>SAMEA3663241__coassemble_128_pt1 | contig 22217 bp, 18 predicted proteins | sample SAMEA3663241__metabat2_low_PE_011 | metagenome-assembled genome bin SAMEA3663241 (sample SAMEA3663241) | pig gut metagenome | biome: pig gut; feature: pig-associated habitat; material: faeces | place: China | collected 2013 | reverse complement strand
TTTATGTCGAAAAATGAGGGAAAAAGAAGAAAAAATATTAAAAAAATATTCAAAATACTATAGACAAAATGCATAAAAAATTTGTATAATGTATGTATAAAATAACTATAGAGAAGAGGTTATGAGTGTGGAAACAAATGAAAATGATATAATTACAAAAAATAATTTAATAAAAAAAGCCGTAAATGCTGAAAATACAGGCGGAAACAAACAAAATAATAAAGAGAATCAAATTAAAGAAAAGGAAAAAACAAAAGTAATTGACATGCAGGCAACACAAAGAATTGATTTTCTTGGTGAATTAAAAAAGGAGACTGTAAAATCTGTTGAACAAATTGTAAATGTACAACAAGGTGATTTTGCGCCTAAAAATAATGAAATAAATGAACTTGAATCTGAAAAAAATGTCGAAAAAAATAATATTGAAAATTCTAATTCTGAAATATCTACAGAATCTATTGCACAAGCTCAAAACTCATCTGTAAATTTTATATTAAAAGATAATGTGCAAGAAATCCCAAATGAAGAAAATACAATAAATAATATTGAAAACACTCAAACTGATATAGCTAATGATGAAAATAAATTAAATATAGATAACATAGTAAATAATGATGAAGTTTCTGGAGAATCTAAACAGGAAGCAGAATCAATTACTGAGAATATTGAGGATTCAGAAGAAGTATTAAAAAGAAAAGAAAAACAACATGCACAAGATAAAAAAGATTATAGATTAGAAAGAATGTTATTTGACAGAATTAATAAAATGCAAGGAAAAATTAAGGAATCTTTAGAATTAATAAAAAAATTTGAAAGAATTAATGCTAAAGAAGAAAATCTTCCTAATATTGTAACAACATTACACGATAAATTAACTCATGAAGTTATTAAACAATTTAGAACAGTTGGAATTGAATTTAATATGAAATCATATTTGGTACAAGCAGTTGTTTCAGATTTATTAGGTAAATTTGAAGAAGGTATTACTGAGTTTAAAGACTGTTCTGAAAATTTAAATTTTGTTAGAGAAGTTCAAGAAGATTTTGAGTCAAGAGTTGAACTTGCACCAACAAGCAAGGTTAAGAACTTTTTCGCTAAATTAAGAGGAATGTTTAAACCAGAAAGAAAGCAAGAAAGATTAGCTGAATTAGAAAGAGAAAGACAAGAAAAGAAGCTTGAAGAGGCTAATATTCACTTGATTAAATATAAATTTATTAATAGTGAACTTGAAAAATATACAATTAGAAAAAACATTGTAAATAGCTTAACAAAAGAGATTTTGCATGGTCAAGGTTCTGGCTTAACATTAAATGTTAATGAATTTATATCAGAGAAGATAGAACCTGAAATGAAAAAATTAGGTTTAGAAAATTCGCTTTCAAATTTAAATGATAAAATCTTTGAAGAATATAAATTAAAAGATGAAAAGATCTCTAAAGAAGATTTTGAAAAATTATCAATTGGAGAAATTAGAAAAAATATAAAATTTGCCAAAATTGAATTGATTAAAAATAAGATTAATACTGTTGTTACTTCTGATAGTGGTGATAGTGAAGAAAGAATGGTTGTTTAATATTTGGGACGGTTCTAAAAATTAGTTTTTTTTGAATCGTCCTAATTTTTGTGATCAAATAGGCAATTCGATAATTGATTAGCACTTTCTACTTGACACTGCTAAAAATTAGAGCTATAATATATGGAAAAGTTTCTATAAAATAATAAGGAGGGATTTTAAATGAATATGCAAAAATTTACACAAAAATCAATTGAAGCGTTGCAAGAAGCGCAATCAGTTGCGTTAGAAAATCAAAATATGCAAATTGAGGAGGAGCATTTGTTGTTGGCATTGGTTAATCAACAGAATGGTTTTATATCTGAATTGCTTAAAAAGATGAATGTTAATGTTGATTCTATTAAAGCCCAACTTGAAAATGCGATAAAATCGTTACCGGTGGTTACTGGCTCAGGTAGGGAACCTGATAAGGTTTATATTTCAAATGAGGTTGATAAGGTTTTTATATCAGCTGAAGATGAAGCAAAGAAAATGCAAGATGAGTTTATTTCTGTAGAACATATTTTGTTAGGTATTTTAAATAATTCAAATACAAGACTTGGAAATATTTTTAGAAATAATAATATTAATAAAAATAATGTATTGTCAGCTTTAAAAGATTTAAGGGGAAATACTAGAGTAACTAGTGAAAATCCAGAAGCAACTTATGATGTGCTTAATAGATATGGTCAAGATTTAGTTGAACTTGCAAGAAAAAACAAATTAGATCCAGTTATAGGAAGAGATACAGAAATTAGAAATGTTATAAGAATTTTATCAAGAAAAACAAAAAATAACCCTGTTTTAATTGGTGAACCAGGTGTTGGTAAAACAGCAATTGCAGAGGGACTAGCAATTAGAATTGTTAATGGTGATGTTCCAAATAATTTAAAAAATAGAAAGATTTTTTCTCTAGATATGGGATTATTAATTGCTGGTGCAAAATATCGTGGAGAATTTGAGGAAAGATTAAAAGCAGTTTTAAATGAAGTTAAGAAAAGTGAAGGACAAATAATTTTATTTATTGATGAACTTCATACAATAGTTGGCGCTGGAAAAACAGATGGAGCAATGGATGCTGGAAATCTATTAAAACCAATGCTTGCAAGAGGTGAATTGCATTGCATAGGTGCAACCACATTAAATGAATATCGACAATATATCGAAAAAGATGCTGCCTTAGAAAGACGTTTTCAACCTGTTTTAGTTGATGAGCCATCTGTTGAAGATACTATTTCAATCTTAAGGGGATTAAAAGAAAGATATGAGATTTTTCATGGAGTGAAAATTCATGACCAGGCTTTAATTACAGCTGCAGTCCTTTCACATAGATATATTTCTGATAGATTTTTGCCTGATAAAGCAATAGATTTAATTGATGAAGCGTGTTCATTGATAAAAACAGAAATGGAGTCTATGCCAACTGAATTAGATGATATTTCAAGGAAAATTATGCAACATGAGATTGAAGAAGCTGCTCTAAAAAAAGAAACTGATAATTTATCTAAGGAACATTTGGTTGAAGTTCAAAAAGAATTAGCTGATATGAAAGAAAAATTTAACGAGATGAAAGCTAAGTGGGAAAATGAAAAAAATGATATTAATAAAGTACAAAAAATTAAAGAGGAATTAGATAAGGTTAATAGCGAAATCGAGTCAGCTGAAAGAGTTTATGATTTAAATAAAGCTGCTGAACTTAAGTATTCTAAACTTCCAGATTTACAAAAGCAATTAGCTGAACAAGAAAAATTAGTAGAGGAAAGAAAAGGTAATAACAGTATTTTGAGAAATGAGGTGACTGGTGAGGAAATCGCTAAAATAATTGGAAGATGGACTGGTATACCTGTTTCAAAATTAATGGAGGGTGAAAGGGAAAAATTGCTTGGGTTAGAGGATATTTTGCATAAAAGAGTTATTGGACAAGATGAAGCAGTAAGAAAAGTAAGTGATGCAATTATTCGTTCTCGTGCTGGTATTGCTAATCCAAATCAGCCTATTGGTTCATTCTTGTTTCTAGGTCCAACAGGTGTTGGTAAAACAGAACTTGCAAAAGCTTTGGCGGAATCGTTATTTGATGATGAACATAATATGATAAGAATCGATATGTCTGAATATATGGAAAAATTTAGTGTAAGCCGTTTAATTGGTGCACCTCCAGGATATGTTGGTTATGAAGAAGGTGGACAATTAACAGAAGCTGTAAGAAGAAAACCATATTCTGTTATTTTATTAGATGAGATTGAAAAGGCTCACCCAGATGTGTTCAATATTTTACTACAAGTTCTAGATGATGGAAGAATTACTGATTCTCAAGGCAGAACAGTTGATTTTAAAAATACGATTATAATTTTAACATCTAATTTGGGTTCTACTTATTTACTCGAAGGAATAAAAGACGACGGAAGTATTGATGAAAAATCGATTGAACAAGTAGATAGCTTATTAAAGCAATCTTTTAGACCAGAATTTTTGAATCGTTTAGATGAAATTGTGTATTATAAACCTTTAATGAAAAATCAGATTTATAATATTATTGATTTAATGCTTCAAGATTTACAAAAAAGATTGGATAGTAAACAAATAAAAATTGAGGTTAGTGAGAAGGCTAAACAATTTATTGTAGATAATGGATATGACCAAAATTTCGGAGCAAGACCATTAAAAAGATTTATTAAGAATAATGTGGAAACCTTAGTTGCTAAAAAGATTATTAGTGGTGAAGTTAATGCTGGAGATATTATTACTCTTGACTATAACGAGGAAAGTGGGCTTTATATAAGGATGTAGTTGTTCTTTTTGAAAAATTGTTATTGCATTATAATTAATTAAGTGATATTATATGAAATATTTTTAGAAAGGAATGGAAAATAAAATGAAATACGAAAAATCATGTGGAGCAGTAATATTTGAAGGAGATAAAGTTCTTGTAATTCAACAAGTTAAAGGACATTGGGGATTCCCAAAAGGTCATGTTGAAGATGGGGAAACAGAAGTTGAAACAGCTATTAGAGAGATTAAAGAAGAGACTAATTTAGATGTGGAAATTGATGAAACTCATAGATATATTGAAACATATCGCCCAAAAGAAGATGTTGAAAAAGATGTTGTATTTTTTGTGGCTAAGAAAATAGGCGGAGAAATTAAAGTTCAAGAAGAGGAAGTTACTCAAACTGAATGGTTAAGTCCAAAAGATGCTATAAAAAGAGTTACTTATGAATCTTCTAAGAAAATTATGAGTAGAGTTATAGAGGATTTGAAATTATAAAGGGACGTTTACGGAAGGTGTCCCTAAAAAACATTAAACTAATTGACATAATAACAACAAAGTGTTATAATTACAATTGCAAAATTTTTATAAAAAAAGCTTGGAAACAAGCTATATATGAAATTGTGTGCTTTTTTGAAAGGAAATGATCATGCTTGATTTTATAGAATTCGCAAACAGAAAAGTATACACCCAAAATCAGGAGATGATAAGATGGACTGCAAATGATCCTTATCTTTTTAGCAGACACTGGCGAGGTGTTCTTGCTATTTCCTCTTTTGGAAATTGCCCATTAAAATACTATAAGGAGCTCGGAGGCAAAGTTTCTGAATTTGAAAGTGAAGGACGATATGGAAAAGGCATAATTACAAAGTGTGACCTTAAAGTAAATTTGGGGTACTATAATATGTCTAATTCTAAAGCCGTGTTTAAGAACACGGTTTATGGCGCTAATGTAATTATTCCATATTTTACAGGAGCGTCTGAACACAATATATATAGAATGCTTAATGCATTTCCTGTATATATTTTTTATCAGACTATTAACTATAATGAGCTTATTGCATGCCAGTTTAAAGATTTATCAGATATAACTGAAGAGTTGATACTTAAAAATGGCTATGTTTCAAGGCTTGATCCGGTATTCAGGAAAAATCGTGATGGAGAAACTATAGCATGTTTTAATGGCTTTAGTGGACACTGCGATGAGTTCGATATTCTGGAATATTCATGGGAAATACAGTAAAATCATTATAGTGATAGTTATATACACACAAGTTTATAACTAGTAAAAAGCGCAATTTCATATTTTTTGGCGGATGAGTATATTAACTTGTCTGCTTTTTCTTTATAATTATTGACGAGGTTGATTTTTTCAAATTAACCCCATTGCAATTATTATGAATTAGTGCTATAATAAGCAGGTTAATTTTGAGAAAGGAGAAGATAGTTGTAAAAGCAACTATCTATATAATGAGTAAGGAAATAGTAAAATTCGAAGATTTAAATATATCAGATAATGTAAAAAGAGCTTTAAAAGAAATTAGATATAATGAGATGACAGAGATTCAAAAACAGGCTATTCCATATATTTTAGAAGGAAGAGATGTGATTGGACAATCACAAACAGGAACTGGAAAAACAGCCTCTTTTAGTTTGCCGATGATAGAAAAAATTGATAAGGATTCAAAAAAAATACAAGCTATTGTATTATGTCCAACAAGAGAGCTTGCGGTTCAAGTAACACATGCGGTTAGAAGATATTTAAAATATGAAGATAATATAAAATGTATGTCAATTTACGGTGGAGAGTCTATTGAAAGACAAATTTTAGGTTTAAAGAAAGGAGTTCAAATTATAATTGGAACTCCAGGTAGAGTTATTGACCATATGAGAAGAAGAACAATTAAATTAAATAATGTTAAAATGGTTATTTTAGATGAAGCTGATGAAATGTTAAATATGGGATTTGAAGAAGATATTGAAACTATTATAAAAGATGTGCCAGAAGACAGACAAACAGTGCTTTTTTCTGCTACAATGAGTAAGAGAATATTAGAAATTAGTAAAAAATATTTAACTAAACCTAAAAATATAAAGATTGAGGCAAAACAATTAACAGTTGAAAAAATAAAACAAGAGGCTATTGAGGTTAAAGCTAAAATGAAGGATGAAGCAGTATGCAGAATTTTAGATGTTGTTGATCCTAAAAAAGCTGTTGTTTTTTGTAATACTAAAAAGAAGGTTGATTCATTAATAGATTTGTTGAAATCAAAGGGATATAAGGCGGAATGCTTACATGGCGACATTAAACAATCTCAAAGAGAAAGAATAATGAAAAAAGTAAGAACTGGTGATATTAAAGTGCTAGTTGCAACTGATGTGGCGGCAAGAGGAATTGATGTTAAGAAATTAGAGCTTGTAATTAATTATGATATCCCACAGGAAATGGAATATTATGTTCATAGAATTGGAAGAACAGGAAGAAATGGAAATGGTGGTATTGCATATACATTCTATACTGGTAAAGAAAAATCTAAAATAAGAGAGATTGAAAAATATGCAAATACAAAAATTTCTGAGGGAAAAATACCTTCTTTAAAAGAAGTAGATAGTGTAAAATGTAGAAAATTTGTGGAAAACATTGAAGAGATTATAAAAAATAAAAGTTTTAAAAACATTGGTATAATAGAAAATCTTTTAGAAAAGAAATATAGTATTGAGGACATTTCCAAAGCTTTAGCTACAATTATTTCAGAGGTTCAGGATTCTTCTGAAAATAATTATGATGTTGTTCCAGATGAAAATGGAAATGTTAGATTATTTTTTAATGTTGGTAAAAAAGATAAAATTATGGTGAAAGATATAGTAGGATGTATTAAAGCACATACAGCTTTAACAACTGAAAAAATTGGAAGAGTGAATTTGCTTGATAATTTTTCTTTTGTTGATATTCCTGTTGGTTATATTGATGATGTTATGAAAAATGTTAAGGGGCAAGTTATAAAAGGAAAACAAGTTAATATTGAAATTGCTAATAATTAGTAAAAAGTTTTGTTTTGAAAAAAGAGAAGAAATTATAAATTGAGTTGAACATATTTTTTGAGGAAATAACCAGCCGGAATCATAGAATTATGTAGCGTTCAGAAATATAATTAATACTCCGTTCGTTTGCTGACGTTGGAGTTTTGGCGGAAGACACTACATAATTCTATGATTCCGGCTACTCAAAAGACAAAAGTGTTAAATTGTAACTTATGTCGAAATTTGACGAACGATTCTTCTTGAAATTTGAAGATTTTTGTGGTTTAATATTAATAAAGAATTTAAAAAATCTTATTATTTAATTTTTGAAAATTTTTTTCGATTTAATTTATTCGGAATATTTTGTTCTAAGAATAATCAAAAAAAGTTAAGTATCATATAATTATTAATTTATTGTTAATTTATGATTGTTTCAGTTTATAGATCTGACTTTAAAATCTAAATATCAGTAAAGGAGAATGTATATTTAGCAATGCTAAATGTATTTATTTGTGTATGTTATCTATTGTAAAAAGTATGTCGCTTTCACGGATTAGATGGATATCTTGTGGAGGTTGAAGTTGATGTTTCGGCTGGGTTACCACGGATTTGAGGTGGTTCGGATTACCAGATGCAAGCATTAAAGAATCAAAAGAAAGAGTGAAAACTGCAATAAAAAATTCTGGGTTTAATTTATTTAGTAGGAAAATAGTTGTTAATTTAGCTCCTGCAGCCAAAAGAAAAGAAGGTTCTATATTTGATTTACCAATTGCTATTGGGGTGTTATGTGCAAATGATTATATATATTGTCCTTTAGAAGATGTAGTTATTTTAGGAGAACTTTCATTAGATGGAAGGGTAAATAAAATTAATGGGATTTTGCCGATGTGTATAGAACTTACGAAATTAGGAATCAAAAAGGTCATTTTGCCAAAAGAAAATGCTTATGAAGCAAGTATTGTGAAAAATATTGAAATTGTTCCTGTTGAAAGTTTAGAAGAAACTGTTGAATACTTAAATCATATGAGGAAAATAAAATTTGAAAATCAAATAGATATTTTACAAAATGTTTGTGAAAAAGAGTTGATAGATTTTTCAGATGTTAAAGGGCAAAAAAATATAAAAAGAGCAATAGAAGTGGCTGCAAGTGGAGGACATAATATACTTATGATTGGAAGCCCACGGTTCTGGAAAAACTATGATTGCTAAAAGAATACCAACAATTTTGCCTGATTTAAGTTTTGATGAATGTTTGGAAATAACTAAAATACATAGTATTGCAGGAAATTTATCAGAAAAAAATCCAGTGATAAATATAAGACCTTTCAGATCTCCTCATCATACTATTTCAACAGTGTCTTTAGTTGGAGGTGGAAGATATCCAAAACCGCGGAGAAATTAGTTTGGCACATTATGGTGTATTATTTTTAGATGAGTTACCAGAGTTTAATAGAAATACTTTGGAAGTTTTAAGAGGACCATTGGAAGATGGAGAAATAACTATAGGGAGAGCATCTCAAGTACTTACATTTCCAAGTAAATTTATGCTTGTTGCTAGTATGAATCCATGTCCATGTGGTTATTTTGGCTCTGATAAAGAGTGCAGGTGTAGTGAGGAAAGTATTAAAAGATATTTGAGTAAAATAAGCGGACCACTTTTAGATAGAATTGATATTCAAGTTGAGGTGAGTTCAGTAAAATATGAAAATTTAAATTCTAATATCAAAGAAGAAACATCTGAAGAAATAAGAAAAAGGGTGAATAATGCAAGAAATATTCAAAAAAAAAGATATGAGGGATTAGGGATATATTCAAATTCTGAATTAACTCCAAAATTATTAGAAGAGTTTTGTGCATTAGATAATTCTGGCAAAAAAATATTAGAAAATGCTTTTTCTAAATTAGGATTTAGTGGCAGGGCATATTCGAGAATTATAAAAGTGGCTAGAACAATTGCTGATTTGGATAATAGTGAGAACATTATGGATAAGCATTTGTTAGAGGCTATTCAGTATCGTAGTTTAGATAAAAAATATAATATTATAAAAAGTTTATAGGTATTCTTTCAAAACCTAAATATTTTATACAAGGAGAAATAATAATTGAGAAAAATTCTTAATTATTATAAAAAAGTATGATTTGTTTGCAAAAAAATGAAAATAATTATCCAATTCTATTAAAGAATATAAAAAATGCTCCACAAGAGTTGTATATTGAGGGAAATATAAAGTGCATTGAGTTACCATGTGTTACTGTAGTTGGTTCAAGAAATATGAGCGAATATGGAAGAAAAATGACTGAAAAAATTGTTAAAGAATTAACTTTGGCAGGAATGTGTATTGTAAGTGGATTGGCAATTGGTGTTGATAGTGTTGCACATAGGACTTGTTTACAAAATGGAGGAAAAACTATTGCAGTCCTAGGTTCAGGTTTGAATAAGGTTTATCCTAAAGAAAATATAGGTTTGTTTAATGATATTATAAATTGTGGAGGTTGCGTAATATCTGAACAAGAGCCAAACCAAGAGGCTAATAAAATATTTTTTCCTGCTAGAAATAGAATAGTTAGTGGTTTATCACTTGGAACCGTTGTAATAGAAGCAACATATAGAAGTGGTACAAGTATAACAGCAAAATTTGCTTTAGAACAAGGAAGAAAATTATTTTGTTTGCCAAATATGATAGGCCAAAAAAATAGTGCAGGTACTATTAATCTTATAAAAAATGGCGCAATTATGGTTACAAAAGCAAGCGAAATTATTGACCAATTATGTAAGACTATTGATGATGAAAATAATAATGATAAAGTGCTGGAGAATTGTGATTTAATAAGCGCAAGTATAGGTAAAGAAAGTATAGATATGCTTAAAAAAACTGATAACTATGAAAGATTAATAAAATATTGGAAAAGTAAAACAGAATTAGCAAATAAAGTTGGTAAAAAAAGTAAAAATATAGAAAATATTGATTTGGATGAGCATCAAGAAATTGTAAGGATGAATTTGATGGAACAGGAAATTTTAAATGGATTAGATAGTATAACGAAAAAAATATATTTGTATATAAAAGATAATAAAGTTGTAAATTCTGAAATAATGAGTGATGAATTAAATATTAATATACAAGATTTAAATAGTAACTTAACAATTCTAGAATTAAATGGGTTAATTACAAATAGGTCAGGGAGCAATTATGGTTTAAAGGAGAATTTTGATGTATGAGAAACAAGTTATTGGTAAATATGGTGAAAATTTGGTATGCAAATATTTTGAGGAAAATGATTATAAAATATTAGATAGGAATTTTAAATGTAATCAAGGAGAAATTGATATTATAGTATTTGATTATAGTTGTAAAGAAATAGTTTTTTGCGAAGTGAAAACAAGAACTAATTTTAATTATGGTTTTCCATCTGAAGCAGTAAATAAAATAAAACAGAAACATATGATTAGTAGTGCTAAATATTATTTGTATCGAAATGGGTTAGAGAATATGTTTGTCAGATTTGATGTAATTGAAGTTGTTATAAATAAAGGTAGATATAAATTAAATCATTTAAAAAATGTATTATAAATACTAAAAAAATACTTAAAATTAATAAAATTTGATTTACCTCTTGAAAAATTAAGACTTATAGCTTAGAATAGTTAAGTAAAATAGGATTATCAACTAAATGAAAATATTATTAAATTTTAAAGTGTTTTTATTTAGAATACATATAAAAGGAGAAAATCAATGGCAGATAAATTAATTATTGTGGAATCACCTGCTAAGGCAAATACAATAAAAAAATTTCTAGGTGGAAGTACAAAAGTACTTGCATCAATGGGACATATCAGAGATTTACCTAAATCTAAATTAGGTGTTGATACTGAAAAAGATTTTGAACCTGAATACATAAACATTAGAGGAAAAGGAAATTTAATTAAAGAACTAAAAAAAGAAGCTAAATCAGCAAAAAAAGTATATCTTGCAACTGACCCTGACCGTGAAGGAGAGGCAATAGCATGGCATTTAGCTCATATATTAGAAATCCCAGAAGATAGTGTTTGTAGAGTTACTTTTAATGAAATAACAAAAGAAACTGTCCAAAATTCAATGAAAAAACCAAGAAAAATAGATAAGAATTTAACAGATGCGCAACAAGCTCGTAGAGTTTTAGACAGAATTGTTGGTTATAAAATAAGTCCGTTATTATGGAAAAAAGTAAAGAAAGGTTTATCTGCTGGAAGGGTTCAATCTGTTGCAGTTAAATTAATATGCGATAGAGAGGATGAAATAGATAATTTTATTCCAGAAGAGTATTGGAATATAAATGCAAAATTAAAAGATAAAAAATCTAAAAAGGTTTTTGATGCAAAGTATTTTGGGGTGGATGATAAAAATGAAAATAAAATAAAAAAAGTGGATATTCATTCTCAAAAAGAAGTTGATGATATATTAAATACTATAAAAAATGGCGAGTTTATAGTAAAAGATATAAAAAAAGCGGAAAAAAAGAAAAATCCAGCACCGCCATTTACAACAAGTACAATGCAACAAGAAGCATCAAGAAAAATCAATTTTACTTTAAAGAAAACTATGAGTGTTGCACAAGGATTGTATGAAGGTGTAAAAGTTCCAGAAAAAGGAACAGTCGGATTAATAACATATATGAGAACTGATTCTACAAGAATTTCAGATGAAGCAAGAACAGCTGCTAAAAAATATATTGTTGATAATTATGGTGAAAAATATTACGAAAATAGATTTTATAAAACTAAACAAAATGCACAAGATGCGCATGAGGCAATAAGACCAACATATGTAGAGTTAACTCCTGCCAAAATTAAAGAATCATTAACTCCAGATCAGTTTAAATTATATAATCTAATTTATAACAGATTTATTGCAAGTCAAATGTCAACAGCTATTTATGACACAACAAGTGTTGATATATCTGTTAATAATCATATATTTAAGGCAAATGGTCAAACACTAAAATTCAAAGGTTTTATGACATTATATGTTGAGGATACAGATAATAATCAAAACAGTGATGATCTTATAACATTACCAGAATTAGAAATTAATGATAAATTAGAAGCTAATAAAATTGAACCTAAACAAAGCTTTACTGAACCACCTGCTCGCTATACTGAAGCAAGTTTAGTAAAAAGCTTGGAGGAAAAAGGTATTGGAAGACCAAGTACATATTCACCAACTATTACAACAATTTTAGAAAGAAGATATATTCAAAAAGAGAAAAAACAATTAGTACCAACTGAACTAGGAAAAATTGTTAACAAATTATTAATTGAAAACTTTACAGATATTATAAATGTTGAGTTTACTGCGAAAATTGAAGAAGAATTTGATGAAATAGCTGAAGGAAAACAATACTGGAAAAATGTTATTAGAGAATTCTATAATCCATTTTCAATTGAACTTGGTAGAGTAGAAAAAGAATTAGAACATGTTGTTCTTGTTGATGAGGTATCAGATGTTCCATGTGATAAATGTGGAAGAATGATGGTTTATAAATATGGAAGATATGGAAAATTTTTAGCATGTCCTGGTTTTCCAGAATGTAAAAATGCTAAACCTATTGTTGAAACAGTAGATGTTCCATGCCCTTGCTGTGGTGGAGTTGTTCAAGTGCGTAAAACAAAAAGAAGAAAGAATTATTATATTTGCGAAAATAATCCAGCAAGTTGTAATTATATTTCATGGAATAAACCTAAAGTAGGAGAAGTTTGGAATCCTGAAGAAGTAAAAAATGTTGAAGAAAAGCCTAAAAAAAGAGGAAGGAAAAGTAAGAATAACTAAATAAAAAGAAAAATAAAATTTAGCAATACTTAGATTTTAAGATTTATAGCAAAAAACTTGAATCTACTATTGCTAAATTTTAAAAAATATAATATAATAAATAACTGGAAATTTCGAGAAAAATGAGGGGAATAATGAAATGGTAAATCCAGAACTTTTGGAAGATTTGTGCTATGATGCAGGTACAACAAGAAAAGAAAAAGCAATGGAATATGTTGCAAAAAAAAGAGTAAATATTACAAAGGTTATTTATGAGGATAGTAAAAATTTTGAATTGAAAGCAAGAGTTAAGGGAGACTCTGATAGCTACGATGTATATATAAAGGTTCAAAATAACGAATTTGAAGATTTAAAATGTGATTGTGAACATTATCGTAAAAACTATGCTGCTTGTAAACATATAGTTGCAACAATGGTAGAATTTGATAATAATCCAGATTATATTAGAATTTTTACAGGTGAAAAAAATAATGGTGAATCACATAGTAGCAGTTTGTCAAATAGTAAAAAAGGTAAAGATTCAAAAGATTATAAAATATTTAAACAATTAATTAACGAGTTTTATCAAGATAGTGTAAAAAAAGATGAGAAAGAATTAGGTAAATCAAAGAATAAAAACATTAAAATTATTCCTAAATTATTAATAGATAAATATAATTCAAATTTAAAATTGGAATTTAAAATTGGCGAACAACAATTATATAAATTAAAAAGCATTCCAGAATTTTATGAAAATATGCTAAATAAGAGCAATTTTAAATATGGATTGAAACTTGAATTTGTTCATGATAAAAGTTTTTTTGATATTGAAAGTTTACCTTTATTAGATTACATTATGAAATATGGTGAAATAATCAAGTATGCTAATCAAGCAGCTGATGAATATGGGTATTATGGAAGACATTTGAGTGATTCTTATATAACTGTATCAAATTCAGGATTTGATGAATTATTTGAAATTTTTATTGGAAAAGAATTAACTATTCAAAGAGAGTATGCAGAATATCAAATATATTGTATTGATAATGAACCTAAAATAGAATTTGAAGTTCAAGAAATAAATGAAAAAGAGTATAGAATTATTACTAATATAGATATATATGAATATAACATAATACAAGGGAAAAAATATGTGTACTTTGAATACAAAAATAATATGTATAAATGTTCAAAAAACTATTACAATACAGTTTTAAAGATTTTGGAAATGTTTAGAAAAAATTTCACAACTGAAATAAAATTAAAAAAAGAAGAATTATCTACATTATTTTCTGTAATATATCCTAAAATAAGAAAATGTTTGAAATATGATAGCTTAAATCAAGAAGAGGTTGAAAAAGTTATTCCAAAAGAGCTATATGTGAAGGTATATTTGGATTATGATAAAAACAATAATGTAATTGCTGATATTAAATTTTGTTATGATACTTTTGAATTTAATCCATTTAAACAAGAAAATATCGCTATTGCAAGAGATGTTTTAAAGGAATCAGAAGCATTAGATATATTTATAAAAACAGGCTTTATGTATGATAAAGAAAATTCAAGATTAATATTAGCAAATAATGAAGCTATATATAATTTCCTTTTAAATGATATTGAGGAATACATGAAAAAATTTGAAGTTCTTGCAACTGAGAGCTTTAAACAAAAACAAATTAAAGAGCCTAAGATTTCCAATATTGGTGTAAAAATCGAAAACAATTTATTAGATATTAATTTTGATGGATTAGGCTTTGAGCTTTCTGAACTAAAAGATATCATGGATAAATATAAGCTTAAGAAAAAATTTCACAGATTAAAAAATGGTGAATTTATTAACCTTGAAGAAAATGAAACAATGAATTTGTTTGAAAATTTACAAACTGATTTAGATATAGATTTTAAAGAAATAGAACAAGGTGAAATCAAATTACCAATCTTTAGAAGCTTATATTTAGATAGATTGCTTAAAAATTCAAATATAAAAAATGTAACAAAAGATGATGAGTATAAAAATATTATAGATAAAATTGATAATAGGAATATTGATGAAAATATGAAACTTCCAAATGGATTAAATGCTAGTTTGAGAAATTATCAAGAAACAGGATTTAAATGGTTAAAAACCTTAGATTTATATAAGTTTGGAGGTATTTTAGCTGATGATATGGGTCTTGGAAAAACAATACAATTGGTAAGTGTGATTTTATCTTATGTTGAAGAATTTAATAATGATTTAAATACAGAAAATTGTAGGGAAGACAATAATTCTGATAATAAAGAAAGAAATAAACCTAAAACAAGTCTAGTTATATGCCCAAGTTCGCTAACATTAAACTGGTTTAATGAAATAAGAAAATTTGCACCATCATTAAAAGTAATGTTGATTAATGGAAATGTGCAAGAAAGAAAGAGTAAGATTGATATAATTGATGATTATGATGTTGTAATTACTTCATATGATATATTGAAAAGAGATATAGATAATTATAAGGAAAAACAATATGAATTTAAATTTATAATTGCGGACGAAGCACAATACATAAAAAATAATAATACTCAGAATTTTAAAGCAATAAAAGAAGTTAAAGCTGAAACAAGATATGCTTTAACAGGTACTCCAATAGAAAATTCTTTATCAGAATTATGGTCAATATTTGATTTTGTTATGCCAGGATATTTATTCAGCTATAGAAAATTTAAAGAGTTATATGAAACTCCAATCGTAAAAGATGAAGATGGTTCTGCTATGAGAAGATTGAAAATGCTTATTGAACCTTTTATTTTAAGAAGAGTTAAAGAAGAGGTCTTAACAGAATTACCTGATAAAACAATAACAATTTTAAATAATGAAATGGAGGAAGAACAACAGAGAATTTATATGTCTTATATGTCTCAGGTAAAAGAAGAAATTGAAACAGAAATTTCTATTAATGGCTTTGAAAAAAGTCAAATAAAAATATTGTCATTATTAATGAGATTAAGACAGATATGTTGTCATCCAAGTCTATTCATAGAAAATTATAAAGGTGAAAGTAGTAAGTTGAATCAGTGTATACAAATAGTTAAAGATGCGATTGAGAGTGGACATAAAATATTATTATTTTCGGGATATACATCTATGTTTGATATTATTGAAGAAGAATTTAGAAAAGAAGGTATTTCTTATTATAAATTAACTGGACAAACGAAAGTTGGAGATAGAATAAGATTAGTAGATGAATTTAATGAAAATCCTGATATAAAAGTTTTTTTAATATCACTAAAAGCAGGTGGAACTGGACTTAACCTTATTGGCGCAGATATGGTTATTCATTATGATCCATGGTGGAATTTATCAGCTGAAAATCAAGCTACTGACAGAACTTATAGAATTGGACAAAAGAAAAATGTTCAAGTATACAAATTGATAACTAAGAACTCTATTGAAGAAAAGATTTATGAGCTACAACAAAGAAAAGCAAAATTGATTGATAATATGCTTTCAACAAAAGAAACGTTTATAAGCAAATTATCTAAAGATGAAATTATGAATCTTTTTAAATAGTTTTATATTATTATATGTTTAAATTATGGGCTTGAAATGTTTTTATTTTATGTTATAATATATGTAAAATTAAGAAATGAATAATGAAAATTTAAAGGAGGAATTTACATGGGAGATAACAAGGTAATTGATGGAATAGTTGAAAAAATTCCACAAGTTAAAGAGGCTGTAGAAAAAGTTGAACAAGCAACAGGTAAAAAAATCGGCGATATAGCAAATGAAGTTGGTGGAAAAATCAATGAAGCTATAAAAGAGCAAGGAGAAGATTCACCTAAGGAAGTTTTTGGAAATATAGCTAATAAATTATTAGGAAAAAAAGACTAATTACTAATAATTATAATTTGCTAATACACATAAATGCTGTTTAATAGTAAAAATAGTAGTGTTTAAACAGTAGTAGGTAGTTAAATGTAAATTTATTTAAAAATATAACTAAGAGGATGTCGAATTATTTTATCGAAGCGTCCTCTTGTTTTTATTTAAATGTTTATGTAAACAAAATGGAGATGAATATGGAAAATAACACAAATAAAAATAATGGTGTAAATATAAGCAGAAATATCGACAAAATTAGTGGCAATTTAAGAAACAATGAATCTAATATATATTACAAAAAATTCAGAGAATATATTAAACTAATGAATGAACCTAATGAGAGTGAAATAATAAAGAACAATAAAAAGCTTGTTATTTATTTAGAATTCTTCGATTCAACAAAAAGAGGATTGTTTTTTGAATATGAAGATGAGAAAAATGAGGATGGAACTAACAAGAAGTATAATGTACATGAATTAAGAAAAAATGGAAAATGGTTATGGTTTGAAGATATTGTTAAAGCTTTAAAAGAGAAAAAAATAGATTTGTATGTTGAGAAGAAAATTGACCCAAATATAATTGAGGTTTTATATAATGAAAAAGGTGAATATGCTGTTTGCACATATCTAAGAGAATTAAATAAGGGAAAAAATGCTAATAAAGAAATATTACCATTTAAAATGAATTATAATCTAAAAAGTATTTGGAATAATAGAGGTTTATCATTTATTGAAAAGCTTAGGCTTTCAAAAATGATTAATCAAAACAAATATATTGCAAACCACATAGAAAAAGATCCTAAGATTGTAGTAAAAATTGGAAGAAGAATCGCTACAGCATTTGCTGCAGTTGGGTTATTGTTTAATGCAGTTCCTAAATTAGCTAGTAGTACAATTGAGAATCAAAAGAAATTGAATGAAAAAAACTCTGTTTCAGATACTTTTGAAAGAACGGCTACTAATTCAACTCAAACTGACAAAAATCAAGTAATAACAACAAAAGATTATAATCAGGAAAAAACAGAAACAGTGACTAAACAAACAGAATCATATAAATTGACAAAAGAGGAAAAAGAAAGAATTCTTAAGCAAACTGAAAGAATAATTGAAGAACATAATAATAAAGATAGTGCAAGTATAAAAAAAGACAATAATAGAGATAATACCAAAATTGAAAAACAAGATAACAATTTAGAATTAGGAAATGTTTTACAATTACCAGTTGGGTTAAAATTTATGGAAGGAGTTTCTGGAGGAAAAACAGGAGAAATAGGCGATAGTGGTAGTCCTGCTGATGGAGTTTATGTTGTAGACCATTATGCTGAAGTTTCAGAAAATGGAATTTCAAATTTTTCGGGGCTTACAGGAAAGATACAAAAAAGTAAAACTGATTGCGATAGTTTTGTACATATTTCATATGTTAAAGGTGCAAAAAACATAAAAGAAGCTAAAGATATTATTAATTCACAAAAGAAAGAGGCAGAAACAGGAAAAATTGATAATAATAGAATTCAACCAAGAGGATGGGTTTCTGCAAAAACAATAGAAGACATATATAAAATGCAACAAAAAAATAATGAAGCAGAAATCGATATAGAAAAATAAGGATAATAGTTTGAAAAAAATTTTTTCACAACTATATATGCCTTTGTGCAAAGATTGAAAGGAAAGGTTTTTATGAATGATTATATTACAGTAATTGGAGGAGGTTTAGCGGGTTCGGAAGCTGCTTACCAAATTGCACAAAAGGGAATAAAAGTGAAGTTATATGAGATGAAACCTAAAAAGTTTTCGCCAGCTCATAGTAATAATAATTTAGCAGAAATTGTATGTAGTAATTCTTTTAAATCTAATTTAATAACAAATGCATGTGGATTATTAAAACAAGAATTAAGATTATTAGATAGTTTATTAATTAATATTGCTGATAAAACATCAGTTCCGGCGGGGCAAGCCTTAGCAGTTGATAGAGAAAAATTTTCTCAGCTTGTGACAGAAGAATTAAAAAATAATCCGAATATTGAAATTATAAATACAGAAGTTGGAACAGAAGGATTACACATCAAAGAAATGTCCCAAAATGGTATTGTTATTGTGGCAACAGGCCCATTAACATCAGATGATTTAGCAAAAGAAATTATAGAATTAACGGGTGATGAGGGGCTACATTTTTACGATGCAGCTGCACCTATTGTAGAAAAAGATTCTATCGATATGAATATTGCTTTTTGGGGAGACAGATATGACCAGGAACGAGCAAAAAATGAGGATATTGATGAATGGAAAAAAAGAATTGAAGGCATAAATGAAGCTGATTATATTAATTTACCAATGAATAAAGAAGAATATGAAAAATTTGTAAATGAACTTGTAAATGCAGAAGTTGTTGAATTACATAAATTTGAAAAAAGAGAAATTTTTGAAGGTTGTATGCCTATAGAAGTAATGGCAAAAAGAGGTTTAGATACTTTAAGATTTGGTCCGTTAAAACCAGTAGGATTTACTGATCCTCGCACAGGATTTAGACCATATGCGGTTGTTCAATTAAGGCAAGATAATGAAGAAGGAACAATCTATAATATTGTAGGTTTTCAAACAAATTTAAAATTTGGTGAACAAAAAAGAGTGTTTAGCATGATTCCTGGTTTAGAAAATGCAGATTTTGCCAAATATGGTGTGATGCACAGAAATACATACATTAATTCACCTGAATTATTAGATGCAACATATAATTTCAAGAAAAACAATAATATCTTCTTTGCCGGACAAATTACAGGTGTTGAAGGATATGTTGAATCTATTTCATCCGGACTGGTTGCAGGAATTAATGCATGTTTGAGATTTGAAGAATTAAAAAACATAACGGATAGTAATCAAACTAATATCAACAATTTTAAATCAAAAAAGTTGAAAATTTTTGATATACATACAATGATTGGAGCATTAGCTAAATATATCTCAACTGAAAATAAAAAATTCCAACCAATGAATGCTAATTTTGGAATTTTGCCTGAGTTAAGTGAGAAAATAAAAGACAAAAAAGATAGATATATGAAATTGTCAGAAAGAAGTTTGGAGAAATTTAATGTTTCAAATATATTACAATAACATTACAAATATTTAATTTTGATTACATTATTTTTTCAAATTACAAATTGACAATAAAAAATGATATAATTAAACAAATGAAGTATAGTAAGAAACGGGGGATAAAAATATGGAGTATGAACATATTGAAGATATTAATAAGTTTATTAATAATATAAGAAGATACGGAGATTCTCAATTAGAGGAAATGCCAGATCTTTAGCAAAATATTAATGATGATCCAGATTATAGTAATGAAGATAAGCAAAGATTATTAGATGCTGTATCTACTAAATGGACTGATTTACAGAAAGATAGAGATGAAAGACTTGCAAAAGAAGAAGCAGAACGTGTTGCTAGAGCTGAAAGGGAAAGAATTGAAGAAAGAAATAGAATTAGGTCAGAGGCTGGAAGAAGAAGACAAGAGGAAAATAGGCAAAGAAGAGCTAATAGAGATATCTCAGAATACGAAGATAGTGAACTTGTATCACAATATCAAAGATTAGATCAAGATATTAATAGAATGGTAGAAGCAAGCCATGGACGTTCTATTACCAAAGAAAATATAGCAAGATATAATGCAATGAAGGATAGAAGAGCAAATCTAAAATCTGAAATAGACAAAAGAAGATTAACTATAGAAAATGAATCTAATGAAATCAAACTATCAAATAAAGAAAGAGATAAAATCGAAGCAGATTATTTTAGAACAAAAAATGTAAAAGGAATGTCTTTAGACCGTATTGTAGAAGAAGAAAGAGATTTAAATGCTATGGTTTCTCGTTTAGAAAATCAATTGGGTAGAAGTGCATCATTGAAACAAGATGAAATAAACCAAATTTCACAGAAATTAGCTGAAACAAAAATAAAATTAGGAGCTATAAAAAAGCAAAGATTGAAAAAGCAACCAATTGAGGATTTATTAAACGAAAGTCAAGAATTAAAAAGTAAAATTGCAGAGACAAAAGAAAAAATTAGTAGAAGTGATGTAACTCCAATGATGAAGGAAAGGTATCAAAACGAGTTAAAGGAATTAGAAAAACAAAATAGCGAATATAATAAAGTATTAAATAGTAGAGATGGAGATATTAAAGCTTTAGAGGAAAGTAGAAAAAGAGAAGCAGAAAGAATTGCAAGAGAAAAAGCAGAGCAAGAAAGATTGGCAAGGGAAAGAGCAGAGCAGGAAAGATTGGCAAGAGAAAGAGCAGAACAGGAAAGATTGGCAAGAGAAAGAGCAGAACAAGAAAGATTGGCAAGGGAAGCACTTTATGAGTCAATACAAAAAGCAGAGCAAGAAAGAATTGCAAGAGAAAAAGCCGAACAAGAAAGAATCGCAAGAGAAAAAGCAGAGCAAGAAAGAATTGCAAGAGAAAAAGCAGAGCAAGAAAGATTGGCAAGAGAAAGAGCTGAACAAGAAAGAAAAAACATTATTAAAAAAAATTGGAGCTGGTATTGTTGCAGGCTTAACTGCAATATCTGTTGGTATAGGAACTTGGTGGAACAGAATGTTTAAAGAGAAAAACACAAAGTTATTGCCAATGTCAAATAGAGTTTATGACATAGATGAAGAAAATCAAAATAACAATAATAAGTACAATGTACAGGACTATACTATACAGGATAATCAACATAATAACGAAAAGGATGAAAATCCTATGGATAAATATAAATTATCAGAAGAAGATTTGCAACAAAGTAAAAAACAAAATGAAAAGGATATAGAGGCACAAGCAATGAAACAATTTGAATTGGGTCAAGCAATTAAATTACCACAGGGAATGGAATTTTCAGAAGGAGTTTCTGGAGGGAAAAAAGGAACTATAGGTGATTCAAATAGCCCAAGAGAGGGTGTATATATAATTAACCGTTTTGCTGAAGTTGGAAAAGATAATATCTCTAATCAATATGGATTAGAAGGTAAAATAGAAAAAAACATGAAGGATTCAGATGTATATGTACATATTGCCTATGTTCCAGGAGCTCAAAAGGAAGCAGATGCTAAAGAATTGATAGAGAAAAAAGGTCAAAAGGAACAGGATAGAGGTTGGGTTAAATTAAGTGAACTAAAAAAAGCATATGACCAACGTCAACAAGAAGAAAATCAGAAGCAAGTTGAAAAATAAAAAATATGGCTTAAAAA
>SAMEA3663241__coassemble_127_pt1 | contig 22222 bp, 17 predicted proteins | sample SAMEA3663241__metabat2_low_PE_011 | metagenome-assembled genome bin SAMEA3663241 (sample SAMEA3663241) | pig gut metagenome | biome: pig gut; feature: pig-associated habitat; material: faeces | place: China | collected 2013 | reverse complement strand
TATGCTCCTTTCATTTATGAATGGGGTTTATAAACGTGTGGACTATAATATATCATAATATTAGTATTATGTCAATACTTTTTTTGAGATTAAATAATCCCCAACCCATTGAAATTCCTTCAAAAATCTGATATACTTTATAAGAAAAAAATCGAAGGGATGTTGAATTAATAATGAGTGATGAAATAATAAAAAAATATTTTATTAAAGATGAAGAACTCACATCAATCAACCAAGATAAACTTGGAGCCAAAGATGTAGTTAATAACATAATATCAATTATAGACACTACAAAGCCACCATTTGCAATATCTGTAAATGGAAAAAGTGGAATTGGTAAATCTTCTATAATTAATATGGTTGCTGAGAAATATGAAAATTTGCCTGAAGAATATAATGTTAAAAAAATTAATATATGGAAAAATGAAACTACATTAAAACAAATATTAGATGAGAATTGTGTACAAAGCGTTCAATATGTTGCCAATATCAACAATAATGCTGTTTTAAATAATGCAGACATTGCCAATAATGTTCAATCTACAGCTATTTCAAGTGATGCAAATGCACAAAAAAGTGTGGATTCAGAAACAGAAAAACAAAATTTAATTGACGATTATTATAATAGTGATGCATATATAGAAGAAGATAAAAAAGAAGATTTAAAGGACCAAAGAAAATCAGCAGTTAAAGGGATTTTTAGTGTTGTAAAATTCGTTTTAACATTTCTAATTTGTTTTTTAATTACAACTTTAATTTTTATTTTCATGGAATATATGGGGAATAAATCTATTTATAGTAATGATGTTTTCTTTGTTGAGAATACTTATTTAAATTATCGTGAAAACTTCTTAATGATTATGATTTTCGCATTTGGCTTAACTGCAATTGCATACATTGTGCAAACTTTAATGATTGCAACTAAAAAATCTGTAGCAGAAAAGAAAAATAGTGAAAATAATATTAAAGGAACAAGTTTAAATATAAATAATGATGCTCAAATAATGGATATTAAGCAGAATAATATTGCTCAAAATGCAACAATAATTAACAAACAAATTATTAATTCACAAATTATAGATTCATTAAGAAAAAATATAATTATTATTGAAGATATTGATAAACTAACTGTTGCTAAAATGCTAAAAACTCTTGATGATATCAAACATTGTAGCGAATATATTAATTGCATTATTTTAGTTTCAATTGATGACAAGATTTTAGAAAAAGCAATTAAAGTTAGAAATCAAATGAAAAATAGTGCAAATTATCGACCTCTAAAATTAGAAAGAATTTTAGATAAGGTATTTCAATTTAAATTTGATGTGCCACATTTTTCAAACACAGATATTAAAGATTATGCAGTTAATTTAGTTGAACAAGAAGCTTCTGATTTTATTGAAGAATACAGTGATTTGGCTACATTTGAAAAAACTATAAGAAATGTTTTAGTTTATAGAAATGTTGTTACACCAAGACATGCTAAAAAACTAATTAATAATTATATTCATAATAAATTATTAATTGCCAAAAGAATAGAAAGCGGAAAAATTGATGATAAAATTTTAAATAGCAAGGATTTTGAATGTCAATTAGCTAAGATTTCTGTTCTACAATCTGATTTCGAAAAATTCTATAATACTTTATTTATAGATTTCGATTATTTAGATGATATTACAAAATATTATTGTATGGAGCCAGATGATTTACGAAATGCATGGAATGATATTGATGATGATTTAAAACCATTCTTTACAAATAAAAGTAGACCTCTTGTGTATTTCTTAAGACAAACTAGAAATTATCAAATTGAAAATATGCCTACATTAATGTATGCAACTAAAATAAAATCTGAAAAATTATTTAAAGGAAAAAATATTAATTCGTATATTTTAGGAGAAGAAAATCTTACTGAATTAACAAGTCAAGAAATATTAGAACTAACTGAGGAATTTGATAATAAACAAGATAAGAAGGAATTTATTACAAATAATTTTGACAACTTATTAGAAGTATATAAAAACAATCCTTCTGATAAAGAATACTTTGAAAATTTAAATACATTGATTAACACAAATAAAGACTATATTTCTGAATCAGAGTATACTAAGTATTTAGAAATTGTTGCAGATAATTATAATTATTATCCAGACAATGCATTAAATCTATTTAGCAATTTAGAAATTGAAATTCCTGCTAATATAATGAATGTATTAATTAGAAGAATTAGTGAAAGTATTTCAAAAGAAAATTATGATAAATCTTTTGAGTTCTTGAAAGAAAATAGTGATCCATTTTATGAAGAAGGTGGAAATATTTCTGAATATGTAAAATTCTTAGTAAACAACATTAGTTTAGCTACAGAACCAAATGCAGTTATTCAAGAATTAGATGATAATTTCACAAGAATAAGTAAAGTATATGAATTAAATCAAAATATTAAAGGTTTAGATAATTTAGATTATGATAAAGCATATGCTTTTATGGCTAAATGTTTAGATAATGGTGATGTTTATAGAATGTCTGAAGTTATTAATCAAATTTTATCAGATGTTAATTCTATAGATGATTGCTTGAAAATTGAAGAAAAATTATCTAATTACAAATTAACAGATGTAATAGAATGCGATGTAGATGATATTTCAATGGCTGAAGAAGAAAATACACCAGATGAAAATTTTGATTCAGAAGAATACAAAAAAGCTGTTGAAAATGCTGAATTAATAAAAGGAAACTATACGTTATTAGAAAATTTAGTTGAACTATGTTCTATAAAACAAGAGGAATTAAATTCAGTTGATGTAATGAAAATTATTGAAAAAGCCTTAGTTGAAGGTGCTGAAGAAGAGTATATTTTAGGTATATATGATTTATTAAACAAATTTGACAGAGGATATTTCTATGAATTTAGAAGAAATTTCAATGAAATAATTTACTCAAATTTCCATAAATCAGAAAGTGATAAAATAAAAAAAGCAGCATTAGATTGTACTAGATATTTTAGAAATACAAGATTGTTTTTAACTAAGATAACTGATGAGGAAAAAGAGTTTTATAAAGCTAATTAAAAGTGAGCAATTTGGGAGGTCTTTTTGAGACTCTTTGGGCGGTCTTTTGAGACTCAAAAGACCGCCCAAAAAGTCTCAAAAAGACCGTCCAAAAATTGCTCATTCATTTTTCTTTCCAAAACTCCCAATTCCACTAATACCTTTTTGACCATCTCTTAATTCGTTTTCAAAATTCTTAATAGAAACAAAATTATTTCTATCAGCAATAGCAATATTTTCAGCAACTATTAATGGATCAATAAAATCGATTAGAATTCTAGCAGGTGATGAAGCAAAATTTGCTCCAGCTTGGATAAGAGCTTCATAATAGCTTTGACATGCACCTGCAAAAATAGCTAAATTATTAGAGTGATTCTCCCATTGTCTAGCATTAATAACAGTTTTTACGAAATATGCAGAATGTCTATAATTATAAATATCATTAAAACCAGTACCTCTTTTAATCATTCCATCATGCCCTGTAATCACTAAAATATCAGGTCTATACTTACTAAGCAGACCTTTTACTACAAATGGTTGTCTTGTTTCCGAAATGTTTTTAACAATAGCGTTAATACCCATATCTCTATAGTATCTAGTGGATTTTTGTGAATATCTACTATCACCATCTAAATGCAATATTTTACCAAAATTATAAGATTTTCGTAGTCGTTTTGTATATTTACTTAAATGATTCAAAATTCTATCCTCAATTTTCTTTTCACTAGATTTTACAATTCTTTTATCAATTATTTCTAAATCGGTTATATCACTATCAGCTTTAATTCTCATAGTTAAGCCCTTTAATATTGCTATTTGATTGTTATTATTTAATTTTATAATTCTATCAACAACGAAAATTATATCTTTTCCATAAGATAATCTTCCAACTATATCACCTTTTTTTATTCTTTTCAATTAAACATCACTCCATTTTTTTGCAGGTTAATATATTTTATGTCTGATTATGTCGAAATGTGAATATGAGATGAAAAAACTAAATAAAAAGGCTATTTATAAATAAAAATATATAAAATGAAACAATGTAATAATTTTGTAATAAAAATGTGATAAAAATGTAACATTGATAAAAATAAACCTTGAACCTGTTGATATTACTGAGGTTTGGACGAAAACACTACTGCAAGTGTACTTTGACAATTTTTACCCCTGATGCTATAATCAAAGTATCTTAAAGAAGTAGGTGATTTATAAATGATTTGCAAAAATGATATTTCAAATATTAAAGCAGATATTGAAGAAATGAGTGGGAACAAACAACGAATAATTGTTAAGGGCTCTCTAGGAAGGAGTAAATCGTTTGAAAAAGAAGCTACAGTTGAGAAAGCATATCCAAATATGTTTATAGTAAAATATGATAATGAAGATAGAAATGCAACATGGAGCTATATAGATATATTAACTAGAACTGTAGAACTAGAGGTTTTTGATGGTGAAAAATATAATCCATTATTACCACCAGTTCCGGAGGAAATGAAGAAAGTAAAAGCAAAATTATAGAATGCTCAAAAGATAAAATTATTCGAGGTTCAAATGATGAAATATTTAAAATATCAAATGATGAAATATATGTAAAAATCAAATGATAAACTTATGTGAATATCAAATGAAAAAATGCAAAGTTTCAAATGATAAATTTATTCGAATTTCAAATGAAAAAAATACTAAAGTTTCAAATGATAAAATAATTTAAAGAAACAGAAGATAAAGTGATTTGGAAATCAAAAGATAAATAAAAAAACACAAAAGAAAAATATTTAATCAAAAACCAAAAGAAAAATTTGTTTAAAACTCAAAAGACAAATAAAATGTAAAAATTAAAATTATTGTATTCAAGAAAAACAAACCCTTTAACTTTGAACTATACAACCAAAAGTAGAGTTCAATTTTAAAGGGTTTGTTTTTTTTTAATAGAAAAAAAATAACACTAAAATTTAAGAATATTTTGAAACTAACCATAATATACTTTACTAAATAAAAAGTAGGAGGTATAAAAATGGCTATAGAAACATTAAAAGAAAACTTATGTGTTAATCAAATAATTGGAAAAGCTAAAGAAAACATAATAGCTGAAGGTGATGTTATAATTCCAGATATAAAACCAGATATATTAAGCACAATAAACACTAATGGAACAGTGTGTATTTATAAAAAAGAAATATTAGATGGAAAAATCAGAATAGATGGTGGAGTACAAGTATATATAATGTACCTAGCAGATGACGAAAACAGCACTGTAAGGGGAATTAATACTGTAATTGATTTTACTAAAGTAATAGATATGGAAAATTCAAATCCAAATATGAATATGGAAAGTATTATAAACTTAAATAACATTGAATGTAAAATACTAAACGGCAGAAAAGTTAATATAAAAACAAATATAGATATTGACATTACAGTATATTCAAACGAAAATATTGAATTTATAAAAGATATAGAAAACAGGGAAGACATTCAAATTCTAAACACATCAGCAATAATAGATTCATTGGTTGGAACAGGAATTACAAAAGTATATGCAAAAGATACAATGACAATGGAAAATACTGATAATTTAGCAGAAATTTTGAAAGTAAATCTTAACATTATTAATAAAGAAACAAAAACAAGTTATAATAAGGTTTTAGCTAAATCAGATATGGTAGTAAATTTAGTTTATTTAACAGATGACAATAGAATAAAAGAACTAAATTGGCAGATACCGGTTATGGGATTTGTTGATATGCCATCTGTATCTGATGACAGTTTATGTAATGTAAGTTATGAAATAAAAAATATGTTATTAAAACCAAATAGTGTTGAAGAACATTCAATATACATAGAAGTCGAAATAGAAATAACTTGTAATGTTTTTGAGAAAAAAGAATTAAATATAATACAAGATTTATATAGTCCAACAGAAAATCTTGATATAAGCCAAAAAAACATTACTGTTATGCAAGATAAACAGATTTTAAACAACAAAACCTCTCTAACGGAAAAAATAGTTATTCCTGAATTACAAAATTCAAAAATTTGCAATTCTGAAATAGTTCCTAAAATTATAAAACAGAATATTTATAATGATAAAATCATCTATGATGGAGAACTTGAAGTGAAAATCTTATATATATCAGGATTAACTAACAGATTAGATTTAAGAACACAAACAATACCATTTAGCTGTAACTTAGACTGCCCAGGTGCATCAAGCAACTCAAATATAAACACAAACATTGAAATAACAACAAAACAATTTTCAGAAGCTGGAGATGGTAGTATTGAAGCAAATGTAGATTTAAATGTGATTTCAGACATTTCAAAAATGATTGAAATAAAAGTTGTTGATAATTTAGCTATTTTAGAAAATGAAGACGAAAATATATACAGCATAGTCGTATATTTTGTTAAACCAGGTGATACATTATGGAATATTGCTAAAAAATTTAAAAGCACAATAAATGCAATCACATCAGTGAATGGAATAGAAGATGAAAACAGATTAAGCGTTGGACAGCAATTATTTATCCCAAAGTTTGTGTAAGACTTTGGGGACGGTCTTTTCCCATTGGCTTTCCATTGGCTTTAGAGGTTAGTATGGATAAAATTTATTCAAGAAAAAGATTATTGCTTCCAAAACTAAGAAAAAATAGAAGAGGAAGCAACTTAAAATTCAGAAATAATTATGGTAAAGTGATTAATAATGGAATTAATATGAATAATAATAACGTAAAAAATAATCAAAACAATCAAAACAATCAAAACAATCAGAATAATCAAAATAATTTAAATCAATTTTTTCAAAATAATAATATCATAAACAAAAAATTAATAAAAACAGCAATTATAGTTATTATTGCTGTTTTTATAGCAAATAGAATAATTGCAACTATTGAGCCAACTGTGAACATCTTATGTATTGATATGGCAAAAGCAATTGCAACAAAAGTTTCAAATGAACAAGCAACAATAGTTATGGAAAAATATAAGTATGATGATATTTCAAATGTAATAAAAGATGATAAAGGAAATATAAAAATGATTCAAATGAATGTTATAACTGTAAATGCGATAACTTCTGATGTTGCATTAAAAATTCAAGACGGATTAGAAAATTATAATAGCGAAGAGTTTTCTATAAAACTTGGAACTTTTACGGGTAGTAAGATTTTATCTGGTAGAGGACCGAATGTTCCTATAAAAATGGCAACTGTAGGAAATGTAGAAACAAATTTAGTTTCACAGTTCTCTCAATCTGGAATCAATCAAACATTACATAGAATATATTTAAATGTAAGTTGCAATGTTACGGTTTTAACGCCATTTGACAGCATAGAACAAAACATAGTTAATCAAGTTTTAATTGCAGAAGCGGTAATTGTAGGCGAAGTTCCAAGTAATTATTATAATTTGAATGGAATACAATCAGATGATTTGATAGAATTTATTGAATAAGAAACATTTTTTAGGTATTTTTCAGATATTTATTAAGGAAATATGATGACCTATGTTAAAAAAGTATATGAGTAATGTAATACTTTGCTTAGTAAACGTTACAGTTTTTTTATGAAATAACCCACTGGAATCATAGAATTATGTAGTGTTCAGAAATATGATTAATACTCCGTTCGTTTACTGGCGCTAAGATTTGAGATAAAGACATAAGGTAGGAGCGCCAAACTGCGCACTCCACTGCGTATTAATATATTTCTGAACGCTACATAATTCTATGATTCCAGCTACTCAAAAGACAAAAAGTGTTAAACTATAACTAGTAAACATAAAAAATACTTGCAAAGTATATGATATTAATCATTTTTGTGTTATAATAGAGTGAGTAAAAATAATGTAGTAATAAATAGATAAACTAATGAAAATATTAGTTACAACTCTAGATATATAATCAAAAAGTATGAAATAAAAAAGCAGGAAAAATAGTAAAAAGTAGGAGAAATATAAAAAAGGAGTAAAAAATATGAGAAAAATCGCGCCAGATTTAAAACCAACTTTTGAAAATGTATCTCTAGAATTTATTGCAGGAACAATAGAAGATTTTCTATTTAGTAAACACGAAGTTAATTTTAAGTTTGATTTTAGAGAAAAAGAAGCATTAGATTTTATTCAAAAACAATTAAACAAATACGCTAGTAAAAATGATTTTTTTAAAGAAAACTCTAAAAAAGTTATGAAAGCCTTACAAGAAAAAACTCAAAATAATGATACAACACCAGTATTGGTTGTAAAAGATTATAAAAAGTTTTTCGAATTTCTAAGACAAATATATGAAAAAAATATCGAATTGTATTTTAAAAGAACTGAAGATATGGACTTTCCAAAATACGAAATGAGAAATTGTTTCTTAGATATTTGGCTTAGAGCAACACCAGTAGACTTTAATAATCCAGAAGCTTTCTTAGAAAAACAAGCAAAAATGTTAAAAGATACAACTTTTAATAAGTTTGATAAAGAAACAGTTTTAGGCGAACCTCCATTTTTGAAAAATATGATTGTAACAGTAAAAAATAATATTGCTAGAACTTGGGATGAAGCATTTAAACAAATGGAAATTGTAATATATGATAAGCAAAAAATGAAATATTCTAATTCTAGCTATGTTCCCCAATATATGTTACCTGTTATAAGATATGGAATATATGAAAAAGATGGTAAAAAAATTTGTCATATTGGCTCAATTCAAAATCTTAATGTAAGAACTGAAAAAAACGATTTATACAAAAAGATTAACAGAAAAAAATATACAGTTAATGATGAGGTTCCAGAAGAATACAAAGATAGGATAGAGCCTAAAAACATTGTAGCATTAAGTGTATTTATATCAATGTTAAATAAAGAGGGAATAACAAATATCGAAATTCCAAGTATGTATGTTTTAGATTATGAATATCATGAAAAAAGAAACAAGTTTTTAATAGATAGATTTAATAACAAATGGAATCCTAAAATGCAGGAAGATGAATCAAAGTGGTATGAGATAGAAAAAGATATCTTAAAAACAAGTTGTGCAAGTCCAGATTTAGTAAGTGAAATAAAAACAGAAAGACTATTAAAGAATTTTGAAAGGGCATTATATCATTTTCCAAAAGGAAAAGTTACAAGCTTCCCAGATGATGCTGATAATTATCTTCATATAAATATTCCGGTGGTTAAAAACAAAGAAGATATTAATGGAAAAGCAATTAGAGAGATGTATGATTTAGTAGGGGAGGTGTATAAAGAAATAGAAATAGAAAGGTAAAAATGTGGATGAGCAGTATAAAGAAATAGAAAGATAAAAAGTGGGAGAGTAGTATAAAGAAATGATAATATAAAAAAAGTGGCGTGTACAGATTTCCGGGCATTCCGGGTTCACCAAGAAGCTCGAATGGATTATTACTGAGTAATTTCTCGATTTTGCTTGGGTCTGGAGCATAGATGTCATATAAGCCATTTATAAGGACTTTGCCACCAATTACACGAACCACAGCTATACGAGACTGATCGTAAATGCATCCATCAGGAGCTTCTTTGGTTGCAATAACAACTTCGCCTTTGTCATTATGCCATATTGTTTTGGGAAGATCCTTGAGCTTAGAAACCTCTCCAATACCGATGGTAATAACAGGAAGCTTTTGTATATTGTATAGTTATTATAATATACACTTAAATAGTCCTAAATGAGTTTTAATTGGAAACAAATTGTATTATAATAAAATGTTTAAAATAATAGCAGAGTTGATAAAATAGCGTAATCAACCCTACTATTTTTTGTAAATATAAAAATCTTTGTAATCCGTTTAAATAAATTAATTATTTGATTTATTCATAATTAATCTGATTTTTTTAATATCTAAATTGGTAAATTTTGCAATATCTTCTAAAGGAACATTTTGTTTAAGCATATTGGATATTATTTGTGCAATGCCCTGTTCAATGCCCTGTTCAATACCAGCCTGAACGCCATCTTCAAAGCCTTTAGCCGCAATAGCTTTTTGATCCATAATATATTTTTCACGCAATTCTGCTAAATATATTTCATGTTCATCTTGACTAATATCTTCCAAAACTTTTTTAGCAGCTTTAAGAGATTCATTATTTTTTTCATCTGCCATATTGATCACCTCAGGATTTTTAATAAATTTTACCCAAGTATCAAGAACTGTGTTTGTGCTATATTTAGTAAACTTAGGCATTTCTATTATATATAATTGAAAAAGGTCTGTCAATACGCAATCTACATAATCTTTCTCTTTAATATTCCATTGAGTTACATATTTATTAATATTAGAAAAATCTTTTAACTCAAAATCAGCGAACATTATTACAATAGTTTTTTTTAATTTAATATAGTTCATACCAGTCTTTGCATTTTTTTCATAGAGTTTGCTCCAATAAAATAATAGTCTTTCCAATAAATTATTCTTATCAACAACTTGCATCTCTATATCACAAACAGTATGTTTACCAATATTTGCTTTAATATCAAGTATTCCAAGCTTATCATCAATAAGGTCCTTCTCTAAAATTGGATTTGTATCAAGATTAACATCATAAACAGGTTCTTCCAAAATAGCACTTAATAAACCGGCAGTGATTTTCTCATTACCTGCATAACCAAAAATCCTTTTGAAAACATAGTCAATAGTAGGGTCTAATAATTTCAATAAGCATCATCTTCTTTCTAATAGTTAAATTTTTTTAAAATTTGATAATAGTAGCTAGAATTTTTACTACTTAAAAGAATATTTGAATTGTGAATTCAAATATGTTGATTAAATTATAAAAATAAAAACATATAATTTAAAGATTAAAATATTTACAAAACGAAACAAAAAGTTTCTAGATGTATTTTAGTATAAAGAGGGGAAATATGCAAGAAAAATCGTTAGACATAATTTGATATAATTCGACATAAATATAAGGATGTTTTATATTTGAGATCCACATGTTGAATAAATTTTTTCTTAAAATAAAAGAAATGTTACTCTCTCTAACAAAAGTAACATTTCTGTATGCTTTAACGATTTCATAAAAACCGTATTGTAATTATCTCTTTGAGAATTGTGGTGCACGTCTTGCTTTCTTTAAACCATATTTCTTTCTTTCTTTCATACGAGGATCTCTTGTTAAGAAACCTGCAGATTTTAAAGTTGGTCTGTATTCACCATTAGCTTGTAATAAAGCTCTTGAAATACCATGACGGATAGCTCCAGCTTGACCTGTAAATCCTCCACCGATTACTTTACAAATTACATCATATTTTGTAACAGTGTCTGTTGCTGTTAATGGTTGTCTTACTATAACTTTTAAAGTTTCAGCACCGAAATATTCATCAATATTTCTACCATTAATTGTGATAACACCTGTTCCTTCAACTAATCTAACTCTTGCAATTGATTTTTTTCTTCTTCCTGTACCGTAGAAAACTATTTTTTCTGATTTTGCTTTAGGCATTTTTTATTTCCTCCCTTAATAATAAATTAGAAATTCCAAATTTCTGGTTTTTGTGCTGCATTTTCATGTTCACTACCAGCATAAATTCTTACTTTTTTAATCATTTGTCTTCCTAATGAATTTTTAGGAAGCATACCTTTGATTGCTAACATCATTGCTTTTTCAGGATTTTTTTCCATCATTACTCTAGCAGTAGTTTCTTTCATACGACCAATATATCCTGAGTGATGTCTATAAACTTTTTGATCTAATTTTTTTCCAGTGAAAATTGCTTCACTTGCATTAAGTATAATTACATGATCTCCTGCATCCATGTTTGGTGTATAAGTTGGTTTGTGTTTTCCTCTTAATAATTTAGCAGCTTCAGTTGCTACTCTACCTAATGGTTTGTTTGCAGCATCAATTATATACCATTTTCTTTCGATTTCATTTCCTTTTAATACATATGTAGTGTTATTCATGGTAAAAATTACCCTCCATTTCATAAAATAATTTATTTATATATGAAACTCAAAGTGAAACCACCGGGGAGAAGTTTGCCTTCAAGTCATATGTCAATTTAATTGCTTTACTATTTTATAACAAAATGTGGTAAAAGTCAAGGGTTTTTGGCGAGAAATTTTATAAATCACTTGCTGAAATTTACATAAAATGATATAATAATTGAAGAAAAAATTTCTAAGTTTTAATTTTTATTTGGCAATCTCTAAATAGGGATTGCCTTTTTTCTTGATTTTTAAGGCATTATAGCTACTGATATTAAGTAAAAAATCATGTCGAGAATATATAATATTACTTGTGAAATATAAATTAAAAAATTTTTAAAAGTTATGGAAAAAAATATTGACAGCATAAAAATAGAATGTTAGAATACATCTCATTGAGGTAAAAATCTCAATAGGTCCCCATGGTGGGGTATCAATCAAAAAGGAGGAAAAGGTATCAAATTTATGTACAGTCAATACATAGCGCGCAACCTGCGCGCAGAGGATTTGTACCTAACGCATCTATGTGGAATAATACTTCATAGAAGACGGTTTTCCACCAATAAGGATGTTTATTAACAGCCTTTAGGTCAGATTGGGAAGTTAAACCAAATTTTATGAAAGGAAAGAGGAACAATGGGTCTTTTTTCATCAAAGGACAGGAGTAGCGTTGATAACGAAAATAGATATGTGCGGTTAGAAAGCAAGATGATTGCAACACCACAGAATCTGATGAATGGCTTAGGCGTACGTGATATCAGTATTAATGATGTAAGCAAAAGCTTAAATGAAAAACAAATCGCACAGGCATGCGAACAGCTGCGTAACCAGAAAAAATATAACCTCATTTCATTGAGGGATTTTGTGGCAAGAGATCAGCAGAATTTCTTTGCTACAGGAAATATTAATATGGAATTGATGCACACTTTCCGTGGTGTGTCGATAGCTGATTCAATTGTAATAACTAGAAAAATCAACGAGGTTGAAAAATATCAGCCAGAAGCGTATTCAGAAAGAGTTCTTTGGAATTATTTCAACGATTTGTCAGTACTGCAAAAGCATGCTTTTTGTATTTCGGGTTCTTTAAAGCAGATTGATAATTTAATGCTTCTTAAACTCGATAAAAAAGAAGGCAGTATGCTTCAAGACGGTAGTTGTTTTTTCCCAGTTAAATTTTTCGAGGAATTCTTCTACAAAATCAAGCCTGGTAATAACGTCGTTGTAATCTAAGTAAGCGCTATCTATTTAGTTAATGCACAGAGAGAGAGACTCCTGTTTTTTGTACAATTTATGCATCATTCAAATAATGCGTTAAAACAATTGGGTTGACAAATTGAGAAAAATGAAGTATAATGAAAGTACATTATTACAGGAAGGAGCGTACATCATTTATGGCTATTATTAGAGAAACCGTTGACAAGGTAATCCGGAAAATCCTCAAGGAAAATCCGGAACAGATCTATAAACAGTCTAAAGAAATGACGCAGAAAGAATGGATTAGAACCTTGGGTAAATACTACTTTATAGGATAGCTCGGTTCTAGGGTGAAATTTCACCGCTTTAAAAAGACAGATTGGAATTTTTCAATCTGTCTTTTTTTTGTATAATGAATTTAGAAAAAAACTATACATTTATTATGTGGAATTAATATATTGAAAAATTATGTTTATCTGGTATAATATAAATAATTATTAAACAATCAAGGAGCACATAAAAATGAAAAAATCAGACGCAATAAATATAATAAAAACATTAAAACAATATTATCCTGATGCAACATGTAGCTTAGATTTTCAAACACCATTTCAAATGGTAGTTGCAGTAATGTTATCAGCACAATGCACAGATGAAAGAGTAAATAAAACAACACCTAAGTTATTTGAAAAATATGGAACACCTGAAGCTATTTGCAAAATGGAATTATCAGAGTTAGAAAAAATAATTCATCCATGTGGTTTTTATAAAAATAAAGCGAAAAACATTAAATTAACTGCAGAAATGATTTTAAAAGAATTTAACGGAGAAGTTCCTAAAACTATGGAAGAACTTATGAAATTACCTGGAGTTGGGAGAAAAAGTGCAAATGTTGTTATGCTAGAGGCTTTTAATTCACCACAAGGAATAGCGGTAGATACACATGCTAAAAGAATTTCAAATAGATTAGGATTATCAAAAAATACAGACCCAGAAAAAATTGAACAAGATTTATTAAAAGTTATTCCAAAAGAATTTTATTATGATGCAAATCATTTATTAGTTTGGCATGGGAGAAAAATTTGTAATGCACGTAATCCAAAATGTAATGAGTGTCCAGTTAGTGAATTATGTAAAAACAAAATTTAGTGTGACTTAATAAATATAAATTTAAAGAATAGAAAAATAGTATAAATTATTTGTAATAAATTAGGAGGTGTAATTGATGAGTAAATTAAATAAAAAAGAATTACATGAATTATTCAATAGTTTAAAAAACAAAAATCAAAATGCATACAATATTTTATATGAAAAATATTATAGTTTAGTGTATGGAATTGTTTTTTCAATTATAAAAAACAAGGCAGATGCTGAAGATATAACACATGAAATATTTACAAAAATTTACAGATTAGATGTAAATAAATTACCTAGTGAAAATGAGGCGAGTTGGTTATATACAGTTTGTAAAAATGAGTGTTTTTTATTTATTAGAAAGTCTAAACCTAACATTAGCATAGACGAAATCTTTGAAATGCCTAATAATTCAAATGAAATTGATATTATTGTTGATAGAGAATATTATAATAAATTGATTAGTGGTTTAAAAGAAGATGAAAAGATGATTGTATCTCTTAAAGTTCTTTCAAATTTTACATTTAAAAAGATTTCGCAAATTATGAATATTCCTATAGGAACTGTGCAATGGAAATATTATAATGCAATTAATAGTTTAAAAATTTCTATTGGAAGCTTGGTCGGAGCAGTTATGGCTTTTATTATTGTTTGTGCAAATGGAGATTTTTGGAAAAAGAAAAATTATACAAATATGGCACATGATAATGAACTTGATGGAAAAGGTAATATGTCTGAAAATGCAGAAACTAATAATCAAAGTGATAAAGCAAATGAAGCTCCTTCTGAAGAAAAAAAGGAAAGTCAGTCTGAAAATAGTAGTATTGTGATAAATGAAGAGAAGAGTAATAATGAGATTAGCAATATAATTGATAATCAAGAAAACTCGCAAGAAAATATTAATAAAGAAAGTAAAGAAAATACAAATACTGAATCAACAAAAGAAATAACTTCTGTGGATGTATCAAATAGTGAAAAATACAGTAAAATAAATGGCTTCCAAGCTGTATTTTCTGTTATTGGAATTGTACTTTTTATAACTTTTTTAATTTTTTTCAAAATTTACCAACAAAAGTTGAGAAAAAAATCATCTAAATAATAGCATTGAAAAAAACACACTAGAAATTTACTTGAAAAATAAGCAAAAAACAATTTCAAAGGATGTTTAAAATAAAAAATGCTAAGGAGGAATAAAAATGAAAAATAAAAAAGTTATTTTAAGTATAGTAGTAATTATTATTATACTAAGTATTTTAGGTGGAAGTCTAGGAGCATTGTGGATTTTCAATAGGGAAGGATTTGAAAAAATATTTAAGAATGCTAAAAGTGTTGTTGGTATTGGAGATTCTAATTATAGTAAGCAAGGATTATTTGATGATTGGGAATATACACCAGATAAATATGATAGGATAGAGGGAAGTGCAAAATCAATTAATAGTGGAAGTTTTGTTTCAACAGATGCGGCTGCGAACTTAAATGAAGCAAATATAGGATTTTCTGTTGGTGGTGCAAAGAATATAAATAATTTTAGAGAAAATATAAAAAATAATTATTTACCAATTTCAACAGATATAACATATAATGGACTTTTTTATGATTATTATTTTAACACAGGAAATAATAACAATGAAATTAAGTCTAATGAAATGTTTTATCCAACATATTCAAAAGCAATTTCAAAAGATCCAATCTCAGGACAACAAGAATTTTATATGACAGTTGGATTAAATTCAAATATAAAACAAAGTGATTTTAAAAGAAAAAAATTAAATCTTGTTGTTGTAATGGATATTTCAGGTTCTATGTCATCAAGCTTTAGAGATTATTATTATGATAGAAGAAATTCATTAGAAGAAGGTAATAAAGATGATAGCAGAAGTAAAATGGTTATTGCAAATGAATCATTAAACTGTTTAATTGACCAATTAAATCCAGATGATAGATTAGGAATTGTATTATTTGATGATTCTTCATATTTAGCAAAGCCTGTAAATTTAATAAGTGAAACAGATGTTGATAAAATAAAAGAACATATTTTAGAAATTGAACCACAAGGTGGAACAAATTTTGAAGCAGGGTATACAAAAGGAACAGAATTATTTACAGATGAAATGCTTAATAATGAAGAATATGAAAATAGAATTATTGTAATAACAGATGCTATGCCAAATTTAGGAGAAACATCTAAAGATGGTTTAACAAAATATGTGAAAGATAACGCTAAAAATGGAATTTATACATCATTTGTTGGAGTAGGTGTTGACTTTAATACAGAAGTTATTGAATGTTTATCTGATGTAAAAGGTGCTAATTACTATTCAGTACACAGTTCAGAAGAATTTAAGAAAATAATGGGTAAAGAATTTGATTATATGGTTACACCTTTAGTATTTGATTTAGAATTAAAACTTGATTCAAATGAATTTGAAATTGCAGGTTTTTATGGAACAGATACTAAAGATAAATCAACAGGAACAATTATGAAGGTTAATACATTATTTCCATCAAGCAGTAATTCAGAAGGTGAAGTAAAAGGCGGAGTTATTTTATTAAAATTAAAACCTTTATCATATACAACTCAATATGATAAAATAAGTTCTCAAAAAACTAATATAGTTGTTTCATATAAAGATGTAAATGGAAATAATCATACAAACGAGCAAAAAGTAACTTTTGGAGATATTGAAGAAGGTTATGATAATACAGGAATTAGAAAAGCAATTGTTTTAACAAGATATGCTAATTTAATGAAAGATTGGATATTATACGAAAGAATGAATTGCATTGAAAATGAATTAGATGTTATAGTAAAAGCTGATAAAAGTAAATTGTTAGTTACAAGTGAAACTGGAATTGTAGATTATCCATATAATGATACTGAAGATGTTCGTAGCGTTTTAGGACAAAATGAAAGAACATCTCAAAAACTTAGTGTTAGTGAAGAATATGTTGATACTTTAGTTAAATTTAAAGAATATATGAAAAATGAAATTAAAGATATTGGCGATGATGATATGAATCAAGAAATTGAGATTTTAGATATATTAGTAAAAAATAATTAATAGTATAATTGATTTAGGATTATAGATATTATTAATAAATAAAAAGAATTTACTTGCTAAAAAAAATAACTTAATATATAATTATTTCATAAAATACAAAGGAGGATTTTTTTATGAAATATGAAGTAGTTGGAAATACAGTTCCAGCAGTTGAAGTAACATTAAATGCTGGAGAATCAATGTATACACAAAGAGGCGGAATGGCTTGGCAAACAGAAGGAATTAAAATGACAACTAATGCTAAAGGCGGAGTAATGAAAAGTTTGGGAAGAATGTTCGCAGGTGAATCAATATTTATGTCAACATATACAGCTGAAAAAGATGAAGCTAAAGTTGCATTTGCTACAACAGTTCCAGGTGCAGTAATGCCTATTAATTTAGCTGAATTACCTGAAGGATTTATTATTCAAAAAGGAGCATTTTTAGCAGCACAACCAAGTGTTGAATTAAATGTTAAATTTACAAAAAGATTTACAGCAGGATTATTTGGAGGAGAAGGATTCATATTACAACATGCAAAAGGAAATGGAATGATTTTCTTAGAAGTTGATGGTGATGCAATTGTTAGAGATTTACAACCAGGAGAAGTATTAAAAGTTGATACAGGAAATGTAGTAGGTTTTGAGCCAAAAGTATCTTATCAAATTGAAACTGTAAAAGGTTTAGGTAATATATTCTTAGGTGGAGAAGGATTATTCTTAACAAAATTAGTTGGACCAGGTAGAGTTGTAATTCAAACACAAAACTTTGGAGATTTCGCAGGAAGAATCATTGGAATGATGCCAGGAAGAAGATAAAAAAGAATGAGACTTTTGGGGACGGTCTTTTTTTGTCTCACTTTTGAGACTTGAAGGGACGGTCTTAATGTTATAGCAACGTATATAAATGTAACTTTGAGTTTTTAGAACCGTCCCAAAAGTTAAGAAAAAGCCGGTTGTATTAATTGAACCGGCTTAAAAACTATAAATTATAAATTATAAATTATAAATTATAAATTATAAATTATAAATATTACTATCTATACAAAGTTGAGCTCTTTTTGCACTTTTGCCACCAGCTTTTAATGATTCTTCTATAAATTCTGGGTGTTCTAGTAAAAAGTTTCTCATAGTTTCATCAGGATTTTCTTTGAACTTGTATAAAGTATCTAATTGAGCTTTATTAATTATATTTAATTCTAAAGCTTTATCAAATAATGAATTATCAATATTAATTAATGCATATGAAGTAACTCCAGCATTTTTTAATGTTTCAAAACCGCCTTGTTGTCTATCAACAGCAACTAAACTCCATTTTAAATTTCCACCTAAATCCTTGATTGCAGGTATCCAAGCACGAAGATAGCTTGACGCTACGTTAAGAAGATCTGCAACATGTAATACATTTTTATTAGATAAATCTGTGATATCTGTTGTAGATGAAAAGTCAGATGTACTACATACTAAAGATAAATCTTTGAAAATTGTTAAATGAGGTTTTCCTAATAAATGTGCAACAATGTTAGAGAAAAACCAATCTCTTCTTTCTCCACCTGAAATATAATCTATTTCTGATAAATTAATAGTGTTTTTTATAAAATCAACAAATTCATTTATTGTTGTTTTATATATTTCATTAGAGTTGTATTGTGTTAAAGTTTTTTCAAAAACATCTTTTGGTAATTCATATTTTGTTGCATTTTCTAATTCAGAGTCGATAAACTCTAACAAAGAATTTGCGTCTTCTTCACTTCCATATAAAAATTGAGCATTCATAAAATATGGTCCGATTTTTCCTGAAGTGTACCAAAATGGTTTGTTTTCTGGACATATTTTGAATGCATTTGTTTGAAATAAATACTTAATTAAATTACTCATATTAGTTCATCCTTTCTTTTTTTTATTTTGTGTAAGTTATTTTTTGTTATGATTATATTAATGGATTTGTTTATAAAAGTCAATGGGGGATATGTATATTTTCCATATTATGATTCTGGCTACTCAAAAGACAAAAGTATTAAAATGTAACAGGAAATGATTTATAATTGTAAAAAAATGTTGAAATGTGAAAATTGTAATGCTATAATTCAGATAATCTGTAAATAAAATTTAGAGAAAAATATAGTAAAATTATATGTTATAAAGGAGTTGTAAAATATGCAAATAAAAGTACTAGCATCAACTAAAGTAGGTTATACAATGCCAAAAGAGGAGGCAATTAATTTTTCTGGTAAGTCTGCTGGAATATGTTATATGCCAGATAGTATGGATACTTTGTTTTCTGAACCTATTGAAAAGACTGAAAGAAGGGCGAAAGGCACACTAGCTTCAGGTCATCATAGTGTTTTTGGACATGTTACTTATAATTTATCATTAGAAGGAATTCCAAAAATTTTAGCTATGATTTTAAATAATGAAAAAATGTATAATACATCTGAAAAGTCAGCAAGATATACAAAAATGGAGCCTTCTGAGAAAGAAGAAGAATTATACGAAAAGTGGATTAAGATTTATCAAAATGTCATCTCTGAAGAATTCCCTGAAATTGATGAAAAAAAGGTGAAAAAGCTTGCAATGGAAAATGCTAGATATCTTATAAGTGTTTTTACACCTGCGACAATAATGGAATATACGGTTAATTTTGGACAATTAAATTATATTGAACACTGGTTTGAAGATTTTATAGAAAAAGCTCCAGATACAGATTTTAATGTTAAATTAAAAAAAGTATTTAAAGAATTTAATGAGAAAATTAGTGATTTAATAGTACCTGAATTAAATTCAGATGTAAAAGGTAGAACTATTTCATTTTTTGCCAAAAGAAAACGTGAAGAAGAATTTGGTGAAAACTACTGTGTGAATTATAAAGGAACTTTTGCTGAACTAGCTCAGGCTCAAAGACATCGTACATTATATTATGAAATTTTTATGCCAGAAAAGCATGAATATTTTGTTCCTCCAATTATTAAAGGAACTGAATTAGAAAAGGAATGGATAAAAGATATAACAAGTCTTGATTCAGAGTTTCCTCAAGGATTATTATTAGATATTAATGAAAGAGGAACTGTTGAAAATTTTGTTATGAAATGTCAAGAAAGATTATGTGGTGCAGCTCAACTTGAAATTGCATTACAAACAAAAGAGATATTAGAAAAATATATGAGTAATGTAAAAGAAAATAAAAAGGAAATTTATGAATATTTATTACCATATTCAAAAGGCGCAAGATGTACATTCCCAGGATTCCGTTGTACTATGCCATGCATGTGGGGAGCTAAAAAAGGAATAGATAGAAAAATTTAATTTGAAATGAGACTTTTCGGGACGGTCTTTTTAGTCTCACTTTTGAGACTTTAGGGGACAGTCTTGAAAGTCTCTTTTTTTTAGAAAAAAGCTTTTCTAGAAAGTCTCGATTTCTGTCCCTAATTTTAAAAATTTAAAATTTTCTCCGTCCCCAATTTAAAATTTTCTCCGTCCCCAATTTAAAAAATTTACGAAATTCGTTTTCCTTGTAAATTAAAATTACCCATATTTGTTTGGGCAGCAAGATTTAGAATATCTCCTTGCACATTTCCAATAATAGTATATTGAATATTCATCATTCCAGCAGAAATTTTTCCTTTCAAAGATAAATTGTTTCCAGAAATTAATCCGTTATTAAATTCATTTCTTTTTCCCATAACATCTACAAATCCACTTAAGTTATTTCCGTTTGAAATTAGTTTTACTAAAGCTTTAATATTTCCCATTGGTGATTTTACATTAAATTCATATAATCCATCCATTAAAAAACCTCCTTTTCAATAAATATATGCTAATCAGATTTGAAAGTGAACTATTTTTTTATTTTGGTTTACAAAACTGTCAAATAATGATATAAAATAATTAGCGAAAACAAAATTTATAGGAGTTTTAAAGTGGAAGAAGTTTTAAAAAATTTAAATAATGTAAAAGATTTAAAAAAATTAAATATAAAAGAAAAAGAAAAATTAGCTGAAGAACTTAGAACAATGGTGTTGGGGATAGTTTCAGAAAATGGAGGACATTTGGCATCAAATTTGGGAGTTGTTGAACTAACAATTGCATTACATAGTGTTTTTAATACTCCTAGAGATTCAATTATTTGGGATGTTGGGCACCAAACTTATGTACATAAAATTTTGACTGGAAGAAAAGATCAAATGAATTCACTAAGAAAATTAGATGGAATTGCAGGATTTCCAAAAACAAGTGAATCTGAGTTTGATTGCTTTAATACAGGACATAGCTCAACATCTATATCAGCTGCATTAGGAATGGCAAGAGCAAATAAATTAGACGATAGAAAAAATAAAGTAATAGCTGTTATTGGTGACGGGGCTTTGACTGGAGGGATGGCCCAAGAAGCCCTAAATGATGCAGGTAGTAGTAATACAGATATAACAGTTATTTTAAATGATAACGAAATGAGCATTTCTAAAAATGTTGGAGGAATTACGTACTTTTTAAGTAAATTAAGAACTAAAAGATTTTATACAAAAACTAATAGTAGAATAAAAAACATTACTTTAAAAATTCCAAAAGTGGGAAATAGTATTGTAAGAGTAGCACAAAGACTAAAAAGAGGAATTAAACAAATTTTTATTCCTAAAATGTATTATGAAGATATTGGATTTACTTATTTAGGACCTGTTGATGGTCATAATATTGAAAAGTTAGAAAGAGTTTTAAAAACAAGTAAAGCTATAAAAGGTCCTGTTTTAATACATGTTATTACTAAAAAAGGAAAAGGATATAAATTTGCAGAAGAAAATCCAGATAAATTTCATAGCATTTCAAGTTTTGACGTTTTTACAGGAAATCCAATAAAAGAAAAAAAGGATGATTAT
>SAMEA3663241__coassemble_126_pt1 | contig 22282 bp, 21 predicted proteins | sample SAMEA3663241__metabat2_low_PE_011 | metagenome-assembled genome bin SAMEA3663241 (sample SAMEA3663241) | pig gut metagenome | biome: pig gut; feature: pig-associated habitat; material: faeces | place: China | collected 2013 | reverse complement strand
CAAATATGTTTGTGCCAAATTGCCCCGTCCCCAATGGCTAAAAAAATATGTGTAATAGTAATTGAAAACTTAGAAAAATTGTGATATAAGAAAATCAAAAGGAGGGAATAATTGTAAAATGAGATTAGATAAATTTTTAAAGATTTCAAGAGTAATTAAAAGAAGAACAGTTGCAAATGAAGCTGCAGATAATGGTAGAGTAATAGTAAATGGAAAAATTGCTAAACCTAGCTGTGATGTTAAAGTTGGGGATGTTGTTGAAATAAAATTTGGAGATAAAACTTCAAAATTTGAAATAATTAATATTCCACAAGTTCAAGGGAAAGATATGGGAGAATTAATTAAGATTTTATAATGATGAAACATTTCGGGACGGTCTTGCTTTGTTTCAAAATTGAATTTGAAAATCTGTCCCCTGTTTTAAATTTTTAAAATTTTCTCCGTCCCTGATTTAAAAAGGAGGTAACTTTATATGAATTCAAAGCAAAAGTATGATGTTATTTTAATTGGTATGGGACCAAGTTCAATTTTTTGTGCATATGAGCTTATTCAATTAAGAAAGGCTGAAAAAGTATTGCTAATTGAACAAGGAAAACGAGTTGAGGATAGAGCGTGTCCTATTGAAAAAACAGGAAAATGTACTAAATGTAAACCTTTTTGCAATATTACAAGTGGCTTTTCAGGTGCTGGTGCGTTTTCAGATGGAAAATTATCTTTATATAACTCAGAAGATGATGATATTTATGTTGGTGGAAATTTGCATAAATATATTGGTGTAGATGAAACTAAAAAATTAATAGATTATACTGATGAAATATATTTGAAATTTGGTGCAGATCCAAAACTTGAGGGTGTTGAATTTAAAGAAGAAGTTACTAAAATAAGAAAAAAAGCTGATAAAGAGAAAATCAATTTAATAGATATTCCTATAAGACATTTAGGAACTGAAAAAGCTCACGAATTATATTTGAAATTAGAAAAGTATTTGGAAGAGAATAATATAACAATGTTATTTGAAACAGAAGTAAAAGATTTAATTATTGAAAATAATAAAATTAAAGGTGTTATAGCAAAATCTGTAAAATCTAAAACAACAGAACAAGAAGAATATTACTCTGATAAAGTTGTTATGGCTGTGGGAAGAAAAGGTGCAAATTGGTTATCTGATATGTGTAATAAACACAATATAGATACAAGAGCTGGTGTGGTTGATATAGGTATCAGATATGAATTGTCAGATGAAGTAATGAAAAATATTAATAAATATATGTATGAAGGAAAATTTATAGGATATCCATATCCATTTAAAGATAAAGTAAGAACTTTTTGCCAAAATCCAAGTGGATTTGTTTCATCAGAAGTGTATGACAATAATCTTACACTAGTAAATGGGCATTCATATAAGGATAAGAAAAGTAATAACACAAATTTAGCAATTTTAGTGTCACATAATTTTACACATCCATTTAATAAGCCAATTGAATATGGAAGAAATGTTGCTAAAAACCTAAATGAATTAGGTCAAGGAAATGTTGTAGTTCAGCGTTTAGGCGATATAAACAGAGGAAAGAGAACATGGCAAGAGGAGTTAGATAGAAATACTGTTGTACCAACTTTAAAGTCAGCTGTTCCAGGTGATATAACATTTGCAATTGGTTATAGAACAATGACTGATATATTACAATTTATTAAAGAAATGGATAAAATTGTTGAAGGTTTTGCACATCCTGATAATTTACTTTATGGACCTGAAATAAAATTTTATAGTAATAAGGTATTAATTAATGAAAAATTCGAAACGAGTGTTAATGGTTTGTATTCAATTGGGGATGGCGGAGGAATGACTAGAGGATTAATGATGGCATCAGCCTCAGGTGTTCAAATGGCTAGGTTTTTAGAGTTGTAAGTTTTAAATGAAAAATGCAAGTACAAATTATAAGTCAATTGTTTACAAAATAATAAAAAAGTACACCCATGGATTAAATCCGCGGGTGTACAATACGTTCACGCATATTGATTCGAAGTTCTTCTTTTTCCTTATATGCTATGATATGCATTTCCTCAAATAAAAATTTGTCAATTAAGTGTATTATCGGCTGTTTGGCATTTATAATTGTCTGAGGTGTGCCATCATAGTAAAAGCCTTCGGAAATCATAATGTTTAGAGAAGCTTTTTCAGTAGAAAGAGCTTCAATTTTTTCAAGTTCTGGATTTGAATGATACCAATTTAAAAAATCAGATAAAAAATTGTCTGTGAAATAATTTTTCATTGGCAACATGAGTTAGAACCCTCCTCGTATAAATTAATAATAGCATTTAGCTATTTCACAAAGTATAATATGATTTTAAGTATGTGTCAAGATGCTTAGGGGATTTTTAGCTAAAACTATTGTTAAACTAAAAGAAATAATATATAATAAAAAACAAAAAAATGAGATAATTAAAAATCATATGTAGTCACAAAGAAAGGAAGAAGTTTTATGTCAAATTTTGTACATCTGCATGTCCACAGTGAATTTAGTTTATTAGATGGAGCTAACAGAATAAAAGATTTACCGGTAAGAGCAAAAGAACTGGGAATGGATGCAATTGCTATAACAGACCATGGTGTAATGTTTGGAGTAATAGATTTTTACAAAGCTTGTAAAGCAAATGGTATAAAGCCCATAATTGGTTGTGAAGTTTATGTAGCACCTCGTACAAGATTTGATAAAGAGCCAAATATAGATAATAAATATAACCATTTAATATTGCTTGCAAAAAACAATGAAGGTTATAAAAATCTATCTAAATTAGTATCTTTAGGTTTTACAGATGGGTATTATTATAAACCAAGGATAGATAAAGAACTATTAGAAAAATATCACCAAGGATTGATTTGCTGTAGTGCATGTTTAGCAGGTGAGGTGCCTCAAACAATATTAAAAGATGGACTAGAAAAGGCAGAAGAAACAGCTTTATGGTATAAAAATTTATTTGGAGATGATTATTATTTAGAAATTCAAGCAAATAGCTTAAGAGAGCAAATAATAGTTAATCAAAAAATGGTGCAATTATCAAAAAAACTAGGAATAAAACTTGTAGCTACTAATGATGCACATTATCTTACAAAAGATGATTATTATAATCATGAAGTGTTATTATGCATTCAAACAGGGAAGAGGATGACAGATGATGATAGAATGTCATTTGAAACAAATGATTTTTATATTAAATCACCAGAGGAAATGGCAGAATATTTTAAAAATATTCCAGAGGCTATTTCAAATACTGTTGAAGTAGCTGAAAAATGTAATGTTGAATTCGAATTTGGTCACACAATTTTGCCTAATTATGATGTTCCAAAAGAATTTGAAACACATTATGATTATTTAAAAGATTTATGTGATAAAGGTTTAAAGAAAAAATATGGAGAACAAGGAATAACTCAAGAAATACAAGATAGAGCAGAATACGAACTTTCTGTAATCAAAAAAATGGGATATGTTGATTATTTCTTAATAGTTTGGGATTACATTAATTATGCAAGGTCACAAAGTATACCAGTAGGACCAGGTCGTGGTTCTGGTGCTGGTTCAATTGTAGCATATGCAATAGGAATAACAGATATTGACCCAATAAAATACAGCTTGATTTTCGAAAGATTTCTAAATCCTGAAAGAATCAGTATGCCCGATTTTGACGTTGATTTTTGCTATGAGAGAAGACAAGAGGTTATTGATTATGTTGGTAGAAAATATGGGCATGACCATGTTTCTCAAATAATAACATTTGGAACAATGTCAGCAAGAATGGTTATTCGTGATGTTGCAAGAGCTTTAGATGTATCATATTCAGAGGCAGATAAATTAGCTAAAATGATACCAAATGAGTTACACATAACAATCCAAAAGGCTTTAGAACAGAACAAAGAGTTACGGTCAAATTTATGAAAATGATGAAACTATACATAAACTTTTAGATATAGCAATGGGGTTAGAAGGAATGCCAAGACAAGCTTCAACACATGCTTGCCGGAATAGTAATTACAAAAGAGCCAGTAGATACTTATGTTCCATTATATGTAAGAGATGGCTTAATTTCAACACAATATATAATGACAACACTTGAAGAATTACGGATTATTAAAAATGGATTTTTTAGGCCTTCGTACGCTTACAGTAATTCAAGATACGGTTGATTTAGTAAAACAAAATAGAGGAATAGAAATTGAATTTGATAGAGAAATGAATGACCCTAAAGTATATAAATTATGGCAAAATGGCGATAGCATGGGAATATTCCAATTTGAAAGTCAAGGTATGACAAACTTTATGAAAGAGCTTAAACCAGATTGTTTAGAAGATATAATAGCAGGTGTTTCATTATATAGACCAGGACCTATGGACCAAATCCCAAGATATATTGCAAATAAACAAGATCCAGAACATGCTGTTTATACACATCCTGCATTAAAACCAATATTGGAAGTAACTTATGGTTGTATGGTATATCAAGAACAAGTTATGCAGATAGTAAGAGATTTAGCAGGATATTCATTAGGAAGAGCAGACTTAGTTCGCCGTGCAATGGGAAAGAAAAAACTAGATGTAATGGCTAAAGAAAGAGAATACTTTATTCATGGTCAAACAGATGAAAATGGAAATGTAATAATTCCAGGATGTGTACGTAATGGTATAGATGAAAAATCAGCAAATACAATTTTTGATGAAATGGCAGAATTTGCAAAATATGCATTTAATAAATCACATGCTGCTGCATATGCAGTTGTATCATATAGAACAGCATATTTAAAAGCATATTATAAAGAAGAGTTTATGGCAGCAACATTAAACAGCTTTTTAGGAAATTTAGATAAAGTTCCATTATATATTGAAGAATGTAGAAAAATGGGAATAGAAATATTAAAGCCAGATATAAATAAAAGTTTTACTAAATTTACAGTTGATAATGGGAAAATTAGATTTGGCTTGGGCAGTATAAAAAACGTTGGAAATAGTGTTGTTGATAGTATTGTAGAAAATAGAAAACAATATGGTGAATTTAAAGATTTTGCTGATTTTTGTGAAAGAATGCAAGAAAGCTCTGTTAATAAAAAATGTATAGAAAGCTTAATAAAAGCAGGAGTTTTTGATGAATTTGAGCAAACAAGAAGTACATTAATGGCTTCTTATGAAGATATTGTAGATAGTATTTCTAATTCTAATAAAAAAGGATTAAAAGGCCAAGTAACTATGTTTGATTTAGCGTTTGGCGGAGGAGAGTTAAGTAATGATTTAGAGAATGATGATGGTGCAAATAGTTTAAGTAATCAGCTTGATAAAATGAAATATAATTATACTATATTAAAAGAATATTCAGACAAAGAATTATTAGCGATGGAAAAAGAAATGCTTGGTTTATATATTTCAGGTCATCCATTAGAAGAGTATAGAAATATAATTGAACAAGAGGCAACAATAAATACTTTAAAAATGAAAGCAATATTAGATGCTGAAAATGCAGATGGTACTGAATTTCAAGAACAAGATATATCAAGATATAGAGATGGACAAGTTGTAAGAATTGTTGGTATTGTTGAAAGTGTTAAGAAAAAATATACAAAAACCAATAAAATAATGGCTTTTACAACTATTGAAGATTTATATGGACAGTGTGAAATAATAGTTTTTGAAAATTGTTATCAAATGTGTTCAAGCTTTCTTATGGAAGGAAGTATTGTAGTTATTGAAGGAAGATTAAGCATTAGAGAAGATGAAGATGTAAAGATTGTTGCTAATAAAATAATCGAATTTAAGGGTGAAATGCATTCGCCAAAAGCAAATGTAGTAACTATTGATATTACTAATTTATCAGAAGAACAAAAAGATAGATTAAGGGGTGCAATTAGATTTTTTGCTGGAGATAGAAATAACTGTAGAATTGATATAAAAAATGGAGAAAGAATTGACTCTGCAGGGGGAGTTTTAATGAGTGAAACAATTTTTGAAGAGTTTAAAGAAATTGTTGGAAGCGATAATATTTCATAAAAAAGTAGAACAGACTGGCTATATTAGCCAGTCTGTTCTGGGTGAAAGGACACGAAAAGAAAACTAGATGTCATAAATAAAAAGTAATTATTCGAAATCATCATCTTCTTCAGTAAAAACTTCATATTCGTTAATAGCAGCTCCTGATTTCATTACAAGAGCAAGAGTATATGCTGATGCATGGTTTAAAAAGATATCTAAATCTTCAACCTTTGCATCATGACCGAAGTATGAAGCGATGATGTCGAGTGAAACTAATTTCGCAAGGTCAATTAGCTTTTCTATGAAAACCTTGTGAAAATCGTTAAAATCGTATTTTTTTACTGCCCCATCAATACCTTTAGCATTTTCTTTTTTCAGCTGAATAGCTCTTGCAGTAATAAAATAGATTTCTTTATCCTCTTCAGCAATATCCAAATACTTGCGAAGTTCATTAATGTATTTCGATGATATTAAGACACTGTCTTCAAGTTCTTCGTCAAATATGACTCGAACTGTAGTTATTTCCCCATGCTGATAATTGAATGATAAAGAATCAATCCTTTCCATTTTAACCAATTCCTCCGTTTAATAAAATTCATACTGTAAAAGACTAAGATGTAAGAGAGGATTTTATACAGAATGTTTTTAGAGTATAGCATATTCAAAAATAAAAATCAAGACACTGCTAATAATTTTTTAAGTAGAAAATGTTAAAAATGCCAAAAAATGCTAAAAATTAGTTGACACTGATAACAAACTGTGGTAGAATATATACCTGTAAGCCGCCTGGGTCGGGTTCCAAAATGTTAAAATTTTATTTGATGAAATTTTAACTACCTAGTATTTTATGCTTAGCGAGTATACATATAAAGGGAGGTGTACTTAAATGTACGCAATAATCGAAAGTTGTGGAAGACAATACAAAGTTTCAGAAGGAGATGTAGTATTCTTCGAAAAATTAGACACAGAAGAAGGTAAAGCAGTTAAATTTGATAAAGTTGTTTTAGTTTCTAATGATGGTAAAGTAGAAGTAGGAGCTCCTTATGTAAAAGGTGTAAAGGTTGAAGGTAAAGTAGTTGCACATGGTAAAGCTAAAAAAATCTTAGTTTACAAATACAAAGCAAAGAAAAACTACAGAAGAACACAAGGTCACAGACAACCATACACAAAAGTTGAAATAACAAAAATTACAGTTGCTTAATTGTGATTTATTTCAATTATAAGATATAGGAAACTATTGTATGAAATTATAAAAACAAAAATCAAATAGCATGAGGCTATTACAAATTATTAAAATCCAAAAACTGAAAGGAGTGAAAAAACATGGCTCATAAAAAAGGTCAAGGTAGTGTTAAGAACGGTAGAGACAGTGAGTCTAAGCGTCTTGGTTTAAAAAGAGCTGATGGACAAATAGTTCCAGCAGGAAATATCCTAGTAAGACAAAGAGGAACAAAAATTCATCCAGGAACAAACGTAGGTATCGGTAGTGATGATACATTATACGCAAAAGTAACTGGTAGAGTTAAATTTGAAAGATTAGGAAAAGATAAGAAAAAAGTTAGTGTTTATCCAGTAGAGGAAGTAAACAACTAATTTGTTTAAAAAAAGGCGAAATCAATTATGGTTTCGCCTTTTTTTAAACAAATGCACAATTGGGGACGCGTCCCAACTGTGCATTTTGCACAGTTAGGGACACATCAGTAAATGTTTCTTGATAAAACTCTTGTAAACTTATCAGAAATCCTTTATAATATTGTATAAGAGGTGTATTTAAAATGAAATTTGGTTTATCAGAAAAAATATATGAGGAAATTAAAAATGTAGTAAATAAATATAGTAAATACCAATTTAAAATATTTGGCTCAAGAGCTCGTGGTGATTATAAGGAAAATTCTGACATTGATATAGCAATTTTTGGAGATACTAACGAAAGAGATGAATATTTGATATTAAATGAGTTTGATTTAATAAATATGCCATATACCATAGATGTTGTGTTTATGGGAAAAATTGAAAAACAGAGTCTAATTGATTCAATCTTAAAAGAAGGAGTGGTTTTTTAATGAAAAGATTTAATGAGAGAAAAGAAGAGTATTTTAATGCTTTAAACAGATTAAAAGAAGCACTTGAACGAGAAGTAGATGATGTTGTAATAGATGGTGTTCTACATAGATTTGAGTTTACATTTGAATTAGCCTGGAAAACCGTTAAAGATTATTTGGAATATCTAGGAATGACAGAAAAAATTGGTAGTCCAAGAGAAATAATTCAATTAGGATTTAAACAAGGAATTATAAGTGATGGTGAAGCATGGGTTTCAATGATGTTATCAAGAAATGCTTTATCTCATTTATATGATGAAAAAACATCAAGAGAAATTTATGAAAAAATAAAGAATAACTATGTTAAATTATTTGGAGATTTAAAGGAAAAATTAGAATTAGTTTAAATTATTTAACATATATCAGTTGAGGAGAGATTTATTATGGAAAATAATAAAAAAAGAATAGTAACAGGGGATAGACCTACTGGAAAATTACATATAGGACATTATTTTGGGTCAGTAAAGAAGAGAGTTGAATTACAAAATTCGGGTGAATATGATCCATTTATTTTAATCGCAGATGTTCAGGCTTTAACAGATAATTTTAATAATCCAGAAAAAGTTAGAAAAAATGTAAGAGAAATTGCTATGGATTATTTAGCATGTGGAATTGATCCTGAAAAATCAACAATTTATGTTCAATCTATGATACCAGAAATTGCAGAGCTTACAGTTTTTTATTCAAATTTAGTGACAATTGCAAGACTTCAAAGAAATCCTACTGTTAAAACAGAAATAGCTCAAAAAAGAGATTTATTTGGAGAAAGCGTTACATATGGATTTTTAGGATACCCAGTAAGCCAAGCAGCTGATATAACAGCGCTAGGTGGAGAAGTTGTTCCAGCAGGCGAAGATCAAGAGCCATTGATTGAACAATGTAGAGAAATAGTCAGAAAATTCAATTCAATTTATGGTGATATATTAAAAGAACCACAAATTTTATTAAGTGAAGGCAAAAGAATCAAAGGATTAGATGGAAATGAAAAAATGGGTAAATCTTTAGGAAATGCAATATATCTATCTGATTCTGAGGAAGAAATAGCTAAAAAAGTAATGAGTGCAGTAACTGACCCAGGAAGAATAAAAAAAGATGATAAAGGAAATCCTGAGGTATGCATGGTTTATTATTATCATAAGTTATTCTCAACACCTGAAGAAGTTGAGACAGTTTGTAAAGAATGCAGAGCAGGGGAAAGAGGTTGTGTTAGTTGCAAAAAGCAATTAATTCAAAATATTTGCGATACTTTAAAACCAATTAGAGAAAACAGAGCTTATTATGAAGCACATCCTGAAATTGTAGATAAAATCTTAATTGAGGGAACAGAAAAAGCCAGAAAAGAAGCAAAAAAGATTATGAAAGAAGTTAAGAAAGCAATGATGCTAGATTATTTTGAAAATTAAATTTTTAAAATTGGGGACGGTCCTTTTTTTTAAAAATTTGAAAAAAAGGACCGTCCCTGATTTAAAAAGAAAGGAATGAAAAATAATGTTTACAGATTACGTTAAAATATTTGTAAAATCTGGAGATGGTGGAGATGGAGCTATTTCCTTCAGAAGAGAAAAATATGTTGCAGCTGGTGGCCCAGATGGAGGAGATGGAGGAAAAGGTGGAGATGTATATTTCACAGTTGATCCAGATTCTAATACATTAATAGATTTTAGATTTAAGAAAAAGTTTAAAGCTGAAAATGGAAAAAATGGAGAAGGTGCTAGAAGATATGGTAGAGGTGGAGAAGACCTTTATATTAAAGTACCTCTTGGAACAATAATAAAAGATGCTGAGACTGGTAAAGTATTAGCAGATTTATGTGAAAAAGGCCAAACAGAACTTGTATTTCCAGGTGGTAGAGGAGGAAAAGGTAATTCTCATTTTGCTACATCAACAAGACAAGCTCCACATTTTTCACAAGGTGGAGAAAAAGGTATTGAAAAAGAAATAATATTAGAATTAAAATTATTAGCTGATGTAGGATTAATTGGATTTCCAAATGTAGGTAAATCAACATTTCTATCAACTGTAACATCAGCAACTCCTAAAATTGCAGATTATCATTTTACAACATTGGAGCCTAATTTAGGTGTTGTAAAAAGTGAGTATGGTGATAGTTTCGTAATAGCTGATATTCCTGGAATTATAGAAGGTGCAAGTGAAGGAACAGGATTAGGACTTCAATTTTTAAGACATATTGAAAGAACAAGATTATTACTACATGTTATAGATGTTTCTGGTATAGAAGGTAGAAAACCAGTTGATGATTTTAATATTATAAATAATGAATTAAAAAGTTATAGTGAAAAATTAAGTACTAGAAAACAAATTATTGTTGCAAGTAAAGCTGATTTAATACAAGATGAAGAACAATATAATGAATTAGTAAAACTTGCTAAAGAAAAAAATATGGAAATATTCAAAATTTCTTCAGTTACAGGGGAAGGTGTTAAAGAGTTACTTGATTTTGTTTCAAAAACATTGAAAACGTTACCAAAAGAGGATTTAATTGAAGTAGAAGATATCAAGAAAATTTATACACTAGAAGAAAAAGAAGAATTTACAATTGAAAAACAAGATGGAATTTTTGTTGTAGAAGGTCCTGGAGTTGAAAGAATAATGAGAAGAGTTAATCTTGATGATAATGAATCAATGCATTATTTCCATAAAAGTCTTGATAGATTAGGTGTTAACCAAGCATTAAAACAAGCTGGTGTAAAAGATGGAGACACAGTAAGCATTGATGGTTGGGAATTGGAATGGTATGATTAATTATGCATGCGCTAAGAATGCAAATACTATTATAAAAATTAAAGTATGGAAATTTCAACAAAATACAAAACTTATGTTTGACAATTTCTTGTTTGTATGTTATCATATTAATAAGTTATTATAGAAAGGGGTATTGTGCAAATGGAAATTGAAAACAAAAATGATAATAAAACTGAAAAACAAGTTGAAAATCAAAAAGAAAGAAAACATAGAGGAAAAGGTTCAAAGGAACTAAATAATAGAGAAAAAGATATATTAAAATTTATAGAAAAACAAGTAGCCGAATTAGGATACGCACCATCAGTTAGAGAAATAGGAAAAGCTGTAGGGTTAAGCTCAACTGCAACCGTTCATGCATATTTAGCCAAATTGGAAGAAAAAGGATACATTAAAAAAGAAAATCAAAAAGGTAGAACTTTAAGATTATTAAAAGGAACTAACAAGAAAAATGATTCAGAACAACAAGAAAAAACTTTTTACAGTGGTAGAGAATTAGTAGATGTTCCTGTTGTTGGAAAAATTACAGCTGGTGCACCAATCTTAGCTGTAGAAAACATTACAGATAGCTTCTTAATTCCAGTAGATTTTGTGGGAAATTCTGAAAGCTTCATGTTAACTGTTAGTGGAGAAAGTATGATAGAAGCGGGAATTTTAGATGGTGATTATATATTAGTAAAAAGACAAAATGTTGCTAGAAATGGTGAAATAGTAGTTGCTATGATTGATGATGAAGCAACAGTAAAAACTTTTTATATGGAAAATGGACATATAAGATTGCAACCTGAAAATAGTACAATGGAACCAATAATTGTTCCTAACTGTCAAGTTTTAGGTAAAGTAGTTGGAGTTTTTAGAAAATTATAATAAGTTATGAAAGAAAAGAGGAAGTAGAATATGAGTAGAATGAAAACATTTCTAAAATATCTTATGATAGTAATAGCTTTTTATGTATTCAGTAATATCATGATAAATGCATTTTTAAAAGTATCATACGTAGATATGCATGATTATGAAATAAATGTTGACCAAGTTTTTATTGATGTTTCAGAAGCGAAAACATCAAAAAGAAATGGGTATATCAAAGGTATTGTGAAGAATAATACAGATGTTATCGTAGAAAATAAATATTTAAAGTTTAGTATGTTATCAAAAAATGGTAATGTTTTAGGGGAAAAATATATTAGAATTGATAAAATTGAACCAGAGCAATTACGAAAATTTGAACTAAAATTTGAATATGATAATGTTAAATCTTTTAAAATAGAAATGACAGATACCAAACCAGAGGAACAAGATTTTATAGAGTTAATTAAATCAAATGCAAAAGATTTATATAATTTAAAATTTAACTAAATATGACTACTAAAAAATGTAAATTATAGCAAATAATTAATAAAAAAATAAAACAGAGAATTAATTAATTATAAATAATAAATGAAACAAAAACATATTAATAATCTTATCAATAAAAATATATTAGTAAGTATAACATTACTAATATATTTTTTTGTATAAAACATTGATATTTTAAATGAAATGTAATATAATCGTAAAGTAAATGAAATACTAGCGTAATATTTTAAAGAAAGGACAGATTTAATATGTTTAATTGGGGGCAAGATATAGGAATCGATTTAGGAACTGCAACAGTAATTGCATATGTAAAAGGAAAAGGTATTGTATTAAGAGAGCCTTCTGTTGTAGCTGTGGACAGCAATACGGGAGATGTTCTTGCGGTTGGAAAAGAGGCAAGAAGAATGCTTGGAAGAACACCAGGAAACATAGTTGCAACAAGACCATTACGAGAAGGAGTTATTTCAAATTACACAGTAACTGAAAAAATGCTAAAATACTTCATAAACAAGGTTTGCGGTAGATTTGTGTTTGCTCCTAGAATAATGATATGTATTCCATCAAGAGTAACAGAGGTTGAGAAAAAAGCTGTAATAGATGCTGCAACACAAGCAGGAGCTAGAAAAGTATATCTAATAGAAGAGCCAATAGCAGCAGCAATAGGTGCTGGAATAGATATATCAAAACCATGTGGAAATATGGTAGTTGATATTGGTGGAGGAACAACAGATATAGCTGTTATTTCTTTAGGAGGTTCTGTAACAAGTACATCTTTAAAGGTTGCAGGAGATAAATTTGATGAATATATAATTAAATATATTAAGAAAAAACATAATATTATAATTGGAGAACGAACAGCAGAAGACTTAAAAGTAAATATTGGATGTGTATATCCAAAAATGCAAGATGTTGAAATGGATATACGAGGTAGAGACTTAATAGATGGATTACCTAAAACAATAACAATTCATTCAAGTGAAATGTTAGAAGCAATGATTGAACCAGCGTTAATGATTGTAGATGCAGTGCATTCTGTACTTGAAAAAACACCACCAGAATTAGCAGCAGATATAAGTGATAGAGGAATTTACATGACAGGTGGAGGATGTTTAGTAGATGGTTTAGATAAACTACTACAAGAAAAAACTGGGATAAATGTTATGATTGCTCAAGATACAGTATCATGTGTTGCATTAGGAACAGGTAAAGCGTTAGATAATTTAGATTCTCTAAAATAATGATTTAAGTCACAAATATAATAAAAAGTTGCACAAAATATTTTTAAATTATATAATTATGAGTGAAATATAGAAAACGGAGGAATATAAATGAGAATATTAAGAGATTTTAAAATTCCAGATTTCAAATTTCCAAAATTTAAAATGGATGGACTATCAAACATCGAAGAAATGAATGTTGATTATGAATCATTAAAAAATCAACAAGATGGAAAAATAAAGAAAAATTCAAAAACATATGAAATAACAAATTATAAAACTATAAAAGAGATTTTTAGAAATTCAACAACAAAATATGCTGAAAATACTTTTATTTTAGAAAAAAATAATAGCAAGGAGCCATTTAAAGAAATAAAATACAAAGAGTTTAGAAGTGATGTTATTTCTTTAGGAACTGCATTAAATGATTATTTAAAAATAAAAGACACAAGAATTATTATTATTGGAGAAAATACATATCATTGGTATGTATCATATATGTCATTATTATGTGGAAGTGGAATCGCGGTTCCTGTTGATAAAGAACTTCCCGAAAATGAAATAGTTAATGTAATAAATAGAGCAAAAGCAACAGCTGTTATATATTCAACAAAGAAAAAAGAAGTTATTGAAAAAATAATTGCTTCTAATTCAACAGATGTAAAATACTTTATACAAATGAATTCAGATGATGAATTAAAAGGAAAAAAAGTTGGATTAGATTATTTGATTAAACAAGGAAATATATTGATAAATAACGGAAATAATACATATATGGATATTGAAGTTGATCCTAATGAATTTAGAGTATTGTTATTCACATCTGGAACAACATCAAATTCTAAAGGCGTAATGTTATGTAATAGAAATTTAGCTGAAAACATTAATGCAGTTTCTGCATATGTAAAACTATATGAAAATGATAGATTATTATCAATTTTACCATTACATCATACTTATGAATCAACAATAGGATATCTATTACCATTTTCAAATGGATGTTCTGTAAGTATATGTCAAGGTTTAAGATATATAGTATCAGATTTGCAAGAAACAAAGCCTACTGCCATTTTAACAGTTCCATTACTTGTTGAGAATTTATATAAAAAAATAAATGCCAATATTAAGAAAAGTAAAAAAGATGGTATTGTAAATTCAATGATTCATATTACAAATGCATTAAAAAGTGTTAACATAGACATAAAAAGAAAAGTATTTAATGAAATATATGAAAACTTAGGTGGAAATCTAAGAATAATTGTTTCTGCAGCAGCGCCTATAGATAAAAAAATTGGAAAATGGGTTGAAGATATAGGAATAACATTTTTACAAGGATATGGCTTAACTGAAACAGCACCTATATCTGCATTAACACCAGAATACAAAACAAAAGTTGGTTCAGCTGGAAAACCTGTTATTTGTGCAGATATAAAAATAGATAATCCAAATGAAAATGGAGAAGGCGAAATATTAATAAAAAGTGAAACATTAATGCTTGGATATTATGAAGATGAAGAAGCTACAAAAGAGGCAATAATAGATGGATATTTCCATTCAGGAGATATTGGATATTTAGATGATGACGGATATCTATTTATAACAGGAAGATGCAAAAATGTTATTGTAACACAAAATGGCAAAAATATTTATCCAGAAGAAATAGAATTAATGTTAGGTGATATACCTGAAATAAAAGAATCTATGGTTTATGGAAAACAAGACACTGAAAAGAAAAATGATAAAGAATTAATTATTACAGCAAAAGTTATTCCTAATTATGACGAAATTGAAAAAAATCATGGTAAAGGATTAACAGATGAACAAATTCATGATATTATATGGGAAAAAATAAAAGAAGTTAATAGAAAGTTAACATCTTATAAAGCTATAAAAAGATTAGAAATCAAAAAAGATGAATTTGAAAAAACGACAACAATGAAAATTAAAAGATATGTTGAGATAAAAAAAGATAATTAATAGGCTTTTGTAACATATTTGTAATATAATTGACACAAAAAAGAAAAATAAATGTTATTGTAGAAATCGGTAAAATGATGTATAATAATATTGTTAAGAAATATACTTATGACAAAGGAGGGAAATTTACAATGTCTAAATCTGACATGGTAAACGTAAAAATGGTAATAACTGAAGAAAAAATATTGAACAATATTGAGAAAGTACAAAAAATGATTAATCCAAATAGCAAAAAACAAATTGTTCAACTTGAAGAAGATAGCTATTTCAAGGATTTAATTGAATCAATAAAAACATATTTAATTGAATATCCAGAAAAAAATAATTTCCCTAAAGATGTATATGATGCAGCATATGAATTAGTAGAATATGCAACAACACAATTTGAAGAAAATACAAAATCTATTGAAGATTTAATAAGACAAAGAGAAAAAAATATATCATTAGCTGCTGAATTAAAGGAAACATTACAAATTGTAGATAATAAAGAACCAGAATGGAAAAAGAAAATTCAAGAGTTATCTGCTGAAGATTACTCTGAGGAAATTATAGATACATTAGGACAAATGGGTAGAGCTAAAAGCAATAAAACACCAAATTACCTAGAAGCATTAAAAACAGTAAATACAAAAATCGCAAATCTAGAATCAAATTTGCATATAGAAATTGATATGGAAAGAATTGAAGATAGATCAAAAGCTTTAAGTTATATTGGAATAGAAATTGCAGATGCATTAAAAGAAATACCTGTACCACAAGAAAAAGTTGAACAAATTGATGGAGAGAATAGTTTAGAAGAAATAAACGAAAATGTTCAATATGCAGAAAATGATGATAATGAAGATGCTCAATATTACGAAGATACAAGAATTGATGTTAAACCATCTTTATGGCAAAGAATTAAAAATCTTAAATTTATAAGAACAATAAGATATCTTATGAAAATAAAGGTTGTTCTTGAGTTACCAGCACTTCCTGAAGGAAAAATGGAAGAACAACATCAACATTAACCAAAGGGGACGGGGCAATTTGGCATAAATTGCTTCGTCGCTTTGACTTTTGATAATGGATTATAGAAATGTTTTGCTATAAAAGTTTATAGTTTAGATTACTAAAAAGATAAATATAAAATTGTAAAAAAAAATCAAAAAAAATTGAAAAATGTATTGACAATATAATCAGATTAGTATATACTTACAATTGTTGGCAACAACACGCGCCCTTAGCTCAGTTGGTCAGAGCAACCGGCTCATAACCGGTGGGTCCTAGGTTCGAATCCTAGAGGGCGCACCATTAATTTAATATTTGGGTAGGTGGCCGAGTGGCTAAAGGCGGCAGACTGTGGTCTTTGGTTAATCAAAAACCTAAAATTGCAGCTCATACAAGCAATTGTATGATGAAAACCGGGCTAATTCGGGGAACTCTTAACAGGCAATGCTGATGACAATCCCGAGCTAGAAAAGTAATTTTCGAGTGTAGAGACTTTATACCTGGTATCTAGAAATAGATAAAGAGAAAGTCCAGACTACAAACATTTAAATGGTAGTGAAAACTATAGTAGTAAGAAATCTGTTCTCATACGAGTACGATGGTTCGAATCCATCCCTGCCCACCATAGAAAGACTAGTATAAACTAGTCTTTTTTTGTATAATAGCGTCAATAGTTGATGCAAAGTTACTTTCAAAGAGCTTCACTAGTGGCTTTTTAAATTTGAATAATGTTTTTTAATACAATTTGAAGGAGGCAATGTAATATATTATAAGTATAGAGTATTTTTATAAATATTAAGTTTAATTCATAGTAATATTAAAAATATAAAAATATAATGTACAGTTACAATTTATATATGATATAATACCTCCAAAGGAAGTGATAAAATGTCAAATAATAAATGGAACACAATAGTAAATAATCTTATAGAACAAGAACTTACAATATCAACAATGGAAAGCTGTACAGGTGGAGGAATAGCAAACGAAATTACAAATATTCCGGGAGCTTCAGAAATCATAAAAGAAAGTTTTATAACATATTGTAATGAGGCAAAAATTAAACAGGGTGTGCCTTCAGTTTTAATAGAGCAATATACAGTATATAGTCCTGAAGTAGCAATAGCAATGGCTAAAACTGTAAAAGAACAAACTGGCTCTGATATTGGCATAGGAGTTACTGGGCTATTAGGAAGGAAGAATCCAGCAAATCAAGTGGAAAAGCTTAATATTGCATGGTATTCAATAATAGATGAAAACAACGATATTATTATTAATGAAATAAATGTACCTGACGTGGAAAGAAAAGAACAAAAGGATTTTATTATAGATGCAATTGCAACAAGTTTATTGGAAAAGGAGAATTAAACTATGAAAATTATATCATGGAATGTAGCAGGATTTAGAGCATGTTTAAAAAAAGGATTTGACGATTTTTTTAAAGAAATAGATGCAGATATTTTTTGTATGCAGGAATCAAAAGTGTTACCAGAACAATTTGAATATAATCCAGAAGGATATTATCAATATTTAAATCCAGCCGAAAAGAAAGGATATTCAGGTACATTAGTATATACAAAAGTAAAACCATTAAATGTGACTTTTGGAATGGGAATTGAAGAACATGACCATGAAGGAAGAATTATAACAATGGAGTTTGAAAAATACTATGTTATTACTGTATATGTGCCTAATGTTAAAAGAGAGTTAACAAGATTAGATTATAGAATGCAATGGGAAGATGATTTTAGAAAATATTTAAAAAAGTTAGAGAAGAATAAACCTGTAATAGTATGTGGTGACTTAAATGTGGCACATGAAGAAATAGATTTGAAAAATGCTAAGGCAAATAGAGGAAATGCAGGATTTACTGATGAAGAAAGGGGCAAATTTACGGAATTGCTAGATGCAGGTTTTATAGATACTTTTAGATATTTCAATCCAGAAAAAGAGCAGTATTCATGGTGGAGCTATATGGGACAAGCTAGAAGTAAAAATATAGGCTGGAGAATTGATTATTTCGTTGTGTCAAAAGAGTTGATTGATAATGTATCAAATGCAATTATTTATGATGAGGTTCTAGGAAGTGACCATTGTCCGATAAGATTAGATGTTAATTTATAGAAATATGAATTAAATTAGTATTGAATTAATAATCAAATTACAATGTGTGGTTTTAAAATAATAATTTGAAAATTAAAAAGTTGAATTTGTGTTATAAGAAAAGAGGTAATAAATATGAAAAAAATTGTAAAAATAATTTTAATAAGTATTTTAGCCATAATTCTTACAATAGGAATATATATTAGCGCGAGTGGTTATATTTTTTATAAAAATACTGTAAAAACAGCAAATCTAGAAGATAAAGTAAAACAAATTAGGCAGTCAGAATCATTTATACCAATATCAGAAATTCCAGAAGATTACATAAATGCTGTTATAGCTGTTGAAGACCATAGGTTTAAAGAACATGGTGCAATTGATGTAATAGCAATAGGTAGGGCAATATCATCAGATGTTAAAAATAAAGAGCTGGTTGAGGGTGGCAGTACTATAACTCAACAGGTTGTTAAGAACTTATATTATATGGAAGATGATACCAAAAATGATTCACTAGATAGAAAAATTTCTGAAATTATTATAGGAGTTCAGCTTGAGAAAAAGTATTCAAAAGATGAAATTCTTGAATTATATGCAAATAATATATATTTTGGAGATGGATATTATTGCATAAAAGATGCAGCAGAAGGCTATTTTGGTAAATTACCGTCTGAAATGAATTTATATGAATGTACTTTACTTGCAGGTATTCCAAATGCACCAAGTGTGTATTCACCAAATGTAAATCCAGAATTATCTAAACAAAGACAGGCTAAAGTAATTAGGTCGATGGTGAAGTATGGATATCTAACTCAAGAGAAGGCGGATGAAATAGATTTAAATGAATATTATGAAAATAATGATATATAAAATTTAAGACATTTTTATAAAAACGATAAATTGTGTTTAAGCAAAAAATATCAATAGAACTATATAAAAATAAATGAAAAGCATTAGTAAATTTATAATAAAATAAATTTACTAATTTTTATATAAAAACTGTTTAGAAAAAAGTAAATTGGAAAATATATCATTAGATAATTATAGAGAAGGTGTAACGAATGAATAATAGTGTGAAAATCACAACAGATAATAAGAGTGATAAAATAGATATAAAAAAGTTATATGGAAGTGAATGTATATCATCAGTTAATGAGTTTATTTCAAATTATAAGATAGATGTTAATAGAGGTTTGAGTTCAAAAAAAGCTGAAGAAAATATAATAAAATATGGAAAAAATGAACTAAATAGCAGTAAACCTAAAAAATGGTATAAATTCTTTTTTGAAAGTTTAATAACACCATTTAATTTGATTTTAATAGGGATAATATTGGTTTTAATATACACAGATGTATATTTAACAACACCACCAAGCTATGCAAATATTATAGTAATTGTTACCTTGATTTTACTTAGTACAATACTAGAGTTTGCAATAGTATATAAGTCAAATAAAGATGCTGCAAATTTGAAAAAGTTAATTGCAACAACAGCGACTGTAATACGTGATGGTAAAAAAATAAAATTACCAATTTCAGAATTGACAATTGGTGATGTTGTACTTTTATCAGCAGGGGATTTAATTCCAGGGGATTTAAGAATAATCGAATCAAATAATTTACATGTTAGTCAATCATCTTTAACAGGGGAATCTGAAGCAATAGAAAAATTTACAGATAGTCAGTTACAATCAATTGATGAAATAGAAGGAATTTCAGATTTAGATGATATTTGTTTTATGGGAACAAATGTAACAAGTGGAGCAGGAAAAGGAGTTATTTTCAAAACTGCAAACAATACTTATTTTGGAAAGATTTCAAATGTGATTAATCAAGGAAAGCCTAAAACAAACTTTCAAAAAGGAACAGAAAACCTAAGTAAATTACTTATAAAATTTATGTTAGTAATGATTCCAATTACTTTCTTATTAAATGCAAATAAACATAGTGTTTTGATAGCATTTACATTTTCAGTAGCAATAGCTATTGGAATTACGCCTTTATTATTACCAGTAATATTGTCTTCGAGTTTAGGAAAAGGTGCAATAAGAATGTCAAAGAAAAAAACAATTGTTAAAAGATTAGATAGTATTCAAAGTTTTGGTGCAATGAATATTTTGTGTACAGATAAAACAGGAACATTAACTGAAGATAATATTGTATTAGAAAAATATTTGGATGTATATGGAAAAGAAAATATAAAGGTTTTAAATTATGTGTATTTAAATGCAGTTTTTCAAACAGGTCTAAAGGGAAGTATTGATGAGGCAATTTTAAGAAGAGCTGAAAAGGAAAATATTTTAAATTTGAAAAACGAATATACAAAAATAAATGAAATACCTTTTGATTTTGTAAGAAGATGCTTATCTGTGATAATTTCTGGAAATGATGGATTACGAATAATTACAAAAGGTGCTATTGAAGAAATACTAAACATGTGCCAAAATGCTGAGGATAATGGAAATATTATTCCGATAACAAATGAGTTGAAAAACAATATCAAAAATATTTCAAAAAAATTAAATCAAGATGGTATGAGAGTTATTGGAGTATGTAGTAAAATTTTAGATACTGCAACAATGGACTTTTCTGTAAAAGATGAGTCAAATATGACTTTTCTAGGATTTATCGGATTTTTAGATCCACCGAAAGAAAGTGCAAAAGAATCAATAAAAAGGTTAAATGATGCGGGAATAAGAGTAATTGTTTTAACAGGGGATAATGAGTTTGTTACAAGAGCAATTTGCGAAAAAGTAAATATAAATACAAAACGAATTGTTTTGGGGAACAGTTTAGATACGATGGAAGATTCGGCAGTACAAAGACTTTTACGAAATACAAATGTTTTTGCAAAATTATCACCAATTCAAAAGGCAAGAATTATAAGGCTTTTGAAAGAAAGTGGAAATGTTGTTGGATATATGGGGGATGGAATAAACGATAGCCCATCACTTACAAATTCAGAGGTTGGAATTTCTGTTGATACAGCAGTAGATATTGCAAAAGAAACAGCTGATATTATTTTATTAGAAAAAGATTTAAATGTTTTAACAGACGGAGTTGAAGAAGGAAGAAAAACTTTTGGTAATTTAATGAAATATATTAAATTAGCTGTAAGCTTTAATTTTGGAGAGGTTTTATCAGTTGTTATAGCAAGTATATTTTTGCCGTTTTTTCCAATAACACCAATTCAATTATTGGTTCAAAGTTTATTATATGATTGTGGACAATTGTCAATTCCATTAGATAATGTTGATAAGGAATATCTAGCAAAACCAAAAACATGGAATATTAAAAATATACAAAGATTTATGCTATATATGGGACCAACAAGTTCAATATTTGATTTAATGGTTTTTGCAATTTTATGGAATGTATTTAAATTAAGAACTGCAGATTCAGCGTTATTCCAAACAATTTGGTTTTCGTATGGTGTTGTTTCGAATTTAGTTGGATTGCACATTATTAGAACGGCCAAAGTGCCTATAATACAAAGTCATGCGTCAAAATATGTGTATATTTCATCTGTTGTGTTAAGTGTTATTGCAATTTTATTGCCATTTACTTTTATAGGTGCATTTTTGGGGTTAGTTGCAATTCCTTTGAAGTATTTGGGTGTAATAATTGGTATTCCTATTTTGTATTGTTTTGTGGCTTCTGGAGTGAAGAGAATGTATATTAGAAGATTTGGGGATTGGATTTAATAATTGTAAGGATTCTAAAAATTAAATTTGCTTCAAAAATCACCAGAATTGTGTCGAAATATGTC
>SAMEA3663241__coassemble_125_pt1 | contig 22374 bp, 18 predicted proteins | sample SAMEA3663241__metabat2_low_PE_011 | metagenome-assembled genome bin SAMEA3663241 (sample SAMEA3663241) | pig gut metagenome | biome: pig gut; feature: pig-associated habitat; material: faeces | place: China | collected 2013 | reverse complement strand
GACATATTTCGACACAATTCTGGTGATTTTTGAAGCAAATTTAATTTTTAGAATCGTCCCGATTATTAAATCCTTGACAAAACAGTGTATTTATAATATAATGTTAACCGAGGTTAACAAAAAGGAGAAAAATAAGTATATGATATCGAAATCTATGGAAGAATATATAAAAACAATGTATATTTTAAAACAGAAAAATGGAAATATACGAGTTACAGATATAGCAGAAAAAATGAATTGCTCGAAAGCGAGTGTTAATAAAGCTATAAACAATTTGAAGGAAAATGGTTTGGTTAATTATGAGACTTATGGAACTATCGAAATTACTGACAAAGGTGAGGAGCTAGCACAAAAAATTCTTGAAAGCTATGATATTGTTTTCTTGTTTTTGAAAGATGTATTAGGAATAGAATATGAAAAAGCTGAAAAAGAAGCGGAAAGTATGAAATTATCAATGTCTGATGAAACAATAAATCAGTTAGCTAAATATGTGCATCAAGTACTGGGCTTGCGAAATTTGAATTGTAATTATGATATTAACCAAGGGAAATGCAGGCAATGCATAAAAAGAACAAAGAAATAAATGAAATTTTTGAAACATTCGGGGGACGGTCTTGTTTTGTTTCAAGATGAAGAAAGGAAAAAATAAAATGAGCGAGAAGTTATTAGAAATAAAGAATTTAAATGTAAATGCAGAGGAAAAACAAATTTTAAAAGGGATAGATTTAACAATAAATAAAGGGGAAATCCATGTTATTATGGGACCTAATGGTTCTGGGAAAACTACAACAGCAAATGCAATTTTGAATAATCCAGCCTATAGCAAAACAGAAGGAAGCATAATATTTGATGGAGACGATATAACTAATTTAAAAACTGATGAAATTGCTAGAAAAGGTGTGTTTATGTCTTTCCAATTACCAGAAGAAATACCAGGTGTGTCTGTTGCAAATTTCTTAAAATATGCTAAAAATAAGGTTACTGGTAAACCTGTTAAAATTTTTCAGTTTAAAGATGAATTAAAAAAATATATGGAAGATTTGAATATGAATCCTGAAAATATTGAGAGAAGCTTAAATGTTGGATTCTCAGGTGGGGAGAAAAAGAAAAATGAAATTCTTCAAATGCTTGTATTAAATCCAAAACTTGCTATTTTAGATGAAACAGATTCTGGATTAGATGTTGATGCTATTAAAACTGTTTCTAAAGGTATTGAAATGTTTAAGAATGATGAGAATGCGGTTTTAATTATTACTCATAATATGAGGATTTTAGAAAATTTGAAAGTTGATTATGTGCATGTTTTGATTGATGGAAAAATTGTTACAACTGGTGGAGATGAGATTATAAAAGATATTGAGGAAAATGGGTTTGGTAAATATAGAAAATAGATTATATATAAAAAAATGTAGAATGGATAAAGCATTATACAAAAGCAAATTAATCATTATAAAAACCATTAAAAGGGTTACTTGCGGTAGAATTAACGGAATCACTTATAGGTAGGCAAATAATAAATAGGATATGTATTGCCCAAAAGGGTGCAGGAAGAACAATCAACCACGAAAAAGACCTAACCTATAAATTGCAATGGCGGAAAAAAATATTCCAAATATTTTTAATTTTTAAAACACCTCGCTAAAAAATGAAATTATTATAATAAACTTTATGGGATTTTGCAAATATCATATCTGTCCCCAGTTTTAAAAATTTGAAATTTTCTCCGTCCCAAATTTAAAAGAAAGGAAAATAAAAATGCCAAAAACAAAGTTAGAAGAATTAAATAGAAATATCTATGACATAAAAAATAAAGACGACTATGATTTCAAAATCCAAAAAGGTTTAACAAGAGAAATCGTAGAAGAAATATCAAAGCAAAAAAATGATCCAGATTGGATGAGAGAAATAAGGTTAAAAGCTTTGGAAACATACAATAAATTAGAGCTTCCAACATGGGGACCTGATTTATCAGAATTAAATATGGATGAAATTGCAACATATGTACGTCCAAAAACTAAGCTAAACAATTCATGGGATGATGTACCAGATGATATAAAAAATACTTTTGATAAATTAGGAATTCCTGAAGCAGAAAGAACTTCATTGGCAGGTGTTGGAGCTCAATATGATTCAGAAGTTGTATATCACAGTATGAAGGAAGAATTATTAAAGCAAGGTGTTATATACACAGATATGGAAACAGCTGTAAGAGAATATCCTGAAATTGTAAAAGAGCATTTTATGAAATGTGTTCCAATGAATGACCATAAATTTGTTGCATTACATGCTGCAGTATGGTCAGGTGGTTCATTTGTATATATTCCAAAAGGTGTAAAATTAGAAATGCCATTACAATCATATTTTAGATTAAATTCACCAGAATCAGGTCAATTTGAACATACATTAATCATAGTTGAAGAAGGTGCAAGCTTACATTTTATTGAAGGCTGTTCTGCACCTAAATACAATAAAGTAAACTTACATGCTGGATGTGTTGAATTATATGTAAAGAAAAACGCTTATTTACGATATTCAACAATAGAAAACTGGTCAAAAAATATGATGAACTTAAATACTAAAAAAGCAATAGTAGAAGAAGGCGGTCAAGTTGATTGGGTAACAGGTTCGTTTGGTTCTAAAATATCAATGTTGTACCCATTAAGTATCCTTAACGGAAAAGGTGCTAAAACAGAATATACAGGTATATCTTTTGCAGGAGCAGGACAAAACTTAGATACTGGATTTAAAGTAATACACAATGCACCAAATACATCAAGTGTTGTAAATAGCAAATCTATCTCAAAAAATGGTGGAAAATGTACGTATAGATCATTAGTAAGAATTACTGAAAATGCTCAAAATTCAAAATCTTCTGTATCTTGTGAATCATTGATGTTAGACGATTTTTCAGTATCAGATACAATTCCTGTAAATGATATTAGAACAGATGAAGTTGAATTTTCTCATGAAGCTAAGATTGGAAAGATTTCAGATAAGACAATTTTTTATTTGATGAGTAGAGGATTATCTGAAGAAGATGCTAAGGCGATGATTGTTAGGGGATTTGCTTATCCAATTTCAAAAGAGTTGCCTGGTGAGTATGCAGTTGAGATGAATAATTTGATTAATTTAGAGTTAGAGGGGGCAATTGGATAATTGCACAGTTAGGGACGCGTCCCAATTGTGCATTTTGCACAGTTGGGGACAGATCAACTTTGTGTAAACCAAAAATGAGCACTAAAAAAGGTGAATCGATATTAACACAGAGTTAAAACAAAGTCAGTAATATAGAAAGGAAAACGAAATGAATAGTCAAAAAATAAACGAAACACCAGTTAGAACTTCAAAGAGTTTTAGGATTAATAATATAAAAATTGAAGATTTAGAAATTCCACAAAAACTCGAAGAATTCAAAAATGTCACAGTTTCAGAAATAGGTTCTAAAATTACAATAAGTTCAGAAGTTCAAAATGCTGAATTGAAATATGGATTAGGAGAAATATTTACAAATCAAGTAAATGAGAAATCTAATTATAAAGCTAACATTATAGTTGATAGTAAAACTAATAAAGAAGTTGAAATATTTTTTAAATTAGATAAAACAAATTCGAATTTAGCTGAAAGCATTGAAATTACAGCAAATGAAAATACAAAATCTACTATAATTTTAAAATATGAAACTGATGAAGATGTACAAGCTTATCATAATGCAGTAATTCGTGCAAAAACCAAGAAAAATGCAGTTTTAAATGTAATTATAGTTAATTTGATGAACGAACTATCTAACAATCTCATGGCAATTCAAAATGAATTTGAAGAAAATTCTAAAATAAACTACTGCATAATAGATTTTGGCGGAAAAAATAGTGTAACTAACTATTATTCAAATATTTCAGGAGATGGAGCAGATAGTCAGTTAAACACAATTTATCTAGGTAAAAATGAGCAAAGATTTGATTTAAATTATATTGGAGAATTATATGGAAAAAAATCAAATATTGACATAGAAGTTCAAGGAGCATTGAAAGGAAATAGCAAAAAGAATTTTAAAGGTACAATAGATTTTAAAACAGGGTGCAAAAAAGCTACTGGAAATGAAAATGAGAACTGTATGTTATTATCAGATAAAGCTAAATCAATAGCTTTGCCAATGCTTTTGTGTTCTGAAGAAGAGGTTGAAGGAAATCATAGTAGCTCTGCTGGTAAAATTGGAGAAAAAGAATTATTCTACATTATGAGTAGAGGATTTGAGTTAAAAGAAGCTATGAAATTGTTAGTTAGAGCCAAATTTAATAAGATTTTAGAAAAAGTTAAGAATGAAGAATTGAAGAAGCAAATTATAGATGAGATTGAAGAGAGATTGGATTAGTTTTGGATTATATTAATAATAGAGTAATACTATTTATGAAAATCTAGAGATATTGTAATTTTTATAGATATATGTTATAATTATATTATTAATTTTTATGAAAACCGAAGGTGATTACATGTAATTAACCGGAGGTTTCAATATCTCCGGTAAAATAAAAGGAGGTATTTTAAAAATGAAAAAAGGTAATCCAAATCCAAGCAGCGAAACAATGGCTAGGATACGTGAACAGCATAACAAAGGTGCAATCAAGCAATATGCTGATTACGTAGCGGAAAAGACAAAAGCAAACACAGCAAAACGTTGCGCTACAAGAGATGTTGGAAATAAAACCTAATATCTCTGCCCTTCAATTTATGCAATTGAAGGGCTTTTTATAAAAAAGGAGGAGAGAATGATGAATCAAAACGAAATAATAAAAGATTTTCCATTATTACAAAATAGAAAAATATCATATTTAGATAGTGGAGCAACAACTCAAAAACCAGTTCAAGTAATAGAAACAGTAGATAATTTCTATGAAAACAATAATGCAAACCCACATAGGGGAGCGTATTCATTAAGCATAGAAGCTACTGAAGAATATGAAAATACAAGAACTAAAATCGCAAAATTTATAAATGCAAAACATAGAGAAGAAATCATCTTTTCTAAAAATGCTACTGAAAGCTTGAACCTAATTGCATATTCATATGGATTAGATAATTTAAAAAAAGATGATGAAATTGTTATTTCAATAATGGAGCATCATTCTAATCTAGTACCATGGCAAAAAGTTGCAAAAACAACAGGAGCTAAGCTAAATTATATGTATATAAATGACGAATTTGAATTATCAGATGAAGAAATTGAAAGTAAGATTACTGATAAAACAAAAATAGTTGGAATTACACATGTATCAAATGTTTTGGGAACTATAAATAATGTTGAAAAGATAATAAAATATGCTCATAAAAAAGGAGCAATTGTTGTTGTGGACGCATCACAAAGTATTCCACATATGAAAATTGATGTCCAAAAAATGGACGCAGATTTTTTAGTGTTTTCAGGTCATAAAATGCTTGCTCCTCTAGGAATAGGGGTTCTTTATGGAAAAAGAGAAATATTAAATAAAATGAATCCTTTCTTAATGGGAGGAGATATGATAGAATATGTGTATGAACAAGATACTACATTTGCACCATTGCCTAATAAATTTGAAGCTGGAACTCAAAATGTTGAAGGTGTAATTGGATTGGGTTCTGCTATTGATTATATTGAAAAAATTGGTTATGATAGTATTAGTAAAATAGAAAATGATGTGGTTTCATATGCTAGAGAAAAGTTGAAGGAGCTTGATTTTATTACTTTATATATGACTCCTAATAAAGAGAATCATCAAGGAGTTATTTCATTTAATATTAATGGAGTTCATCCTCATGATGTTGCAAGTATTTTAGACAGCAATGGTGTTTGTGTCCGTTCAGGAAATCACTGTGCGCAACCTTTGATGAGATTTTTAGGAATCGATTCTACTTGTAGGGCTAGTTTTTATTTTTATAATACAATAGAAGATGTCGATAAGCTTGTGGAGGCATTGAAAAAGGCATACGAGATGTTTAGAAAATATATGTAGTTTGTTATTAGAGGGTGCCGTCAAGAGTTTGAATTATGTAATTTTAGAAAATAGTATTAACACTCTGTTCGTTTGCTGGCGTGGGAGTTTGGGTAGAAGACTGTAGGTGGGGGCGCCAAACTGCGCACTCTACTGCGTGTTAATATATTTTCTAAAATTACATAATTCAAATTCTTGACTACTCTACAGATTATAAGAAAACAACAGATATTTTTGTAAGAGAGGAGAAAAAAAGTTTGGATAGTTTAAATGATGTTTATAATGAATTGATTATGGAACATAGCATGAATTCATATAATAAGAAAATATTAGGTTGTGCTGATTTTTGTGAGTTAGGGCATAATCCTAATTGTGGTGATGAGATTACTTTAGAGGTTAAAATGAATGGAAATATTATAGAAGATATGGCGTTTCATGGTCATGGTTGTGCTATTTCTCAAGCATCTACATCTATTATGATTGATACTTTAAAAGGCAAGACTGTTGATGAAGCAAAAGAAATTGTAAAAACCTTTATTGAAATGATTAAAAGGGAAACAAAGGATGAGGAAGAATTAAAGAAATTAGAAGATGCTATCGCATTTAAGAATATATCTAATATGCCTGCTAGGGTTAAATGTGCTTTACTTGCATGGCATACTTTGGAAAATATATTTGCACAATTGGGGACGCGTCCCGGCTGTGCAAAATGCACAACTGGGGACGGTTCATCTAATTAGCAAAGAGATGTGTCCCAAACTGTGCAAAATGCACAGTAGGGACGCGTCCCCAATTGCGCAATTGCGCAGAAAGGAATAATAAAATGGAAAATAAAAAAGTATTATTAGGAATGAGTGGAGGAGTAGACAGTAGTGTATCAGCATTATTGCTTAAACAAAATGGATATGATGTAATAGGTGCAACTTTAGAACTGTTTTGTGGAAGTAGTTGTTGCAATATTAATACATATTTAGATGCAAAAAATGTTTGCAATAGTTTAGGAATTCCACATTTTACATATGATTATAAAAATGATTTTAAAAAATATGTAATTGATGATTTTATAAATTGTTATGCTGATTGTAAAACTCCTAATCCATGTATTGAATGTAATAAATATATGAAATTTGGTTTTATGTATGAAAAAGCAAAAGAACTTGGTTGTAATTATATTGCAACAGGTCATTATGCTAAAACTGAATATAGTGAAAAATATGGAAGATGGGTTTTAAAAAAATCAAATGCAGGAAAAAAAGATCAGAGTTATGTTTTGTGGAATATTCCTAAAGATTTAATTGAACATGTGTTATTTCCTTTAGCTGATTTTGAAAGTAAGGATGAGATTAGAAAAATAGCTAGAGATAATAACCTAAAAGTGGCAAATAAGCCAGATAGTGAGGATATCTGCTTTATACCTGATGGAAATTATAAAAAATTCTTAGAAAATAATTCTGATATTAAGCCAAAACAGGGAAATATTGTTAATTCTAAAGGTGAGGTTTTAGGAAAACATACAGGTTTATATAATTATACAATTGGCCAAAGAAAAGGGCTTGGTATATCTTATAAAGTACCTTTATTTGTATTAGGCTTTAATAAAGATAGAAATGAAGTTATTGTAGGTGAAGAAAACGAGTTATATAAAAAAGAAATCCTAGTTGGTGATATTAATTTGTTATTGTTTGATGAAATCAATGAGCCAATTAAGGTTGATATCAAAACTAGATATTCTGCGAAAGTTGCAAGTGGAGTTATTGAAAATGCTGGAGATAATAAATTAAAAGTTATTTTCGATGAACCTCAAAGAGCGATTACACCTGGACAATCTGCGGTTTTTTATATTGATGATATTGTTTTAGGTGGAGGAAAAATTTTGAAAGGAATGAATTAAAATTGAACATTCTAATTAATGAATTGCAAAATTCAAAAAAGTTCTCAGAAGTTATTAAGCACATAAAAGAAACAAAAAGCCCGATAAGTTTATCGGGCTTATCTGACATGGGAAAAATTCAAACAATTGCAGGTTTACATGAAAGCCTAAATAAAAATATATGTGTAATAACATATAATCAAATACAAGCTAAAAGATTATTGAAAGATATTACATACTTTAATCAAAATTCTGCGATTTTTCCTAAAAAAGAACTAGTAACTTATGATTACATTGCAGAAAGTAAAGATTTGCCTTATGAAAGGATAGAAGTTTTAAATAACATTCATAATAATAAAGTAAATATCATTGTTTTAACAATTGAAGCTGTTATGCAAAATATGATTCCAAAAAATGTTTTATTTAAAAATTCTATTAAGGTAAAAGTTGGAGATTCTCTTAAATTAGATTATCTAAAACAAAAATTGATTGACTTAGGTTATGAAAGAAAAGATTTAATTGATGGTAGAGGACAGTTTAGTATTAGAGGTGGAATTGTAGATATATCTATTTCAGATAAACAAGGTGTAAGACTTGAGTTTTGGGGAGATGATATAGATTCTATTAGAAGATTTGATATTATCTCACAAAGATCTATTGAAATGATAGAACATTTCGAAATAAATCCATCTCACGAATATGTCTTAGAATATGGTTTAGATGAAGTTCTAGAAAAAATAGAAAATGAAAATTATGAAAACAAACAAAATATTAAAGAAGATATTGAAATAATTCGTTCAGGTGATTATATTAGTAAAATTGATAAATATTTTAATTGCTTTTATAGTAGAAAATCTAATATTTTAGAGTATTTAGATAATTTTGTAATAGTTTTAGATGAATTTGGAAAAATAAATCAGAGAATAGATAATGTTAAAATTGAAAATAGAAATTTGGTTAAATCATTAATTGAAAAAGGTAAAAGTGTGCCAGATGTTATCAATAATATGGTTGAATTTGATAGATTATCAATAGGCACTGAAGAAGATTTAAATTGCAAACAACATATATTTATGTTCAAGGATGATATAGTAAGCTCAAAAATTTCTAATACAATTATCAATTTTAATTATAGAGATATGCTATTTTATAAAAATGAAATTGATAGTTTAGTTACAACATTACAAGATTCAATTAAAAAGAAAAAGAAGATTTTAATATTAGGTGGTAGTGAAGAAAATGCTAAAAAATTAGGTATTTTATTAAATGATAGAAATATCGAAAATACTTTTATGAAAAAAGTTGATGAACTAAAAAATGGAAAAGTAATAACTACAACAGGTGCATTAACATCAGGATTTGAAGCTTATGATTTGGATTTATTAGTAATTTCTAGTGAAGATTTTTTTACAACTATACCTGTAAAAAAGAAAAAAGTTGCAAAGGATTTTAAAGAAGCGGAAAAGGTCGTTTTTGCTGATTTAAGAATTGGTGATTATGTTGTCCATCAATCACATGGAATAGGGCAATACATTGGAGTTAATACAATAAAGGCTGACAATGTTATAAAAGATTATGTAAAAATAAGATATAAAGACGACGATATTTTATATGTTCCTACTACTAATATGGATACAATAAGAAAATATGTTGGTTCAGAAGGCACACCGAAAATATATAAACTAGGTGGAAAAGATTGGTCAAAAGTAAAAGCAAAAGTAAAAAATAATTTAAGAGAAGTTGCTAGAGAGCTAATTGAATTATATGCTAAAAGAGAGAAAATCAAAGGTCATGCATTTAGCAAAGATACTGATTGGCAAAAGCAATTTGAAGAAAACTTCGAATATGTTGAAACAGATGATCAATTAAGATGTATCGAAGAAGTAAAAAAAGATATGGAACAACCAAAACCAATGGACAGACTTTTATGTGGGGATGTTGGGTATGGTAAAACAGAAGTTGCAATTCGTGCTGCATTTAAAGCTGTAATGGATCATAAACAAGTTGCATATTTAGTACCAACAACAGTTTTAGCAAATCAACAATATGAAGAATTCAAAAACAGAATGAAGGATTTTGCAATTAATGTTGAATTGTTAAATAGATTCAGAACAAAAAAAGAACAAAACAATACAATTAAAAAATTAAAATTAGGAGAAACTGATGTTGTTGTTGGAACACATAGATTATTAAGTGAGGATGTTGAATTTAAAGATTTAGGATTATTAATAATAGATGAAGAACACAGATTTGGTGTAAAAGATAAAGAAAAAATTAAACAATTAAAAAATAGTGTAGATGTTTTAACAATGACTGCAACACCTATTCCAAGAACATTACATATGTCTATTGTTGGTGTTAGAGATATGTCTGTTATATATGAACCACCTCAAATTAGAAAGCCAGTTCAAACTTATGTATTAGAATATGACCAAGATGTTATAAAAGAAGCTATTACTAAGGAATTGGAGAGAAATGGACAAGTATTTTATTTGTATAATAATGTTGAAAATATACAAAAAAAGGCAATGGAAATTTCAAGATTAGTTCCAGAAGCGGAAGTTTCATTTGCACATGGACAAATGTCAGGTAAAGAAATTGAGGAAATAATGTTTGATTTTATTAACCAAAAGACAAATGTGTTAGTATGTACAACAATTTTAGAATCAGGAATTGATATTCCTAATGCCAATACAATTATAGTTGAAAATGCTGACAGATTAGGATTAGCACAATTATATCAAATCCGTGGAAGAGTTGGTAGAAGCGATAAACAAGCATATGCATATATAACATATAAACCAGACAAACTATTATCAGAAGTTGCAGATAAACGTTTAAAAGCAATTAAAGAATTTACAGAATTTGGCTCAGGATTTAAAATAGCTATGCGTGATTTGGAAATAAGAGGAGCAGGAAGTTTACTTGGAGAAATTCAACATGGACATATGGAACAAGTAGGTTATGAAATGTATTGTAAATTACTTGATGAAGTAGTAAAAGAAATGCAAGGAATTGATGTTCAAGAAGAAATAGATGTTCAAATAGATTTAAATATTTCAAGTTATATTCCTGACGAATATATTAGTGATTCTAGTCAAAAAATTGAGATATATCAAGATATAGCACTATGTAGAACTGAGGAAGATATTGCAAATATTGTTGATGAATTAATTGATAGATATGGAAATATTCCATCAGAAGTTGAAAATTTACTTGAAATTGTAAGAATAAAAGAATTATGTAGAAAAGCTAATATATTTAAAGTTACAAAAAGAAATTCGAATTTCGTATTTTATTTTGATGCAAATAAATTTGATTTTTCAATTGTAGATATCGTAATAAAAGAATATGGAAATATGGTAGCATTTTCACCTGGAAAAGAACCATACATTACACTAAAGAGCAAAGCTGTTAAGGTTTCTGAACAATTTGAAGAAATTAATAATTTTTTGCACAATTGGGGACGCGTCCCTGCTGTGCAAAATGCACAATTTGGGACACATCAGTAAAAATGAAACTATACTGAAATATTTCAGAACAGTCTTGAAATGTTTTAAATTATATAAAGAGAGGTTGTTAGATAAATGCAAGTTATAACAAGCAAAGATAATGAATTGGTAAAAAATATAAAAAAACTAAAAGAAAAAAAGTATCGTGATGAAAAACAACAATTTATAGTTGAAGGAATTAAATTAGTTAGTGAAGCTATTGAAGAAAATACAAATATAGACACTGTTGTTGTTTGTGAAGATTGTGTTAATGATGGAACAATTGAGAAAAAACTATTATATGAAATTGCTAAATATAAATGTATTTATGTTACAGAGAAGATTTTTGATACATTAACAGATGTTTCAAATCCGCAAGGAATTTTAGCAGTTATCAATAGAGAAAACAAAGGTAACAACATTGATTACACTCAAGATTTCATTGTTGTATTAGATGGAATTCAAGACCCAGGAAATCTCGGAACAATATTAAGAACTGTAGATAGTGCAGGGTTAAATCAAATAATTCTTTCAAAAGAAACAGCAGATAGTTTTAATCCAAAAGTTGTTAGATCAACAATGGGTGGAATTTTTAGAGTAAATGCAATTAAATCTGAAAATCTAATTGATACACTAAAAGATTTACAAAATCATGGTTTTGAAATTGTTGTTACAGCATTAGATACCGAAAATAGTGTTTATGATATTGATTATAATAAAAAAGTTATTGTAATTGGAAATGAAGCAAATGGAGTTTCAAAAGAAGTTCAACAAATAGCTGATAAAAAAGTTAAAATTCCAATGCTTGGAAAAACTGAAAGCTTGAATGCTAGTGTTGCTGCTGGAATTATGATTTATGAGTATGTTAGAGGTAGAGTAAAATAAAGAGAGGGAGTATTTCCTAAAAATAGAAAAAGAGTAGTTCATAATAAATGAATTACTCTTTTTCTTCTGAATTTATAACACTTTTTTCATTATCAACAATATTTGAAATACCTTCAGGTAGAGCTAAAATTGTTTGAACTGGCAAAGATATAAATTTCCCAGATAATATCTTTTTAATCTTTATAATTAACAGCTTAAATCTATTTTGCGTACGAAGCTCTTGGTTAGTTAAACTTACACTATACTCCAACTTTTGTAAAGTAGTAGCACCATAATGTTCGTATATTTGTAGGTATTTTTCTTTACTAATTAAATCCTTCAATTCTTGTTTTTTATATTTACGAGGAACATATTTCAAATAAGCTTCTTTTCCATATTTTTCAAAAATTTTATCAAATTTATAATATGATTTTTGAAATTCTACATTAGAATGAAAAATTTGATTAAATCTATATTCTTCATATTCAATTTCTTCAATTATTTCTTTTATTTCATTTTTAATCTTTAGTTTTAATTCTGTATCCATAATAATCCTTTCAATTAAATACATTTTTTTATGTTCTTATTTTAACATACCATTTTTTATTTTACAACTAAAAAATAATAAATGGTATTAAAGTAATAAAAAAAACACAGAAACCTGTGTTTTTTTTATTGCATATTATTAGTAAAACGTGTATCCTCCATATTTTGATTTTTTGCAATGTTTGAATCCAATTATTCGTTTAATCTGTTTCTTAGATATTAAAAACCAAAACAGATTAAATGGATTTGTTTCTAATGACATTACAGTTGAAATACGGAATGAATTTGATATTATTTCGATGGCATAATTATTAGTTTGTTCTGATAGTTTTCTGAAACGGATTTTTAATAAGTAACGTCCATCATATGCAATTTTTCGTAATAAAGAATTAATCTCACTTCCTATTTGTTCATTTTGTTGTTTATGTTTTTTTAGAGAAAAAGATTTTATCATTTTTTCACCTCCAGTTGTAGGTCGAAATTTAAGTTTATTAAACATAATAACTATTATAATAAATTTTTTTGAAAAAATCAAGTGTTTAGATATGATTTGAAATAAATTTACATAACATATAATTAGATTATTGCAATAAATACTAGAAAATGATATAATTATGCTTGAATCAAATTCATTTAATCCCCAAAAACAGGCATAAAAAGGAGAATGTTTATGAAAGATGTAAAATCAAAAAAACAAATATGTGCCCGGAGAAGAAAAGTTTTTGTAATATCCTTAATTCTTTTTAGTATATGTATGCATATGGTTATTTCTTTAAACAGAGAATACAGATATGCTGGCAGAAAAAGCAGGTGGCAGAAAAGCAATCTTGAATATGTTGAAGGTGTTCCAGTTTTAGGTGAATACAATCAGTATTTAGAAGATGTTTTAGCACAATGCAAATCAGCAATAGACAAGACAAATGAATTAAGAGAACAGTATTCATATTTAAATTGGCAGAATTATGAACAGGTAAAAATAGCATCTTGTTTGAAGCTTTATTTATCTGATGAATTCCAAACATCAGCTAGTGATTCTATATATGCAGTATATAAACCCTCTGAAAATACAGTGTTAGTTATGGAGTTTTATGTTGATAGGATAGACATGTATTTTTTAATGAGAATTATAATTCATGAATTAATGCACTGTTTAACCTATAATACTGGATTATCAGGAGGATTGTACGAAGGAATTGCTGAAATACTATGCAAACAAGTATGTGAACAAAATTTTATTAATTATACAGAAAATGAATTATATAAATATGATGTTTGGGTTGTTCAGATGCTGGAAAATACTTTTGGAAGACAAAAATTGATTTATATGGCATACTATAATATCTTGAATGATGTAATAGACAAATATACTCATAATTTTTATGGTGAAAAGATGTTCACAGTACTAAATAATTTGTCATATTTACTACAAAATAATACTCAACGTAGAATTATATTTGATATCCATCGTAAGACTATGTTAAGGATTATACAAGATGTGTTAGTTCATTTAACTGTAAACTACTGTAAAGAAGATTTTTGTGAAGGAAACAGAACAGAAATCCTTATGAACTGTAAAGATCAATTGCAGGTGAAAGAAGATTACTTTAAAATGCTATTTGGGGAAGAAGGAACACAGTGAAATACTGTGTTCTTTTTATTAAAAAAAATTCCAAAAATATTGAAATTTCCAATATTTCTGATATAATATATCTATTAGAACTTTAAAGAAAAAGATTGAAGGGAATGAACAAAATGTATAGAAATAAAAATTGTGGAGAATTAACAATAAAAAATGTAGGTGAAGAAGTAATATTAGCTGGATGGATTCAAAGAATAAGAAATCTAGGTGGTATGAAATTTATAGATTTAAGAGATCAATTTGGAATAACTCAAATTGTAATTTCAGATAACGAAGAAATGCAAAAACAATCTCAAGACTTAGTTACTGAAACAGTTATTCAAGTAAAAGGAAATGTTATTGAAAGAAGTAGCAAAAACGACAAAATTCCAACAGGTGAAATTGAAATTGATGCTAAAAATATAACAGTACTTGGAAAATGTAAATCAACACTTCCTTTTGAAGTAAATTCAGAAAAAATTGATATTAATGCTGTTAGAGAAGATTTAAGATTAGAATATAGATTTTTAGATTTAAGAAATGAAAAATTACACAATACAATATTACTTCGTTCTAAAGTTTTAAAAACATTAAGAGATAAAATGGATGAATTAGGATTTAGTGAAATTCAAACACCAATTTTAGCAAATTCATCACCAGAAGGAGCTCGTGATTACTTAGTACCAAGTAGATTACACCCAGGAGAGTTTTATGCATTACCTCAAGCACCACAACAATTTAAACAATTATTAATGGTTTCAGGATTTGATAAATATTTCCAAATAGCACCATGTTTTAGAGATGAAGACCCTAGAGCAGATAGAGCACCAGGAGAGTTTTATCAATTAGACTTTGAAATGAGTTTTGCAGAGCAAGAAGATGTTTTCAAAGTTTTAGAGGAAGTATTTATATCAACATTTAGAAAACATACAAATTGGGAAGTTCCAGATGGACCATTTTTACGTATTCCATATAAAGAAGCTATGGAAAAATATGGTATAGATAAACCTGATTTAAGAAATCCATTAATTATTCAAGATGCAACAGAATTATTTACAAATACCGAGTTTAACGCTTTTAAAGATAAAACAATAAAAGTAATAGTTGTTCCAAATGGAGCAGAACAAGGAAGAAAATTCTTTGATAATATGTCTGAATTTGCAGTTAGTGAATTAGGTGCAAAAGGTTTAGCTTGGACAAAATTCGACAATGAAAATAATGTTGCAGGTGGAATTGCTAAATTTATTACAGATGAAGTAAAACAAGGATTGCAAGAAAAATTAGGCGTTAAGCCAAACGATAGTTTATTTTTTGTTGCAGATGAATTTGAAACAGCACAAAAAATTGCTGGTCAAGTAAGAATTGAATTAGGAAATAGACTTGATTTGTTAGAAAAGAATATTTATAGATTTTGCTTAATAGTAGATTTCCCAATGTATGAATTAACTGAAGAAGAAGTTAATGGAGAAATCAAGCAAAAAATAGACTTTAATCATAACCCATTCTCAATGCCACAAGGTGGAATGGATGCATTATTAAACAAAGATCCACTAGAAATTTTAGCATATCAATTTGATGTTGTATGTAATGGATATGAAATGGCTTCAGGAGCTGTTAGAAATCATGATATAGAAATAATGAAAAAAGCATTTGAAATTGCAGGATATAGCGAAGAAGAGGTTGAAACAAGATTTGGAGCTCTATACAAGGCATTTCAATATGGAACACCACCACATGCTGGTGCAGCACCTGGAATTGACAGAATGATAATGCTTTTAGCAGATTCTCAAAATATTAGAGAGGTTATAGCTTTCCCCAAAAATAAAAAAGCAAGAGATGTTTTAATGGGAGCACCTTCTGTAGTTTCTGATGAACAGTTAAGAGATGTTCATGTTTCAATAATTGAAAAATAAATTAAATTGTTTCAAATTGGGGACGGATTTTTTCGGATTGGGGACGGAGCTCTTTTCGAATTGGGGACGGAGATCTTTTCAAATTGGGGACGGAGATTATTTTAAATTTTTAAAATCGGGGACAGAGATTATTATAGATTTCGTGACTTAATCACATAAAAATATAATCTCTGTCCCCAATTTAAAAAATTTAAAATAATCTCCGTCCCCAATTTGAAAAGATCTCCGTCCCCAATTTGAAAAAAGCTCCGTCCCCAATTCGAAAAAAATAACAATTTTATGTATAACAAATCATTGAAAATCAGAACAGATTCGTATAAAATATAATATAAGAGTTTAAAATCATAAAGGAAGTCAGATGAATAATGAGCAATGTTATAGAGAAACTAATAGAAGAAGTTTTTGCAGATTTTCAAAATGGTGGAAGTCTTAGAAAAGCAGTTATAAAAAAAGTAAATTTATATAAGAAAACTAACAGGTTTGAAATATTACTTCAATCAAATAGTGTGGTTGATATTAAGGATGTACATAATTTTGAAGTATTTTTAATTGAAAGATTTAAGTTTGAGGTTGTAATTGTAAAAATAGAATATACTAAAGAAATTGAGGTTGATATAATTGAAAAATGGCAAGATATTATAAATTACATGTCATACAAATATCCATCAGTTAAGGCTATTCTAAGAAATTCTGAGGTTGAATTAGAAGATAACAATACAATTAAAGTAAATTTGCAATTAAAAGGCGCTGAAATATTATATGCAAGAGGAATTGACAATACTTTTTCAGAGATTATTTATAATATATATGGTAAGAGATATAAGATAAAATACTTTGATAATGAGTCACAAGAAAGAGTAGAGGAATATAAAGAGAACGCTAGAAGACTTGAAGAAGAAGCTATTAGAAGAGCAAATGCAGAAGCTGTTGAACAACGTAAAGAAGCTATGGCTGAAGAGAGAAAAAAAGTCGAAGCACGTGAACAAGAGTTGTTGGCTAGAAGAAATAATAATCAAGGAGCAAATGGAAATGGTGCAGGAAATACGCTAGCTGGTCAAGGGGCAAATAATGTAACAAATGGTTCACCAGCTCAAAATGCAGGAAGTGTACCACCACTTCCACCAGAACCAATACCACCAGTAGAAGATGATGGCCCATCACCATTAATTTATGGAAGAAATGCAAACATAAAAGACCCCTTATTAAAAATTGTTGATTTATCAGTAGATACAGGAAAAGTATGTATTGATGGTGAGATTGTAAATATGGGTGAAACAAGAGAATTGAAAACAGGTAAAGTTTTAATTCCATTTGATGTTTATGATGGAAGTAGTACAATTACTTGTAAAATATTTTCTAAACCAGAAGATAGCAAACAAATAATAAAAAGATTAAAAGATGCACCAGGTGTAAAAGTATCTGCAAATGTACAATTTGATCCATTTGCTAAAGAATTGGGTGCGATTGCAAATGTTGTAGTAGAAACTGCTGGAATGAAAAAGGTTTCAAGAAAAGATGAAAGTCCAGTAAAAAGAGTAGAGTTACACATGCATACTCAGATGAGTCAAATGGATGCAATGACTTCAGCAAAAGATTTAATAAAAAGAGCAATGAAATGGGGAATGAAATCAATTGCAATTACTGACCATGGTGTAGTTCAAGCTTTCCCAGAGGCACACAAATTGTTAGGCTTTAATAATCCTGATATGAAAGTAATTTATGGAGTTGAAGCATATTTATGTCCTGATAAAACACCAATAGTTTGCCGTTCAAAAGGACAAGATATAGATACAACATATTGTGTTTTAGACTTAGAAACAACGGGTTTATCATTTAGAACAGATAAAATTACAGAAGTTGGAATTATGAAAGTAAAAAATGGAGAAGTTATTGATTCATTTAGCTGTTTTGTAAATCCAGAAAAACCAATACCACCAGAGGTTGTAGAGGTTACAAAAATCACAGATGAAATGGTTAAAGATGCAGAAACTATTGATAAGGTATTTCCAAAAATTCTTGAATTTGTAGGGGATTCAGTATTAGTTGCACATAATGCAGATTTTGATATTCCATTTTTAAAATATCATGGGAATTTGCTAGGATATGAGTTAAATAATACATATATGGATACTTTAAGATTAGCAAAAGTACTATTTCCTGAATTCACAAGATATAAATTAGGATTTATTGCAGATAAGTTAGGAATCAAAGTAGAAGTAGCACATAGAGCTTTAGATGATGTTGATACAACAGTTAAGGTTTTAAATGTAATGATGGGAATGTTAAAAGAAAAAGGTGCAAAAACTATTGACGACATTGATATTGTAACAGATAAAGATGAGTCTAAAGAAATGTATAAAAAACTACCAGTTTATCACGCTATTATTCTGGCAACAAATTATGTGGGATTAAAGAACTTATATAAGCTTGTATCAATTTCTCATTTAGACTATTTTTATAGAAAACCACGTATTTTAAAATCAATCTATAAAAAATATTCTGAAGGGCTAATAATGGGAAGTGCTTGTGAAGCAGGAGAGCTTTATAGAGCAATAGTTGCAGGAAAAACAGATGAAGAAATTGAAAGAATTGCTTCTGATTATGATTATTTGGAAATTCAACCAAATGGTAACAATATGTTTATGGTTAGAAATGGTACAGTTCCTGATGTTAAAGCATTAGAAGATATAAATAGAAAAATTGTAAATCTTGGTGAAAAACTTGGAAAACTAGTTGTAGCAACTTGTGATGTTCACTTCATGGACCCACAAGATGAAGTATATAGACGTATTTTAATGGCTGGTCAAGGATTTGAAGATGCAGACCAACAAGCACCTTTATATCTAAGAACAACTGAAGAAATGCTAAAAGAATTCCAATATTTAGGTGAGAAAAAAGCATATGAAGTAGTTGTTGAAAACACTAATAAAATAGCTGACATGTGCGAAAGAATAAGCCCAATTTCACCAGAAAAATGTCCTCCATATATTGATAATTGTGAGCAAACAATTAAAGATATTGCTTATAGTAAAGCACATGAATTATATGGAGACCCATTACCAGATATTGTTCAAGAAAGATTAGATAAAGAGCTTGATTCTATTATTAAAAATGGATTCTCCGTAATGTATATCATAGCCCAAAAACTAGTGTGGAAGTCAAATGAAGACGGATATTTAGTTGGTTCCAGAGGTTCTGTTGGTTCATCATTTGTTGCAAATATGACAGGTATAACAGAAGTTAATTCACTTCCACCACATTATAGATGTCCTAATTGTAAACATTCAGATTTCACAGATTATGGATATAAAAATGGATTTGATTTACCTGATAAAGATTGTCCAGTTTGTGGCTCAAAATATGATAAAGATGGAATGGATATTCCATTTGAAACATTCCTTGGATTTAATGGAGATAAAGAGCCTGATATCGACTTAAACTTCTCAGGAGAATATCAAGCAAAAGCACATAAATATACAGAAGTAATATTTGGAAAAGGAACAACATTTAAAGCTGGAACAGTTGGTACAGTAGCTGATAAAACAGCATATGGATATGTTCAAAAATATTTTGAAGAAAGAGGAGTTCCTGTAAGTAGGGCTGAAATTTCAAGATTATCTCAAGGATGTACAGGAATAAAAAGAACAACAGGTCAGCACCCAGGTCGGAATTATAGTTGTTCCAAAAGGAAGAGAAATATTTGAATTTACACCAATTCAACATCCTGCAGATGACCCTAATTCAGATATTATTACAACACACTTTGATTACCACTCAATAGACCAAAACCTATTGAAACTAGATATTCTTGGGCACGATGATCCAACAATTATAAGAATGCTTCAAGATATTACAGGAGTTGACCCACAAAAAATACCTCTTGATGACCAAGAAACAATGTCAATTTTCTCATCTACAAAAGCATTAGGGTTAACACCAGAACAAATAAAATCACCTGTAGGAAGTTTTGGAGTTCCTGAATTTGGAACAAAATTCGTAAGAGGAATGCTTGTAGATACAAAACCAACAACATTTGATGAATTAATTCGTATTTCTGGTTTATCACATGGTACAGATGTGTGGTTAAACAATGCGCAAAGCTTAATTCAAGAAGGAACAGTTACATTAAATGAGGCAATCTGTTGTAGGGATGATATTATGATTTACTTAATCAAAAAGGGATTACCACCAAACCCAGCATTTAAAATAATGGAAACAGTTCGTAAGGGAAAAGCTTTAAAAGATCCAGCAAAATGGGCAGAATATAAAGAATTAATGAAAGAACATGATGTTCCAGATTGGTATATAAAATCCTGTGAGAAAATCAAGTACATGTTCCCAAAAGCCCATGCTGCAGCATATGTTACAATGGCATTTAGAATTGCATGGTTTAAAGTACATATTCCAAAAGCATATTATTCAGCATATTTTTCAATAAGAGCTAAACAATTTGATAGTGAAATTATGTGTCATGGTAAAGAAAGAGTAAAGAATAAAATGAAAGAAATCGAACTTGCAGGAAATGGTGCTTCAAACAAAGACCAAGAAATGTATCCAGTTCTTGAACTTGTTTTAGAAATGTATGAAAGAGGAATAGATTTCTTACCAATAGATTTATACAAATCACACAACTCAAAATTCTTAATGGAAGAAGACGGAATCCGCCCACCATTAGACAGTATTCCAGGCCTTGGACCAATTGATGCCGAGAATATTTATAATGCAAGACAAGAAGGAAAATTCTCATCAATAGAAGATTTGAAAATTCGTTCTAAGATTGGTAAGGTTGCTATTGAGACTTTGAAAGGTGTTGGATTACTTGATGGAATGACTGAAAGCAATCAAATGAGTTTGTTTACTACTTGGGGATAATGCACAATTGGGGACGCGTCCCTACTGTGCATTTTGCACAGTTTGGGACACATCTCTATTATTTTGTTGAATACAACTCTACAATTTGAAAAAACACTCCTATGTACTAAAGTCGTAAAAACTAATTTTTTGACTTTTTTGACAAAATACCTTATAATATTAATGTAAAAAATAAAAAAGAAAGGTATTTTAAATATGTCAGTAATAGAATCAATAGGGATAGGAAAATTTTTATTATATTTATTAGCAATAAATGTGATTGCTTTTTTAGCAATGGGAATAGATAAATGGAAAGCAAAAAGAGGAGCGTGGAGAATTCCAGAACAAACTCTTTTATCACTTGTTTTATTAGGTGGTGGAATAGGTGGAATAGCTGGTATGTATACTTTTAGACATAAGACTAAAAAGCCAAGATTTTATATTGGTTTTCCAGCTATTTTGATAATGGAGATTGTTGCTTTGATTTATATTATTATTAAATATTAAAAAAAGAGAGCCGTGATTTTAAGTCTCGGCTCTTTTTGAAAAGATACGTTATGCGTTGCGATTACCATACAGTTCAGCAATCGCTGTTCCTTCAAAACCATAAAGGGTCTGATTCACAGCCGGTTTGGCTGAATTGAGAATGTCGCTTTCAGATAAAGCAAATCCTGTTGTATACTCTGAAGGGGAATATACAATGATTTCTTCGCCGGTCTGATGATTGTACACTCCATAAACAGGAACGTTTTGTTTGCCTACACAAATTCTGCCTTTTTCGTTTTGAATTATAGAGTACTCCATGTGCTTACGTATTCCGATGTCCCATGGATTGCAGCAATCTGCTTCGGCAACCGTTTCTACGAATTCAGTATACTCTGGAGAGAAACTACCGAATTCTTCATACATTACCTTACGGTCTTTTGCACTGGCACTGCAGCTTGTGCAGGTGACGAATGTGATTGCGATTGCGGCTACTTTGATAAGCATTCTTTTCATAATTTTCCTCCTTATGATGAAAAGCGTTTTTTGAATTACTCTCATACTATGAAAGCAATCCTCTGTTGTTTGAATCATACATTGTTAAAATGTAACTATGTACGATTTTGCGGAGATTAGAGAATAAAGGTTCTCATACATATATTATAACATAATTATGATAAAAAATCAATTTTATGTAAAATTAAAAGACGACATCATACGGTTAGTGTAAAATTAAAGTAGGCAAAATGAACATAAAATTTTGTCTACTTAATTT
>SAMEA3663241__coassemble_124_pt1 | contig 22457 bp, 24 predicted proteins | sample SAMEA3663241__metabat2_low_PE_011 | metagenome-assembled genome bin SAMEA3663241 (sample SAMEA3663241) | pig gut metagenome | biome: pig gut; feature: pig-associated habitat; material: faeces | place: China | collected 2013 | reverse complement strand
TCCTTTAATGTATTATTAAATTTAGTTAAAATGCTTGTTTTTTAAGGAAAAAAGTTATATAATAATGTACAAATTGTATTTTAAAAGGAGATGAAAATATGCAAGTTAGTAAAGAAGAACTTTTACATATTGCTAGGTTATCAGATTTAAAGATTAGTGATGAAGAAATTGATAATTATAGATTAAATTTAGAAGAAATTTTGAATTTTGCTGATATAGTTAATAATGCTAATGTTGAAGGATTAGATGAAACTATAGGAGCTAATGATAATTTTAATGTTTTTAGAGAAGATGTTGTTAAAGAATTTGAAGATAGGGAGGCATTATTACAGAATGCTCCTGAAAAAGAGAGGGATATGTTTAAGATTCCTAAGGTTATACAGTAGAGTGTTTTTGTGGACTATTCTACGAATTTTAAAAGTAAGGATTAAGGAGGAGTTTTGATGGAGATTACGGAACTTACAGTTCATGAGCTTCAAGAAAAGTTAAGAAATAAAGAGCTTACAGTTAGTGAAATCACTAAGGCTTATGTTGATAGAATAAATGAAAAAGAAAAAGATGTTAATGCTTTTATTACATTGCTTACTGATGAGGCTGTAGAAAAGGCAAAAGATATAGAAGAAAAAATTAATAATGGAGAAATAAACTCAGAATTAGCTGGAATTCCAATTGGTATAAAAGATGCTATATGTACAAAAGGTGTGAAAACAACAGCAGGTTCAAAAATGCTTGGTAATTTTGTTGCTCCTTATGATGCAACTGTAATGGAAAAAATTAATTCTGAAGGTATGATAAATTTAGGAAAATTAAATATGGATGAATTTGCAATGGGGTCATCAACAGAGTATTCTGCATTTAAGAAAACATGTAATCCATGGAATTTAAAAACTGTACCAGGGGGGTCATCAGGTGGTTCTGCAGCAGCAGTTGCAGCTAATATGGTGCCATGGGCTTTAGGAACAGATACAGGAGGGTCAATAAGACAACCTGCTGCATTATGTGGAGTTGTAGGGTTAAAGCCAACTTATGGTTTGGTTTCAAGATATGGGTTAATTGCATATTCATCATCACATGACCAAATTGGGCCAATAGCCAAAGATGTAAAAGATACAGCTCTGTTATTAAATGTTTTAGTTGGACATGATGAAAAAGATACAACATCATTAGATGTTCCAAAACAAGATTATGTTGAGGCTTTAAAAAATGATGTCAAAGGTTTAAAAATTGGTATTCCAAAAGAGTTTTTTGCAGAAGGTTTAAATGATGAAGTAAGAGCATCATTAGAAAAAGCAATTGAAAAATATAAAGAATTAGGTGCTGAAGTTGAAGAGTTTTCATTAGATATTGCAAAATATTCTTTAGCTGCATATTACATAATTGCTTGTGCTGAAGCAAGTTCAAACCTGGGTAGATTTGATGGAATTCGTTATGGATATAGAACTTCAAATTATGAGAGTTTAGACGATATATTTGTAAATTCAAGAAGCGAAGGTTTTGGAAAAGAGGTTAAAAGAAGAATAATTCTTGGAACATATGTATTAAGCTCAGGATATTATGATGCATATTATAAAAAAGCTCAGCAAGTTCGTACATTAGTAAAAAAAGAATTTGATAAAGCTTTTGAAAAATATGATGTTATTTTAACACCAACATCACCTATAGTAGCTTTTGAAGCTGGAACAAAATCAAATAATCCTTTAGAAATGTATCTAGCAGATATTTGCACAGTTTCTGTAAATGTAGCAGGACTACCTGGAATTTCAATTCCATGTGGGGTAAATAGCGAAGGTATGCCAATTGGTATGCAATTAATTGGAAACAGATTTGAAGAAGGAAAAATCCTAAATGCTGCATATACTTATGAACAAGCTACTAAATTTAGAGAAAATTATAAACCTAATTTTAAAAAATAAAGCCAATGGGGACGGGGCAATTTGGCAAAATTTCTAGTTCACATTGATTTAAGAGAAAGGATTGAAAGATAATGTCAAGAGAAGATTATGAAGTTGTAATAGGTCTTGAAATACATGCTGAGTTAAAAACAAAAACAAAATTATTCTGCTCATGCAAAAACGAGTTTGGCGGAGAACCAAACACTCATTGTTGTCCAGTTTGTATGGCTATGCCTGGTGCACTTCCTGTTATAAATAAAACTGCTGTTGAATATGCTGTTAAGGCAGGTCTTGCAACAGGATGTTCAATTGAAAAAAATAGTAAAAATGATAGAAAAAATTATTTTTATCCAGATACTCCAAGAGCATATCAAATTTCTCAATTTGATAAGCCTTTATGTAATAATGGTTTTGTTGAAATTGAAGATGAAGATGGTAATAAAAAGAAAATTGGAATTTTAAGAATTCATATTGAAGATGATGCTGGAAAATTAAATCACAATGAATTTGGTGGAGGAAGCTTAGTTGATTTAAATAGAGCAGGTGCCCCATTAATTGAAATAGTTTCATTACCAGATATGCGTTCTGCAGTTGAAGCTGAAAGATATATGAGAAAAATTAAATCTATTCTTGAATATATTGAAGTTTCAGATTGTAAAATGCAAGAAGGTTCACTTCGTGCTGATGTTAATGTTTCTGTACATAAACCAGGAGAACCATTTGGTACTCGTACAGAAATGAAGGGTATGAGCTCATTTAGATCAATTGTGAGAGCTATCGAATATGAAGCAAATAGACAAGTTGAAGTTATAGAAAATGGTGGAAAAGTATATCAAACAACTTTAAGATGGGATGAAATATCTGGAAAAACTTTCCCAATGAGAGAAAAAGAGAATGCTGATGATTATAGATATTTTCCAGAACCAGATTTAGCAGCAATTCGTTTATCAGATGAATATATTGAAAGTGTAAGAGCAAGTTTACCAGAATTACCAGAAAGTAGAAGAGAAAGATATTTGAAAGAATATAATTTAACAGAAAAAGATGCTAGATTATTAACAGCTTCTAAATATTTATCAAATTTATTTGAAGGTGCTTTAGAAAAATGTGGTAATGCAAAAGCATGCTCAAACTGGATTTTATCTGATATATCAAGAATTTTAAATGAAAAAGAAATGGAACCAGATCAAATTCCATTTACAGCAGATGAACTTGCAAAAACAATTGAATTAATTGATAAAGGAATAATTAGTTCTGCAATAGCTAAAAAAGTTATTGAAGAATTATTTGAAAATCCACAAGACCCTGAAATTATAATTAAAGAAAAAGGATGGATTCAAATTTCTGATGAAGGAGCTATTAGAGAAGTAGTTCTAAAAATAATTGAAGCAAATCCTCAATCTGTTGCAGATTATAAAGGTGGAAAGGATAGAGCAATTGGTTTCTTAGTAGGACAAGCTATGAAAGAAACAAAAGGAAAAGCAAATCCTGGAATGCTTAATAAAATGTTTGTGGAAGAATTGAATAAATAGAAAAAAGCTCTCGAATACGAGAGTTTTTTGATTGATAAACTAATTATTATTGATGTTTTTGGAGTGATTTTATATCACAAATTTATATAAAATTTATAGTTGAATTACCAATAATTACATTTGATTTGACTTAGCAAAACATGTTAATATATATTTAGATATTATTAATTCTAAAGATAAATAAGGAGGTTAATTATGAACTTTCAAGAGATAAAAAAACGTTTAAAACAATTAGATAAAAAAGTATTAACCATAGTAAGAAATGGACTAAAAGGTTCATTAATATTTTGTCTTATAGCAAGTTTTATTTTAGTTACATATAATACAATAGGAGAACCAAACGCATATTACATAGGAATATCATTATTAAAATCTGGATTATTTTTTATAGTTGCATTTATAATATATGGTGTAGCTTTTAACAAAATAATAAATGAATAAAAAACAAAAAGACTGATTTATTAAAACTACCAAGGGAGTTTTAATTTATCAGCCTTTTTCAATTTTAGGCATTAGTTCCTTTTTATTTTAATGACTATGCGGTTTTCATGCCTAAAAAAGCTGCGTTGTCGTAGCAGAAACGTCGAAATTGTTGCTTATGCATTGCAAGTGCAACTTTGCTGTCAAAGACAGTGAACACACAATAATATTAAATCATATATTATATGCTCCTTTCTGAAATAATATTTATTATTATAATAAAATTGGTTATAAAAGTCAATATTATAAATATGGTGTTACATAATTGGTTACTGTTTAATACCTTTGAGTAAAACAATCCGCCCAAATGCTTGAATTATGTAGCTTTTGAAAATATCATTAATACTCCGTTCGTTTGCTGGCGTTGGAGTTTGGGAGGAAGGTTGCAGGTGGGGGCGCCAAACTGCGCACTCCACTGCGTATTAATATATTTTCAAAAGCTACATAATTCAAGCATTTGGGCTACTCAAAAGACAAAAGTGTTAAACTGTAACCATAATTGTAAGAAAGCGAGATGTGTCCCTAATTGTGCAAAATGCACAACTGGGACGCGTCCCCAATTGTGCAAAAAAAGAACGAAGTTTTAAAACTTCGTTCTTTTTTTGCGTAAAAAACTGTGCACAATTTTTTACTTGTAATTATGCATTAACTGCATTTAATTTTTTTGCTAAATTAGATTTTTTTCTAGCTGCTGTGTTTTTAACTATAACACCTTTAGCACAAGCTTGATCTATTTTTTTAGTAGCTAAAGAAAATAGTGTTGTAGCTTCTTCTTTATTTCCAGCTTCTACAGCTTGTTCGAATTTTTTAACAGCAGATTTATAACCTGATTTAATCATATTATTTCTTAATGTTTTCTTTTCAATAACATTAACTCTTTTCATTGCTGATTTAATATTTGGCATGTTTTAGCACCTCCGTTCACTTAATAAGTAATTTATAACAAACAATATTCTAACACAAAAAATTAAGTTTTGCAAGTGTTTAGCGTAAAAAAATAATATGACAAAAAAGATTGCAATTTTATAAATACAATGATAATATATGCATATCTATGTAAATAAAAGAAGGTGAATATTTATGGGCAAGGACTATGAGGTTTTTGAGGTTACAAAAGATAATGAAAAAGATTATTTACAAGAAATCGTAAATTTGGAAAATTTGGTTCTTGAAAAAATGGAGAAGGAAGGGAAAATAGGTCAATTATTTACAACAGGAGAAGAGGGAATTAGTGAATATATAAAATCTAAATCAAATCATGTATTTATAGCTACAAAAAATAATGACAATAAAACTATTTCTGCTGCATATATTACACAAGGGCAAATTCCTTTTACATATAATGATATTACAAAGTATTTTAAGTCAAATGATAATTATCAAGAATATGTTAAATCAAAATATTCAGAACAAGAATACAAAAAAATGATTAGAGAAGTATATATAAGAAAAATCTGTGCTTTTAAATATGCTAGAGATATTATTTTAAATAAAAATAAATTACTGGATTTAACACAATTAAGTGAAGATGAAAAAAATGAATACTTTTTAAAAACTGTTGAAGATGAATATAATAATCCATATAACAAATTTCATGAAAAAAGCGAAATTAGAGATGATTTAAATAAATATATGTCTGTATATATGAAAAATGTTTATGATGATATGAAAAGATATGAACAATTATATTGGATTGATTTCATTAAGTTGCAACAAGAACTAGGAAAAAATAAACAGTGTAAAGAATTGCAAGAAAAATCCGGAGAAGATAAAGAAGTAGAAGTAAATAAATTTGATTCGACTATGAAAGCATATGATAAAATCTTGAGTTTTCAAAAATATAAAATATATGATATTTCGCATTGCAAGGATATGAGAAAGTATTATGAAGCTAATACTAATAATACAATTGAATTGGATACTTATATTACACATCCAGATAACAGAGAAAAAGGTATTGCCAGAATATTAACTTTTGAAGGAATAAAAAAATCATTAGAAAGAGTATTATCAAAAAAAGAAAATGAAAAGATTTTTCTAGTATCTACATTGCATCAAGAAAACTTTTCTTCAAAATATGTATCTGAATTTTTTGGATTAGAGGATTATATATTCGTAAATAGAAGAAATGGTAGAGATAGGCAAGTACATATTTTTGGAATGGATAGAGAACAGGTGCCTGAGTATTTGGAAGAAATGGAAAAGAAAATTGCTGTTTTATATGATTATAATCCGAATAATATAGAAATATCTTATGAAGAAAAAAATGATATTTTAGATGAACAAATAAAATATGAAGCAAAAGAATTGCAAAATTTAGAAAAAATTATAAAAGCAAAATCATTTGATAGTGAACAAAGATTTACGGGTAAAAAATTGCAAAATTTTGAAAGCTTAATTAGTGTAAAGAAAAATAAAATAAAAACATTTAGACAAAAGCAGGATGAATTATTAAAAGAAGAATCAAATAAAAGAAAGTCTAATATAGGTGGCTTTAAATCAGATAATTTTGATTTTAGTTCTGATAATGATGAGCCTGAATTATAAATTTAATAAAAGGAAGTGTATTTATGGAAGAGGGTATTGATTATAGTTGGCCAATTATTCCAAAATATAAAGTATGTGAACATGATAAATATGGTGTAAGAAAAAATCATTATGTATTATTTAAAGAAAGAGCACATTCTGGTTTTGATATTACAGCTGATTATGGTACAGAGGTTAAATCTATGGCAAAAGGAGTTGTGATTTGCGCAGGTTTTGATGGTACAACAACAGAAGGTTTTGATAGATTCAATATGGGATATGGAAATAGAGTTGAAATACTAAATGATGATGGTAAGAGATGTGTATATGGTCATTTAAGTGAAATTTTTGTAAAAGAAGGTGATAGGGTAGATAATACTACTATTATTGGAAAAACTGGATGTTCAGGTGGATCAAGGGTTCCACATCTACATATTGAGATAAGAAAGCATAATACTGAGGAAACTGGTTTGGATTATACAATAAATCCATTAGACATTTTGCCTAAGATTGATTTTACTGAGATTAAGTTGGAGTTTACTCAGGAACCATATGATGTACTATGGAGGAAAATGGCATCTGAGGTTGATCCTTGGGGATTTTCGGAAGATGATGTGTGGTATAGAGATGATGCTTTTTATATTAAATAGTTTTTAAAGTGGACTGCCACAATCGTTGAATTATGTAGCTTTGAAAAATATCATTAATACTTCGTTCGTTTGCTGGCGTTGGAGTTTGGGAGGAAGACGTATATTAGTGTTTTTTTTCGGAAAAAGGTTGAAAAAAAATAGAAAACAATATATAATTAAGGTATAACATAGTTAAAACTAAAGAAAGACTAACAAGAGAAGGAGTGATTTTTATGAAAATAAAAATAACAGGGAAGGAATTAAAAGCAACAGATGCAATCAAGGATTATGTTGAAAAAAAATGCGAAAGATTACAAAAATATTCAGAAGATGAAATTGATGTACAAGTAACAATTAAAACAGAAGGCATTAATCAAGTTGCAGAATTAAGTGCAGTAATTAATGGAGATATCTATAGAGCTGTAACAGAAAATAAAGATTTATATGCATCAATTGATAAAGATATAGATATTATAGAAGGTCAAATTAGAAAAACAAAAGCAAAAAAAGAAAAACAAAATATGAGTGGTTCAATAAAAAATGCTGCAGAAATAAGCTTTGGAGTTGAAGACCATAAGGTAGAAAATGAAATTCTTAAAACTTCATATTATGAAGTAAAACCTATGTCTGCAGAAGATGCTAAATTAGTATTATCAGAAAAAGTAAAAGATAATTTCTTAGTATTTGTAAATATAGATACAAACAAAGTAAATGTTATATTTAAATTAAAAGATGGTAAAAATTTCGGGTTAGTAGAACCAGAAGCATAAATTTTATGGCGGCAATTTAGTTTGTCGCCAATTATTTTATATGATGAAGTTATAGTGTGCTTATATATGTAGATGGAGGAATAATTGTGGATAAAAGCAAAATATTGGAAAAATATAAAAGGGAAGAAGATAAGTTACTTGTGTCAAAGTTATTTGATAAAATTGCTTTAATGGAAAAGACTAATAAAATTCAAGTAACTGATTTTTTATCTCCAATTGAATTGCAATTATTAAAAGATGTTTTGAATATGGTTAGTTTTAAAAACTATATGATTTATGGGGGCACAAACAATGCACAGAGAAATATGGTAGTTATATTTCCTGAAAAGCTAGAAGATATTTTTAAAGAAAACAACTTTGATTTTAATAGTATTTGTAATTGTATTAGAATACTTAATAATTGCGACAGCTATGAACATAAAGTATATTTAGGAGGATTAATTAAGCTTGGTATTAAAAGGGAAAAAATTGGAGATATTATAACATATGAAAGTGGTGCTGATATATTAGTAAATAAGGATATTTCCAAGTTTGTTGTTTCAAATTTAAAAGAATTAACTAGATTCAAAAAAAGTGAGATATGCATTATTGATGTAAATGATATGTATAAAAAAGAGCAAGAATATAAAGAGTTTAAAATTATAGTTTCTTCACTTAGATTAGATAATGTGATATCAGAATTAGCGAAAACTTCTAGAAATAAAGCTATGGAGATATTAAAACAAGAAAGAGTTTTTATAAATTATAAAAATGAGATTAAACCAACAAAGACAGTTAAAACAGGTGATATAATTACTATAAGAGGAGTTGGAAAGTTTGTAGTAGATGAGTTCGAAAGCAATACCAGAAGCGGTAAAGCAGTTATATGTATAAAAAAATATGTTTAATCTTTTATTTAGAGATTAATTTGATATTTTGTAATCTGATTATTTTTTCAAGTATTATACTAAAAGAGGAATATAGAAAAATTATAATTAGATATTTATTATAAAAATACTTGTGTAACATTAAAAAATATGATATAACTTAAACGAACAAACCTTAAAAAGAGAGGTGCTTTTTTTGATGGAAGAAATAATAAAAACTAAACCAAAAAGAACAATATTAATAGTTGATGATGAAAAGCCAATTGTTGATATTTTGGTATATAATTTACAAAAAGAAGGTTATGATACCCTTGAAGCGCGAGATGGTGAAGAAGGGGTAAAAATTGCATTAGAGAAAAAACCAGATTTAATCTTATTAGATATAATGTTACCTAAAATGGATGGATTAGCTGTTTGCAAACGAATAAGACACAGCTTAAATGTTCCAATATTAATGTTATCTGCAAAAGATGAGGAAATAGATAAAATATTAGGATTGGAATTAGGGGCTGATGATTATGTTACAAAACCTTTTAGTGTTAGAGAGTTAATGGCAAGAGTAAAAGCAAATTTAAGAAAACTAGATATTGCAACTGAGACTCCTACAGAAACACAGAAAAATAAAAAAGGTCAAAGTAATACTAACAGAATTGAAGTAGGTGACTTAGCATTAGATTTAGATAAATTTGAAGTAAAAGTCAGAGGAGAGGTAATAGATTTAACATTAAGAGAATTCGAGGTTTTAAAATACTTAGCAAAACAACCAGGTCAGGTTATAACCAGAGAGATATTACTAGAAAAAGTATGGGGCTATGAATATTATGGTGATATTAGAACAGTTGATGTAACTGTTAGAAGAATAAGAGAAAAAATCGAGTTAGATACATCAAATCCTAAGATTTTAGTAACTAAAAGAGGTGTAGGATATTATATTTCAACTAATAAGGAAAAATAACAATTATTTGTAAATTTGCAGTAAAAAGGTATGATATGTATAATGTATCATACCTATTTAAATATTAACTATAATTTTAATATGAAATAGTTTTAATATAAAGTAAAAAAATATTTGTAAAATGAAAGAGGTTTAGATATGCAAAAATCTATGCAAAATAAATTGATAATAATTTGTATAATTCTTGGGACATGTTTTATAGGATTATTTGGATATTTTTATATAAGACAGATATCCTCATTAACTGATATACAACAAGTAATTGAGCTTTCAAAAAAATATATTATTAGTGCATTTATTGTATTTGTTTCAGTGGTTATAATTGGAAGTGAAGTTTTAAAAAGAGTTATTAAAAAATCAATGATTAGTATTGTGAAAAATGCAGGCAAGCTTGTAACAGGAAATAAAGAAAAAGTTCCATTATTACAGGCAAGTAATAAATCTAGAGATGAATTTATGTCTGCTTTTGATGATGCAACATTAGAGATTAGAGAACATTTAAAAGATGTTGATAAACAGAAAAAACAGATTGAAACAATATTATTACATATGACAGATGGAATTTTAGCTTTTAATTTAGAGGGGGAAGTAACACATAAAAATATAGCTGCAGAAAGATTATTAAGCTTATCTGAAGAAGATGATGATTTTGAAAAAATCTTTTCTAAATTAGACGTAGATATCAACCTAGAAAAAATAATTTATTTAGAAGATTGGACTTCATCAGATAGAAAGGTTAGAATAAATGATAAATATTTAAATCTATTATTTGTACCATATAAAGATAATAATCAAAAAGCAGCTGGTGTAATTGCTGTTATTCAAGATATTACAGAACATGTTAAGCTAGATAATATGAGAAAAGAGTTTGTTGCTGATGTGTCACATGAATTAAAAACACCAATTACTTCTATTATGGGATATGCAGATACATTATTAGAAGGGGATTATGATGCTGCTACTAAAACTAAATTTTTAAATGTTATTGCTTCAGAAGCTAGAAGAATGGCAAAATTGGTAACTGATTTATTAGCATTATCTAGATATGATACAAATAAAAATAAAATTGACAAAACAGAGTTTGATTTAGGTGACTTAGTTAAAAAGTGTCAAGAAAAATTACAAATTGAAATAGATAAAAAACATCATAAAGTTGAAAACCTAGTTACAGCAAATGTTCCTTTGGTATATGCTGATAAATCTGGTATTGAGAGAGTTGTGCTTAATATTTTATCAAATAGTATAAAATATACGAAGGAAAAAGGAAATATTAAAATTTATGTCGGTTTTGTTTATAATGATGCATATATTAAAATTATAGACAATGGAATGGGAATTCCTGAAGAGGATTTGAGCAGAATTTTTGAGAGGTTTTATAGAGTTGACAAGGCAAGAAGTAGAGAACTTGGTGGTACTGGGCTTGGATTGTCAATCGCTAAGGAAATTTTGAATCAAAATGGTGGAAGTATTGATATTAAAAGTGAGGTTGGAAAGGGTACAGAGGTTGTTATTCGCGTGCCAACTAAGAAGTAGTTTTTTTATTTGCAGGTTTGCAGTGGTGGCTACTCTATAAAATATAATTTTTTCTAGTAGATTAAGCTTTTTATTAGTTGGGGGCTTGAAAAAATGGTGTAGTTAGAGTATAATTTAGATGTATTTTTTTGAATTATTAATTATATAAATACATATAAATAAAAAAACGTATTAATAAAAATAAAAAGGAAGGAAGTTTTTGTTGTAATGGAAGAAAAAAGTAAGAAAAAAGAAATCTTGGAATGGATTTATTGTATTCTTATTGCAATTGTTATAGTTATTTTAATTAAATCTTTTATAGGAGTTCCAACTGTTGTTAAGCAAAGCTCAATGTATCCTACTTTAGTGCAAAATGAAAGATTGTGGTTAAGTAAATGGGGAGCTAATTTTGATAGTATCCCAAATAGAGGAGATATAATTACTTTTGAAGCTCCAACAGAAAGAACTGTTGATGCTTATCATGTTGATTATGAACATCCTGTAGCAGAGTATAAATATAATCCAACCAATTTGATAACAAAATTTGTTTATTATACTTTGGAAATTGGAAAAACAAGCTATATAAAGAGAGTAATTGGTATTCCTGGTGACCATGTTCAAATAAAAGAAGATGGTGTATATGTAAATGGTGGAAAACTAAATGAAGATTATTTACAAGATTGGGTTGTAACAACTGATTTAGGCGGATTATATACAGATGTTATAGTTCCAGCAGGTACAGTGTACGTTTTAGGTGATAATAGAGGGGAATCTGTAGATAGTAGAAGATTTGGATGTATCCCTGTTGAAAAAATAGAAAGTAAAGCTGTGTTAAGATTTTGGCCATTGAATAAATTTGGCGGAATATATAAAAAAGTAAAATGATTTTTCTAGAACATAAAATTGGTGGTGGATTTGTGAGTTTTAATAATATAATTGGTAATAGTAAAGTAAAAAACATTTTAACAAAATCAATAAATAATAAAACGATATTACATAGTTATATGTTTATAGGGGAACAAGGTATTGGCAAAAAACTAATTGCAAATCAATTTGCTAAAATGATTTTATGTGAAAATTTTGATATAAACGAGTGCAATGCTTGTAAATCATGTATTGAATTTGATAGTGGTAATAATCCAGATTTTATTAATATTGAACCTGATGGAAAAGTTATAAAAATAGAACAGATTAGGGAATTTCAAACAAAAGTTGTAGAAAAGCCTATTAATTCAAAGAAAAAAGTGTATATTATAAATGATGCAGATTTAATGACAAAAGAAGCTCAAAACTGTTTACTTAAAACATTAGAAGAACCACCTGAATATATAGTAATTATATTAATAGTTAGTAATGAAAACAAAGTATTAACTACTATAAAATCAAGATGTATGAAAATTCATTTTGATAAAATTGATGATGAACAAATAAAAAACTTTTTAAAAGACAAGTGTGATGTTCATGAAGTAAGTAATAATATAATGAAAATGTGTGATGGCAGTATTGGGAAATGTTTACAAATAAAAGATAAAATTGAAGATTATAATAAAATTGAAAATATTATTTATAATTTTAATAATAGTATTACCAAAATTATAAATGAGTCAGAGATTTTATATAAAAATAAAGAAAATATAAATGAGTATTTAGAATATATTAATGTTATTTTATATAATTTAGCTATTAGTAATGCTAATAATATAAGATTTATAAATTCAATTAAAGTAGTAGAGAATGTAAAACATCGTTTAGCAAGTAATAGTAATTATGATATGTGTATAGATTATTTGCTGTTTAATATATGGGAGGAAATTAATGAAAAAAATAGTAGGGGTTAGATTTAAAAAGCCAGGTAAAATATACTTTTTTGATCCAGAAGATTTAGAAATAAATATGGGTGATAAAGTTATTGTCGAAACTGCTATGGGAGAAGAATTTGGAGAAGTTGTTATTAATAAAAGAGAGTTGCCAGAGGAAAAAATAGCAAATCCTTTGAAAAAAGTAGTTAGAATTGCAACAGAACAAGATTTAAAAAATATGGAAAAATATAAAAGCAAAGAACCAGAGGCTTTTAAAATTTGTGAAGAAAAAATAAAAAAACATAAATTAGAAATGAATTTAACAGATGTAGAATATAAATTTGATGGTAGTAAAATTTTATTTTATTTTACAGCTGATGGAAGAATAGATTTTAGAGAGTTAGTTAAAGAATTAGCAAGTATTTTTAAAACTAGAATAGAGTTAAGACAAATAGGTGTAAGAGATGAAGTAAGAAGAATAGGTGGAAACGGAGTTTGTGGCAGAGAATTATGTTGTTGTTCTTTTTTAGGCAATTTTGAAACAGTTTCTATAAAAATGGCAAAAGAACAAAACATATCTCTTAATCCATCTAAAATTTCAGGTAATTGTGGCAGACTTATGTGTTGTTTAAAATATGAACAAGAGGCATATTCTGATAAAATAAAAAGATTACCTAGAATAGGTGCTATTGTAAAAACAGAAGATGGAGAAGGCGTAGTTGATAGTGTTGAAATTCTTAAAGAAAAATTAAAGGTTAAATTCAAAGATGGGGAAGAATATTTTTATAAAAAATATGATGCCAAAGATGTGAAAATTATTAAAAATGGCGCTGTTAATAATAAAATGAATCCTGAAGAAGCAGAACATTTAAAAGAGCTAAAAGAATTGGAAAAATTAGAGAAGATGGATAATAAGAATAATACAGAGGATATTTAACTGAAAGGTGGTGAAAATTATGGCATATAAAATCACAGAAAAATGTATATCTTGTGGAGCTTGTGCTGCTGAATGTCCTGTTGGATGTATTTCACAAGGTGATGAAAGATATGTAATTGACAAAAATGCATGTATTGGGTGTGGAACATGTGCAGGTGTTTGTCCTGTTGAAGCTCCAGTGGAAGAGTAATAAAAAATATAGTAATTACATAAATTAGTTAGAAGATAAACTAGGAAAATACTAGTACAGAGTATTACAATTAAGAAAAAGACGACTTTAATATAGTCGTCTTTTTTATTGGGAAGGGCTAATAAAGCGGATAAAGCATTTTTAAATCATAGTTGGATTATTATCCTTTCTTACCATGATTCGGTCACCAGTAGCTTGAACCATTGCTGGATAGCAGAAATCAGTGCTTAAAGAATTAGTTGAACGGTTATAAACTCCCCATAAATGATTTTCAGAGGATTTAATAGCAATTCTATTCTCAAGGTGCGCACCGTATTTTTCGTAGGCTGAATCAGATAAGATGTTTTCTATGTTTGTTTTTGGTGTGTATGGCTGTGCATTCTCCTTGTTTCCAGTGAAGAATAACACTGCATCTGCTTCTGTGTCACATAAAAATGTACCATCAGAATAGTTCATAATCATGCATAAATTGCCTAAGCAAGTCAGCAGAAGATTGTCTTCTAAAAGAAGTACATTTTTGTATGTTGTTGATATTTTTTTGGCGGATAAGGAAAAGATGTCAGAGTGCATACTGTTGTCACACTCGGCTACAATTCCATATTTTTGGACAGAGACAGATTTGTAGATAAGAGGGATGACAATTTTCCCTGTTTCCTCGTCTACAATGCCATACCGTCCATTTTTTGTGGACATAACACCGGTTAGCATTTAAATTCCTCCCTTGTAATAAATTTTGGTAAGTTTATTATACTAGCATTTTGGTGGAATTTCAACCTTTTTCTTAAAATAATCTGCTCAAGGTTACTGTTTAATACTTTTTTGAATAAAACAATCACCCCAAAAGCTACTAATGCAAATTTAACGAAAATTTGGGACGGTTCTAAATCTTCAAATTTTGATTTTTAGAACCGTCCCATTTATTAATTTTTGTTAGTAATCTCTTCTAAATCTAATAATTCTTGCCATCTTCTATCAACTTCTTTTTGGAATTCTTCAATCATCCATTCGTTACCAGGTAAGAACATGTGCTTAAATCTTCTTTGTGGTTTTAAGAATTCTTCAATTGGTTTTTTGTTAGCTGGTTTGTAATTTATATGATATTTTCCATCAATGATTTCATATAAAGGCCAGTAACATGTTTCAATAGCTAATTTATTAATTTCCATTAACATATCTGTTGGATATCCCCATCCTCTAGGACATGGAGTAAATACATTTAAAAATGTAGGACCTTCTGTGTATATTGCTTTTTCAGCTTTTTCATATAAATCTTTAAAATTATTAACAGCAATTGATTGAGCAACATATGGCAAATGATGACCTGCCATAATTTGTGTTAAATCTTTTCTGTTTTGCATTTTTCCTGGAATTACCTTACCAGCTGGACTTGTTGTAGTATCAGCAAATCTAGGTGTTGCACTTGAACGTTGTATACCTGTGTTCATATATGCACCATTATCATAACATACATAAACCATGTCATGACCTCTTTCCATAGCACCTGATAAACTTTGAAGTCCTATATCATAAGTTCCACCATCTCCACCAAAAGTGATGAATTTAGTATGTTGATCTTCAGGTAATTTTCCTTGTTTCTTTAATGATTTATAAGCAGCCTCAACACCAGAAGTATTTGCAGCAGCACATTCAAAGGCTGTATGTATGAAAGAATCTGTCCAAGATGTGTATGGATAGATGAAAGTTGAAACTTCCATACATCCTGTTGCACATGATATTACAGCATGGTCTTCATTTTTTAATGCTCTTAAAACAGTTCTTCCAACTATTGGAGCACCACAACCTGCACACATTCTATGTCCAGCTGTAAATCTAGCTGGTTTTGTAGCAATTATTTCTTTTAAGTTATATGCCATTTTTATAATCTCCTTTCGTTGCACAATTGGGGACGCGTCCCGGCTGTGCATTTTGCACAACTGGGGACATATCTATAAGATTTTCTTAAAGTCCCGCATTATGTATTATTTTTCAATGTAAATATTTTCATATGTGTTATTTTTTCAAATATCTTATTTTTCCAAATGCTTTATTTTCGTACACCTAAATATCTGTAAAAGTCATTTGTTCCACCATTATTTGCAATTTCTATTAAATCATTATAAACACTTTCAATGTCATTAGAAGTAGTATCTCTACCACCAATACCATAAACATAATTTACAGTAGGAACTTGAACTTTATTTACAAACATAGCAGATGTAACATCTTCAAATAAAGCACCACCAGCACCATTTAAAGAGTCAGCTTTGTCTAAAACTGCAACAGCTTTTACATTAGATAATGCTTTTGCAATTTCTTCAGTAGGGAAAGGTCTAAACATACGAATTTTTAGTAGACCAGCTTTAATTCCTTTTTTACGTAGTTGGTCAACAACAAATTTAGTTGTACCAGCAGTAGAGTTCATACAAACTATTGCAATTTCAGCATCTTCTAATTTATATTCTTCAAAGAATGAATATTTTCTTCCAGTTAATTCTTCAAATTCTTTTGAAACTTCAGCTATAACTTTTTTAGCATTTCTCATTGCTGTTGCTTGTTGATATTTATGCTCAAATAAATGAGCTTGTAAATCAAGTGGTCCAATTGCAATTGGTTCCTCTTTATTTAATAAATAATGCTCTGGTTTATATGTTCCAACAAATGCTTTTGCTTTATCATCTTCTAATAATTCAATATTTTCAATTGAGTGAGATGTAATAAAACCATCTTGACATACCATTAAAGGTAGTAAAACATCTTTATGTTCAGCAATTCTGTGAGCCATTAATAAATTATCATAAGCTTCTTGATTATTTTCACTAAACAGCATAATCCATCCACTATCACGAACCCCCATTGCATCAGAATGATCATTGTGAATATTTAAAGGACCTGATACAGCACGGTTTACAAGTGATAGTACAATAGGTAAACGTAAACTAGAAGCAATATATATTTGTTCCCACATGAATGATAAACCATTTGCTGATGTAGCAGTCATAGCTCTTGCTCCAGCAGCTTCAGCACCAATACATGCAGTCATAGCACTATGTTCGCTTTCAACTGCAACAAATTCAGTATCAACTTGACCATTACTTACAAAAGTTGAAAAATATTGAGGTATTTCAGTTGATGGTGTAATAGGGAAGGCTGCAACAACATCAGGATTGATTTGTTTCATTGCTATAGCAGCAGCTTCATTACCACTTAAACGTTCTCTTATTCCCATATTCTAATTCTCCTCCTTCATTTCAATTGCATTAAATGGGCATACTCTTGCACATACACCGCATCCTTTACAATAATCATAATTAAAATCTTCTCTATTTCCTTCACAATTTACAGGAATTGCATCATCAGGGCAAACAGGGAAGCACATACCACATTGTTTACATTTTTCACTAATAAACACTGGTTTAATACTTCTCCAATCACCAGTTTTAAACTCACGTGCATTTCCAGCTGTGTATATATTTCCACCTATAGTCAATTCGCTAGCTGGTGTATTTTTGTTTATCTCTGTCATTTTTAGTTCTCCTTTCATAATTGCACAGTTGGGGACGCGTCCCTGTTGTGCATTTTGCACAATTTGGGACAGATCTACAATTAAATTGGCAATTAAATAAAAAATATATAAGATAACTATTATCAATTGGGAGATATGTCCCTGGTTGTGCAAATTGCACAGTAGGGACGCGTCCCCAATTGTGCTAGTTAACTTTTTTTACTTCGTTTAAAGCTATTTTCAAGGCATTCATGTTACCTTCAATAACTTCAGGTTTTTTAGCAAATTTATGTTTAAATGAACCTTCCATGTCATTTATTAATTCTTCATCAGTCATAATTCCACTTACTTTAACAATTGCAGCAAGCATTGGCGTATTTGGAAAATATTTTCCCAAAGCTTCAATTGAAACTTTTCTTGCATCAATTGTGTAAATGTTTCCATTATAATTCTTTAATTTTTGTTTTAAAATATCACCGTCTTTAGTTGTGTTAATGATAATTGCACCTGTGTCTTTTAGTCCGGATGTTACATCAACTGCATCTAGTAAAGTATCATCTACAACAACTACATAATCAGGTTCATAAATATTACTATGAATTGTGATAGGTGAGTTACTAATACGGTTATAAGCTGTTATTGGAGCTCCCATTCTTTCTGGACCATATTCAGGAAATCCTTGAATAAATTTACCAGTATTGAAAGCTGCATCGGCAAGTAAAAGTGAAGCTGTTTTAGCACCTTGACCACCTCTGCCATGCCATCTGATTTCGATTAAATCTTCCATATGTATTAATTACCTCCTTGGTTTGAAATTTTATGATTTTAGTATATGCTGAAATAGTTTTAATGTCAAGGGAGATTTTTTAGATTTGAAACTTATTTTTAGACTTTTTGGAACGGTCTTTTTAATCTTACTTTTGATAGTCATATAGCCGGTTTCTGTGTATTTATTTTTCATGCAGGCAATTTATAAAAAAATAAAAAGCTTTTCTCTATTTATAGTAAAAAAAGTAAAAAAATCCAAATTTTCACAATTATCAATACCAAAAATTCATCATTATAAAAAATAAAAAATCACAAATAATAAAAATGAACAATTTTTTATGGAGGTATTTTATTATGAAAAATGATATAGATAAGAAAAAAAGGCAATTAGATAATTTGGAAAACTTGGTTGAAAATCATACAAGAACAGAAAGACATTTAGAACAGTATTCTGAAATTGGAAGTAAAGAAAATAAAGATAATGCAAGAGAAAAGCAGACTGTTAGAGAAAATCAAATTAATACTTTAAAGAATAAAATTGTAGGTGAAGATAATCCAAATACAATAGATGAACAAATCAACAATATATCTGAAAATTTTAATAGAACACATAGATATATGGAAGAAAATTATGAAAATATACCTAAAGAAGATTGGGATAATTTAAATAAAAAGCAAGATAATAGAATGGAACAAACTAAAAATTTACTAAATAATTTAGACTTTGGGGATAGTTCTAAAAATTAGTTGTTTGATGTATGAACACGATTCTAAATATTTTTTTAATAAATAAAGTAGCATTTTTAAACTAAAAATGCTACTTTACCAATTGATAAAGACCTAAGAAATATAGCAGTAATGATAAAAAATTATTTTCCAATAAACATTTGTACATAAATCTTACCATATTTTGGGCTGGAAACAACAGCTAATCCTGTATAATTATAACTATTATTTAAAATATTAGCTTTATGTCCAGGTGAATTCATCCAAGCAGTTACTGCTGCTGAATTACTTGAATTCCCAGCAATATTTTCACCAGCAGTTTTATATGTAATTCCAAAATTTTTCATCATATTAAAAGGACTTCCATATGTTGGTGAATTATGGTCAAAATAATTGTTATTTACCAAATCTTGAGCTTTAATTCGCGCAACTCTTTGTAATTCTGAATCGACTTTTAATGCAGGAAGACCTGAATTTAATCGTTGCTTATTCACTAAATTAAAAGTTTCAAGTTCATCTGAAGTTAAATCAGATGAAGCCGACGGAGAGCCTGTTCCAGCGTTGTTTCCTGAATTGGTAGATGTTCCAGAACTGTTTGGATAAATTGGCTTTATATATTTTTTGCTTACTGCACCAACATAATCTCCTTCAACTTGAACTATATACCAATTTCCAACACCTGCGAAAACACGGATATATTGATTTTTGTTAACTGTTGCAACAACTGGATAAGCAGTTCCAGGACCACTTCTAACGTTAAGTGTTGTTGCAGTTACTAAACCTGTTGAAAAATCTAATTTATAGTAGTTTTGCATTCCAAAAGATTTAGTTCCAATAAATATGATTAATAATGTTATAACAATGATGCTAAAAATTATAATTTTTTTCTTTGTGATTTTAAAGTTTTTTATCATTTTAAATCTCATTCCTTTCTAAATTTGAATTGACCTAAGAAAAGTACAGATTTCAATATATCTTTATGGTATATATATATTAGTAAAATAAAAAAATATGTTAATTAGTTAAGTGATATTTTTTACAAATCTCCATCAAAGAGAAGAAAAATTTCAAATCATTTTAAAAGCTCAAAATAAAGAGCAAACCAATGAACTTAAAAAATGAGACAAAAAATACTGCTCCTAAAGTCTCAGATTTCTTTAAATAAAGCATTGAAAACTAAATTTAATATGTTATAATGAAATCAATTTAAAAGGTTTATAGGTAAATCCAAACTAAAAAAATCTAAATATATTATGCAAGGAATGAAGTTAAAAATGGAGAACAAGAGTAGAAAAAAGAAAAAACAAATTCAAATTAAATTGTGGAAATTAGTTGTTTTTATAGCAATAATAATTGCAGGAATAGCTTTGCTTTCAAACAAAAATGATAAAAATGTTTTTGAAAAAATCTCAAACAAAAATAATAGCAATAGTGGTAATGGTAATCAAGAAGCAATTGTTGTAAATGTTCCAGAAGACCAATCAACATCAGTTTCATTAGTTATGGTAGGGGATAATTTAATACATAGTAGTGTGTATAAAGATGCACAACGATTAGCTGGTGGAAAAGGATATGATTTTAAACCTATAATTGAATATATTAAAGAAAAGGTTCAAAATTATGATTTAGCATATTATAATCAAGAAACTGTATTAGGTGGAACAGAACTTGGTGTTTCAGATTATCCAACTTTTAATTCACCACAAGAAGCAGGTGATGCCATGTTAGATGCTGGATTTAATATTGTAAGTTTGGCAACAAATCATACAATGGATAGAGGAGAAAAGGCAATTAAAGCATCTAATGAGTATTGGAAAAAACATGAAGATGATGTTTTAGCTGTTGGAACTTATGATTCTGAAGATGAAAGAAATGAAATCATAATTAAAGAAAAAAATGGAATTAAATATGCAATGTTAAGTTATACATATGGAACAAATGGAATTAATGTTCCAGAAGGGAAAGAATATTTAGTGAACGTATGGCCTACAGATTTAAGTTTAAATGATCCAAGTAGAGATACAAAATATCAAGAGTATAAAAAGCAAGTAGAAAAAGATATAAATTCTGTAAGAGATAAAGTAGATGTTTTAATGGTTGCAATGCATTGGGGAGTGGAATATACACATAATCCAACAGAATATCAAAAAGATTCTGCAAAATTTCTTGCTGACCATGATGTAGATATTGTAATTGGAGCACATCCACATGTTATTCAACCTGTTACATGGATTGATGATACACTAGTAATCTATTCATTAGGAAATTTTGTTTCAGCACAAATGCAAGACCAAAATTATAATAAAATGGTTGGATTAATGACATCAGTAAATATTACAAAAAATGTGAAAGATGGTAAAACTGATATTAAAATTGATAATGTAAAAAACGAATTAATTTTTACATATTATAATAAGGCTTCATGGAGTAATTTTAAAGTAATACCATTCAGTAATGAAAATATTGGAAAATATTTGCCTAACTACAAGAGCGTATATGAAACATACAAAAGTGTTGTTCAAAAATTAGATTCTGATATGGAAGTTGTTCCTGCGTATGAATAAGTTTCTTTTCTTATTATAATACTTGAAATTATGTAAAATTGATGATATAATACTTGCTAACTCAGGATTATTTCTGAAATACTTATGAAAAGAGGCTGAATTTATGGCTATGAGAAAAGAAGTGCAAAAAAAGCTAGAGAACACTCTGGATGAGGTTATTCATTTGATGAAAATTTATAACCGGGAAGTTGGCGGATATACGTCAGATATAGTAAACAAACTAAAAACAATTAATGACTTATCAAGTATTAATGTATACTCATTTAATAATATTGATGAAAATGATAGCATTAAGATAAAGATAAGTAAGACTTTGCTTGCTATGGGAATTTCCACTAAGCTACTAGCACATCAGTATATTATTGAATTGGTGTCAATGGGAATTGAGGACATTAATTTAATAAAACCACTTAACAAAGTTGGATATGCTAAGCTATCAGAAAAATATGGTCGTTCTATAGTTGCAATAGATAAAGCCATAAAAAAATCAATTGAAGACAATATGACATATAAGAGTTTTGACATATGGGAGGAAATAACTGGTTATACAGATGATTTTCCAACAGTTTCTCAGTTGATAACTAGTCTTATAGAACATTTTAAATATTGCTGATGTTCTAAAGAATGCTGCCGTAATTGGTGGCATTTTTTTTATAATGATGAGTTTATAAAAAGTGAAATATTGTTTTATAAATTTATTAGATGGATTGATGTAATAAAAAGTGTAATTTATAAATTTTCAAACAGTGGTTTATAAATTTTCCAACATACTAGAAATCAACCAAAAAGTATGATATAATATAGAATGT
>SAMEA3663241__coassemble_120_pt1 | contig 22892 bp, 23 predicted proteins | sample SAMEA3663241__metabat2_low_PE_011 | metagenome-assembled genome bin SAMEA3663241 (sample SAMEA3663241) | pig gut metagenome | biome: pig gut; feature: pig-associated habitat; material: faeces | place: China | collected 2013 | reverse complement strand
TAATTGATAGTTTCTAATAAAAATGACGAATCTAAAAACTAATTTTATTTTTAGATTCGTCTCTTTTATTATTTATTAAATTCTTCTTTTTCCATTTTCTTTTATAAATTCTCTGAAAACTTCTAAATCATTATTATTTAACAAACCATCTTCATTTACATCAAATTGTTTGTCATAATTTCCTGCTTCAACTTTTAATTTCAATCCTTCATAGTCATCTTTATCTACTGTTTTATCATTATTGATATCAAATTTTATTGCAGCTAAATTCTTTTCTGTTGTACCACCTACTGATAAGTTTGTGTAGTACGCTAAAATATATGAAGCATCTCTTGCATCAACTATTCCATCTCCATTAACATCTGCTTTTTTCATCATAGCTTTTTCTTCAGGTGTTAATGATGTATTAACACCATTTTTTGAGTATAATGATAATACATATGAAGTATCTACTGCGTCAACTATTCCATCTCCATTGATGTCTCCTTTTTGATCTTTTGAAATATCTATAAATGTATTATCTATTTTATATCCAGTTATATCACCAATTGTTATATTGTTGAATACGCAATCAACTTCTGTGTTTGTGTTATAATCTTTTACTTTTCCTTTTGAATTTATATATATAGTGCCTTCTGTGAAAATATCAAATTCATCATAATTAATTCTATATACGATTTTTTTATTATCAATACTTGTTCCAATATATCTTGCATTTTTTACTTCATTTCCAATTCTAACTGTTACTACTGGTGGATTTTCAACAAGCACTGGTTTATCATAATATATGTTTATTTGTCTAAAATTCATATATCTCATAAATTTAACACATTCTCTTTTAGCTGGTGTATTTATTATTTCAACTTCAAAGTTTAGATTTTCACCTTCATATTCGACATTGATATTTTGTTTTCCTAATTTACTATTATTAAATCCTGTTACAGTTACATTATCACTTGGCAAATCTATTTCTTCTGTAACTCCACTATTATATTTTACAGTTAATTTTGCACCTGTTAAATCTAATTCTTCTAATCCTTGGATGTATTGTGTTTTATTAGGTTTTGTTAAACTAATATCAGTAATTAATTTTGGTGTTGAACCTATGAAATCTTTTGGGTCATAGTTCGTATTATTAGTTGTTGTTTGAAACCTATGAATTCCTGTCACTTCGTTCCAATAAGCAATCATACTTTCTTTATTTTTTCTTATTTCAAAATGTAAATGCATATGCCCTGAATCTCCAGAACTTCCCATTGTAGCAATTTCTTGACCAACTGATACATGTTCACCTCTTGAAACCTTTATACTACCACCTTTTAAATGTGCATACAAGAAACATTTATCGCTTGAATTATCTTTTACAATAACGTAATTTCCATATCCTCCACCATCATGTTTACCTCTTGATGTTAGTCTTTGATTATTATCAGGATAAAAATTACCTTTATAACTATACCAACTTTCTTGAGCATATGTAGCACTTGTTTCCAAAACAGTTCCATCAACAACAGAAACAACTTGATATGTATGTCCATAAATACCTGTTATATCCATACCAAAATGTGATTCATTCGTAGACGAAAATTGTTGTTCATCTGGCCATAATTCATTATTTACTGTATATGCTCTCCCTGATTTTCCATCTTTAATAGGCTCAGTCCATCCTTGTCCATAATACTCGTAGTCAATATAAGTTTCATTTGCATTGTCTCCTCCTATTGGCCATCTATACTCTGTTTTAGTTGTAGCATTTACACTATTGCTATTTTTCAATAAAAATAAGCATATTATAAATAATACACTAATTAAAATTCTTTTAAACATTTTTAAATTTTCCATTAAACATCCTCCTTAAATTTCAACATCCTATGTGTGTAAAACTAATACCCTAATATTATAGCATATTTTGGCATTTATGTCAATTTGCACAGTTGGGGACGCGTCCCTGCTGTGCAAATTGCACAGCGCGGACGCGTCCCCAATTGTGCACTACGCCTTGTTACTAGACCCAAACACATCTCTAATCTTATGCTCAACTGTCTCTGAAATTATATCTCTTGCAGCCCCTAAATATTTTCTAGGATCAAATACTTCTGGACTATTATTAAATACCTCTCTAATAGCGCCAGTCATTGCCAATCTTAAATCTGTATCAACATTAATTTTTGAAACACCTTCAACACTTGCTTGATGTAACATTTCATCTGGAACACCTTTTGCTCCAGGAATGTTTCCACCATTGTTATTACATAATTCAACAAGTTCTGGAATAACTGTTGAAGCACCATGTAAAACAATTGGTGTATTAGGAATTAATTCTTTTATTTTGTGTAAAATATCAAATCTTAGTTTTGCTTCTCCTTTAAACTTATAAGCCCCATGACTTGTTCCAATTGCAATTGCTAGTGAATCACAACCTGTTCTTTCAACAAACTCTTTTGCTTGTTCAGGATCTGTATACATTGCATCTGATTCAGCAACATTAACATCATCTTCAATGCCTGCTAATTTACCAAGTTCGGCTTCAACAACAACACCTTTGCTATGAGCATAATCTACAACTTTCTTTGTTAAAGCAACATTTTCCTCAAAATCATATTTTGAACCATCTATCATTACAGATGTAAAACCATTATCTATACACATTTTACATGTTTCAAAATCTGGTCCATGGTCTAAATGTAAAGCTATTGGAATATCATGCTCCTCTAAAGCCGCTTCAATCATTTTCTTTAAATAAGGAATTCTTGCATATTTTATAGCCCCAGATGATACCTGTAAAATCACTGGTGAATTTTCCTTTGCTGCAGCATCAACAATTCCTTGAATAATTTCCATATTATTAACATTAAAGGCTCCTATTGCGAACCCTTCTTTCATTGATTTTTCAAACATTTCCTTAGTTGTTACTAATGACATACTTTTTTCCTCCTTTGATTTTTTCTTTATTGTATGTTTGAATTTCTTTTTTGTCAATATTTTTTCATATAATTAGAATGGTTTTAATTTTTGGGGACGGTTCTAAATATTGAACATTTAGAACCGTCCCCAAAAATTACTTATCAAACTCGTAACTACTGCACATTGATTCGTCAGCTTTTTTAGTATGGCAATCAGTCATAGGTGTAACAACAATTTGTTTTAAAATACATTCATCGCTCTCACTATTATTAAACTTACAACTTCCTACTGTGCAATTTATTTTTTGATTCTTATCCATAAAATTCACCCTTTTTTATTATGCTTATTTTTTAAACTTTTATTCTCATATATTTACATACTTTACTTTTCATGTTTTTATTTTGACTTAACAAATCAAAAAATTCTTGTTTATTAATTGAATAAATAACAAAGTTTTCCTTTTTATTTGTTTTTTCATTTATTCGTCTATCTCTTAATATTGCTTCTTTTTTCATTCCAATTTCTTCAAGAATAAGACTATTTCTTTGGCTTTGTTCAAAAAAAGAGCATTCAACTAATTCTATACTCTTTTTGGTAAACAAAAATTTAAAAATTTGGATTAAAGCCTCTTTCATAAATTTATCGTTGCAATACTTGTAAGACATTCTCCAAGAAATATTACACATCCTGTTCTTTGGCGAATAATTGCTTACTCTTATACCACCTACAAGATTTTTGTTTTTCTTATCTTCAACAGCCCAAATAGGCTCGTCTGTGTAAAATTCATTAATTGCAGATTTAATTATAACTTTTGTATTTTCTATACCTTTAAACTTTATGCTTTCGTTTTTTACATTATCTAATTTTCCGCTATCTTTATCACTATTAATCACATTATTTTCTTCTGATAGATTTTGATATGCTTGTTTAACATCCTTCATTTCAAATCTTCTAACAATAACATTATTTGTTTTAAAGTACTTTGTCATAACAACTCTCCTTTTTGTTTTCGCTTTTCTTTGTTGGGTGAATTATCTATACGTTGACAACAAACGTTATTATAAAAGATTTAAATGACAAATAAGTGACTAAAATTATTAAATTTTAGTCACTTATCGTATTTAATATATATCCCATTCCTCTAACCGTTTGTATTGATTGAGACTTTTTATTATTGTCTGAAATTTTAAGTCTTAGTCTTTTTATATATACTGATAGAGTATTATCATTCACATAATTGCCCTCTATATCCCATACTTTTGCCAGTAATTCATCTCTTGTTATAATATGATTTGCATTATTTATAAACATTAATAATATTTTATATTCCAAATTTGTTAAATAGATTTCTTCTGAATTTTTAAATACTTTGGCTTTGTCCAAGTTAATTTTTAAAGTACCATAGTTTAAAATATTTTTATCTTTTTTATATAGAGTGTATCTTCTTAATACACTTCTTATTCTCGAAATTAATTCACTATTTCTAAATGGTTTAGTTATATAATCATCTGCACCAATATCTAATCCGTATACTATATTGGTTTCTTCTGCCCTTGCTGATAGAAATATTATTGGTTTATTTGTAATGTTTTTTATAGATTTGCAAATTTCAAATCCTGTTCCATCTGGTAACTCAACATCTAGTAAAAATAAATCATAATATTCTGAATCAATATATTTTAGTGCATTTTTCTTATCATTTACAATATTAACTTCAAAACCTTCTTTTTGTAATAGATATCTTAAACCTTCTATGATATTTTGACTATCTTCGACAACTAATATTCTTATTTTATTATCTAAACTACTTAACATATTATCCCTTCTAATTTGTTTTTTACATAATACGTTTCATATTATATCATATTCTAACTCAATTTCAAGTCTTTTTTGATAATTATGTATAGTTTTTATTTAAATTTATTATTTGATTGTCCTTAACGCCTCTTCTGTGACTTTATTTTTATCTAATTTATTAACAATAAAAATAAATATTGTTACAATTGCAATTATAACTATATAAATTAAGGCTGCCATTTTAAAATTCCCTGCAAGGATTTTTTCCCCAGCATATGTTGATGATACTATTGATGGAATTCTTGCTAATGTTGAAATAATAATAAATCTTGATGGTTTAATTGGTAGTAGTCCTGCTATATAAACTAATAAATCTTTTGGCGTTCCTGGAAGTAAGAATAAGATTAACATTATCATTTCCGTTTTTTTAGGATCTTGAAATAATTTGCTGTTCTCTATTTTCTTAACTTTTTCTTCATCACTAAACTCATACACGAATTTCTTACCTAACATTCTAACTAAAAAGAATATTGCAGTTGATATAATTCCTGAAGAAACTAAAATAAAAACTGTTCCCCAAAATGCTCCATAACACATGCCAGATACTATTTCTATTGGCTCTCCTGGAATTATAAATAAAAATATCTGTGCTACTTGTAATCCAAATAGTGTTAACATTCCTAAAAATCCTGAGTGTTGAATTTTGTCTTTAAATTCAATTTTTCCTTCAGGAGTTGATATGTTTTTCATTATTGGAATAAAGTAACAAAGTACTCCAATAATTATAGCTACAACAAATATTCCAAGCACTATTTTTAATGCTTTCATTTGTTTTTTATTACTTTTTTCTTTATTCGTTTTTTTACTTTCACTTGGATTTTCTCCAGTATCTAATTTTACATTTATATTGTCTTCTTTATTTGGCTTATTTTTAACATTTTTTTGCTTGTCAATTATCTTATTCATTTATATATTTTCAATACATTTAATGCTTTTTATATGTATTGCTCCTTTCCTTTTTATACTTTTTTTGCTATTTTTTACTACTTTATTGTTTGATAAAATAATTATAACATATTTTTTTATAATATACCATCTTATTGTGAAATCTATGTGAAATTACAGTGAATATTTTAATTATCACAATTTTCAGATTTTTTAAAACTCAAATACCAACTTATTCCATTATTATTAGTTTCAATTTCTTTATTTCTCTTCATTAATCCTTTAAACGTTTCTGGAATTGGCACAATCACTGGATTGCATGGTAGCCAATTGGCAGGAGTTGCTAAATGATTATAATCTGCAGTTTGTAAAGCTTTTACAATTCTTAAAATCTCTGGAATCCATCTTCCTACATTCATTGGGTACACTAATATAGTTCGTATTCTTCCTTTATCATCAATTATAAAAACATTCCTTACTGTTTCTGTATTACTTATATCTGATGCTATCATTCCATATTTCCTTGAAATTTGTCCATTTCTATCTGATATTATCGGAAATGGCACTGTAATTCCTGTCATACAATATATATTATACAACCATTCTAAATGAGATGGATTTGAATCTACACTTAAACCGTAATAAACAAGTATTTATATTTTCGAAATATTTATTTGCTTTTGAAAAGGCTATAATTTCTGTTGTACATACTGGGGTATGCTCCTTAATATGGGTATCTGCCAAACTGCACGCCTCGTACTCCGTTGTTAATATATTTCCTATCACACATACTTCAGACAAGTTTGGCTACTCTACAATTTTTGGTTAATTAAATCTAGATAACCCTTATAATCTCTTCTGAATCCCTAAACATATTTGTGTTTTTTTATTACAAAATTTAAATTACTGTTGATTAATTAAAAATTCTATTTGTACTATGTCAGTAACTTAATATTAGCTTTCAAATCAAATTTTACAGTCTTGTCATGATAAATCCATACTGTATCGATTATGTATTCAAGCATTGCTCTGCTTGGTTCTTCACAATTAATTATTTCATCAAAATAGTTTATTGCCGTTTTAATGTTTTCTATTTTTTTTGTAATTAATTGTTCTTCTTGCTTTTCAAGCATTTTCTTTAATTTAATTATAGTATTTAGTTTTTCTTTTTCCAATTTAGTATATGTATCTGTTATAAATTCTCTTTGTTCTATATTGATTATCGTTGATAAGTCTTTTATTTTCTGTTGTAATAACATTTTATATTCTAAGTTGGTCTGTTCTAATTCTTGTTGTAATTTCTTTTTATTGTTTTGTTTATTCTTTTGACAATGTGAGACCCTGATTTCATTTATTTTGTTAAAATAGACCATTCTCGTTGCTTTTAAAAACTCTTTAAATTGAATCCACATATCTTCTTCTGGCACTTCGTGCACCTTACATCTTTTTGGTCCATATTTTTTATAGTCGTTACATTCATAAGCTTTTTTGTTATTCTTTCTTCTAATAACCATTCCGGATGCTGCTCTACCACATTCTGCACATTTGCAAAATCCTCCAAAGAAATAGTTTCGTTTTGCTCTTCCGACTTTTTGAGCTCATAGCTACTTTTCTTTTTCTTATTTCATTTGCTAGCTTAAATGTTTCTGGTGATATTATTGCCTCGTGATGATTTTCAAAGATAAAGTGTTCGCTTTCTGGCAATTTTATTGCTTTACCTCTAATTGATAAAGTCTTCTTTTTGTGTGTTCTTAAGGTTCCACAATATATGTCATTACCAAGAATATTTTTTATCATATAATCTGACCATAGTTTTTGAACTGGGTGTTTATAAATACGTCCTCTTTCTAAATGTTTTTTTTGATAATATACAGATGGCGTTGGATAGCTATATTTTTCATTTAGTATGTCTGTTATTTTCTTCATTCCATAGCCATCTATGTATAATTTAAAAATGAGTTGAATAACAGGCTTTATATCTTCATCTATATAAAGTTTAGTTGGGTCATCTTTATCTTTTATATATCCATAATGATTTCCCATTATAAGTCTTCCTGTTTTTTGTTTTGAATACATATGGTCTCTTGTCTTTTTAGAACAGTCTTTTACATATCTTTCATTGTACCAAGTTGTAATTCCTATTGTGTCATCTCTATCATTTAGAACATCATAACTTCCTCCCATTTCTGACACTAATATTAAATTTTTTTGCATATTTTTGAACTCATCTATTAATACTAAAACTTTGCCATTATTTCTGCCTATTCTTGAAAGATCTTTTGCTAGTACAACATCTATTTCTCCAGTATGTACTTTTTTAATCATTTTTGAGAACTCTGGTCTATCTAAAGTATAACCTGAAAAATTGTCATCTATGTAGAAATCATCTTCCGATATTCTCCAACCCCTAGTTATTGCATAGTCTTGAAGTATTACTTTCTGTTCTTCTATGCTTGAATAATTTTCTTTGTCTTCATCTCTGCTTAATCTACAATATCCTACTACTCTCATATATATCCGCTCCTTTCGTTTCTTTTAGAAATTATTGTTTAGCTTGATATATATGTAAATTGCTGTTTTAGATATTAAACTCATTATATTACATTGCATTGTCTTTTTCCACCTCAAACATAATAATTTTTTCTAATATTTTTAAATAATCATTATATCCGCTTACAAATATAGCTACCTTGGTATTTGTGCTTTTTATTTCTTTTATTTTTTCTTGTGTTACTTCATTTTGCATTTCTTCTTTGGTGAGATATATTTGAATATATGTAATTTGATTGTATTTTGATTTCAGTACTCTCATAATGTTCCTCCGTAGTATATATTATGTTTTTAGAATATATATATTCTTTTTTCTTCTCTACTTATAAAATTTAAAACGTATGCATTAATCCTCTATATTATTAAAATAGTAATTTCAATTTACATAGAATTGATTCCAGTATTCGTCTGGATACTCTCTTTCTATATAATTATTTTTATTTGTTATATTTCTTTTTATATCTTTACACTTATTCACTATAGGTGATAGCTCCTTTTGACCACTTATATAGTTATTTGTAGCTATTGGAGAGAGTCGTTCACAATTATAGGTATTGGCATTTTTTACAATATTTTACCTCCTTTCAATTTTTTCAGTATGTACTATTCTTTTCTTTGCATATTTCTGTAAGGGCTCAATTGCATAAAAAAGAAATATCTAATTTTGATGTGAACATTTTAGGTGTCACTTCAATTCTAGATATCTCTTTCTAATTTTTTCATAATTAACTCGTAGAGCAAGAATAGTTGTCGGACAGATAACGTTAAACAGCTTGAAGGCAGAGCCTTTAACTAGTATTACAAGCCACTAATTTGTATGACATTTGTCAGACATTTTTTATTACATTTTTGCGCAAAATAAATAGTGGAGTTGTTTTTGTTTTCTCCACTATACCTATTATACTATCAAATTTTCAATATTCTAGTCCTTCTTTATTTGTCCTATGTTTTTTGTTCTTACTTTTTTATCCTATTTTTTATTCATATAAATGTCCCAGTGGGACTTTTGCCGTAAAATCTGGTATTAATTTTGCATAACCTATCATAAAATATCTTTTAATTCCATTTTAATATCATAAAAAACTCTTCAACATCAGGTGCTGAAGAGTCCTACTATTAAACAAATTCTTAAATTCAGTGTTTATATATTGAAATTACAATTCTAATTCATTGTCTTCTATTTTATCTTTTTCTATCATAGACTTCAAAATCTCGCTAAGCATAGATATTACGAATCTTACTGGAACATCTTTTTCTACTTTACGCACTCCACCATTTTTTACTTTATAATCATATCTTAAAAATTGTAGTGTTTTTGCATTATCACCTTGTTCAATTGGTTCATTTGGATAATTTTCTCTTAATATATATCCAGCGTATGCTTGATTAATTTTCATTGCAAACTCCATAATAGAATTCTTTTTAGCTGTTTCAGTTCTTAACAATTTTGGATCTAGACTATTTCTAGATGATAATTTTGACGAAAATCTTGCTCTATCTAAAGCATCAGCGTCCTTTATTATAGCAGATACTTGTTTTATCTTTTCTAAATCTTCGGTCTCATCTACGCCATAATCTCTACATAGCTTTAACATTATTTTCTCATCTACTTCTCCTGGAATAGTATCGTTAATAACATGATAAGCAATCGCTACTTGAACAATCCCTATTTCATCTTGTGTTATTCCGTATGGATTAATTGGATTTTCTTTAAAATAGTTCCCTGCAATTTCTGCACTAAGAACTCCATGTTCACCATTATCTCTATCTTTTGTTCTACCAGAATCATGGAAAGCAGCTGAGGCTAATAAAATTCTCATTTGTCTTTCATCTAAATTCTCACTTAACGCAATAATTTGTGAAAATAACATAACTTTCTGAATATGTCCTATCTTATGTTGATACCCCAGTTCTGGAGTTAATCCTTTATAAAAATCACTTTCTGAAATTGCATTAAATGATTTGGAAAACTGGCTATTACTATCTAAAAATTGATATGGCATAAAAAATCCTCCTTATACTTTTATTTTATTTTCATTATATTTTACAAGTTGAATTGCACTATCTAAAGTTTCCGTACAACATAGTTTTCCGTGATTATCTACATATGTTAATTCATTTATTCCCGTTATTTTTTTTGAATCATTTATGTCCTTAGACAAAACTATTTCATCTTTAAATTTACATGAATCTATCACAGTTCTAATTTCGTATCCTTCCCTTCTAGATTTATATATTACATATTTTATTTTCTTATTATCAGATAGCTGAAATGCTTTTTTGTATGGCATTTCTTTGTCAAATATTAAATAATAATCTTTACAATTTGATGCTTTATCTAAAACAACTTCTATTCCTTCTACTTCGGCTATTGCATTTTTTATATAAACCTCCCAAAATCCATCAGCTAAGCTTAGTGCATTCACAAAAGCCTCATCTTCTGAGATATCTTCATTCCATCCGAGGATTACACAGCTTAATAAAATCTGGCGATATTTTGTTCTCTACATATTCAAATTGCATATTGTCTGCTGCATCGATATTTTGTATTAATTCCCTATCCATATATTCAAATGTTTTATCTATATATTTAACTCCTATTTTCTTCAAGTATTCCTTACCAAATTTTCTCCATAATAGACCTATAGATGAATAAAATATTCCATTATTTCTTTGACCATTTCTACTCTTTTGATGATGATCAAACTCCCCTAACCCTATATCATAAACAATTTTATCTTTTACATCTTTATTTCCTATAGTAGGAACTCTTGATAAGATTACATTATCAATTATCTTACTTAAAAAAATTGTTGATATAACATCGTCGACATGAAATCTACCTGAGTGCGTTATACAGTTTGCTTCATCTATTTGAGTGGTTAACTGTATATTTTTATATTTATTTGAACACATACCTTACCTCCTTGGTATTCATTATACAACAATATTAAAATTTATTAAACAGTATTTTTTATCTTTCATCTTCTCCATGTTGAATATTTGATTGATTCAAAACATCTGTACTTTCATTTGTATTCTCTCTACCAATAATAAATCTTGGAAGAATTGGTGATAAATCCACACATGAAAGTTTTTCTGGTTGAATTGACTTTTTACAACAATAATTTTTCCCAGGATTAACTTTTCCTAGAATAATATCATCAAATAATAACTCCATACCTTCATCATCTAAATATTGTTCAATTTCAATATCATCATTTATCCCAACATCTTTTACTGGAACAAACATTAAACATGGTATAGTATCCTTATATTCAACCCAACATTTCTTGAAAATTAAGTCAATCTCATCTTTAGGAATTCCTAATTTTTCTGCAATTTTCTCCTTAAGAAATCTCATTTGTTCTTCCCTATTATGCAGAAACATATATTCACCAACATTTTTGGAACTTCTAAATAATATGCAATATCCGACAAATCTACAAAACTCCTTTTCTACTTTTTTTATATCCTCAGGACTCATTCCTCTACTCTGTGTACACATTTTTCTAACCACAGGATTTGCTAATCCTTCCTTAATTATCTCACCCATATAATTGGCATAGTTCTCTTTCGTTATAATATCTCCTTCATCTAATATCATATATACTCCTTTTCTATTTGCCATTTTTATACTATGAAAATATTTTTCTATTTTTAAAATAGTGGGCAATGAAAATATTTCATTGCCCAAACACACTTAATGTAAATTATTCACATATTCTTCCAACCAATTTGCCATCATAAGAGTTTGTGGATTTTTTCTCTGGGCACTCATGTCAGCATTCTTAATGTATTTATCATCTGAATTTCTGAAAGTATTATCATTGATTGCCCTTCGAACACTTCTTAATGAATAATAAACGTCATAAAAAGTCCATTTATCAACCAGTTTTGTAGGAAGTGCTCTAACATCTGAATACCCATTTAAAAACGCTGTAACATCTTCACTGTTATAATTTCCATTTGACTTGAGTACGCTAAGCATCTTGTACAAATCAAGAGTAGGATCGCCAACCATAAAATTCTCAAAATCAATCAGATAATATTTTCCTTCCGTTTGACTAAAAATAATATTTGCTGGTCTGAAATCTCCGTGAACATATGTAAAGTGCAACTCCCGAAATATTTTTTTGCTTTCATTTTCTACAAAAAACATACTCTCGATGAAATCTTCTTCGTAAGGTGCTAACTTTTGCCTAATTCCTCCCATATCTGCCAAAATCGTAACAACCCAAGTGTTTTCATCATTGTGACTACTAACATTCACATTATGGAAATTCCCCATCAATCTTCCAATTTCGTATAAAATCTTCTTTGTTAAATGGGTAGTATACTCATTTAGCGCAACTCCCGCAATGTAGTTTTCAACTATTACGTTTCTTTCCGGACTTACAAACTGCACTGTTGGTACATTTATTGTAGTATTGCTCATAATCTGCAATCCTACAATACATTTTTCCATCCGCTCTCGACTAATAAAGGTCTTTACGATATGATTTTTGAATAATCTTACATCATTACTATAAGAATTAAAACACATTAAATCATTCCGTTCCTTTAAATAGTCATTGATTAAATCTAAGTAGTTCTCCATGTGATTTCCTCCTTATTGGTGTTTATAAAATATTATGTAAAGTTTGTCAATCTTTTCTAATTGTTTTGATTCTCCTTATAATTTTGATTTTCCAGATAATTCATTTCTCTTTAAAGATATGTACCTTTTTTTCGTTCGTATCTTAATGTATATTCTTGATTTCTATTTAATATCTTATTAACTCTTGTTCTACCTAGTCTAGCTATTTCAGTAACTTTATTCATAGTATATATTTTTTCCGCTTTATATATCTTATACGAAATAGATGTCTTCAATTTCAAACTGTTAATTTCTTTTATAAATAGTTTGTTCATATAAAAACTACCACTTAGAGCAGCCAAAGTAATTGAGTTATGTAATCATTTAAGGATTATATAACTTAACTACTTTGACGAACCTACTGCAAAACAAATACCTAAAACAGCAACAAACCACATATATACTAAGCCTTAAAAAATATCCCTATATTACAGCCCACACTGGGGTAAAATCACCTGGATGTGAAAAAAATACAAGCCATTTTCCTCTATAATCTGTCAATTTTACATTTCCCATTGTTGTTTCAGCTTCAAAGTCAGGAGCTATTTGTCCTAATTTTACATTACCATTCATCATTATTTCATAATCCATAAATAAACCTCCAATCATATTTTTTTTATAATATGATTGGAGGTTTTTATTTGATACTTTATATACTTTTTAATATCTTTTAATCAATTATTAAAAATATACTTTTACAATACATCTTTAATTATGCTAATTTTTATTCTAAATTAGTTTATTAAAATAATTGATTTAAATCCTCAATAATCTGTTCCTTATCCATTTTTCTTCCGATAAATACTAATTTAACCATTCTATCACCAACTTCATCGTCCCAATCTTTTAATGCTTGTGGATCATTTGCAACAATTTGCTCTAAGTCTTCTTTTGGTGCAGATGCTAGCCAATATCCTGTTTCAGAAACTTTAAATTGTTTTCCTGCTTGCTCAAATAAATATGACATATCATAATCAGATTTAAACCATACTAACCCTTTACATCTAATAACTGATTTTGGAAAATTTTCATTTATATATTTTTCAAATTTTGTAACATCAAATGGTTTTCTTGATGTATATACAAATGTTGAAATACCATATTCTTCTGCTTCCCCTTCTTCATGGTTGTGGTCATGGTGATGTTGGTGACCATGTTCTTTATGGTTATGTCCATGTTCTTCTTCGTCATCGTCATGTTCGTGGTGATGTTCATGCTCATCGTGCTCATGTTCGTGTTCATGTTCGTGTTCATCATGCTCATGGTAATGTTCATCTTCATCTTCAATATCGTTATCATCTTTTTCAAGTTCTTGAATCCATCCAGCAGAACTTGTGATTTTTTCAAAGTCAAAATTATTTGTATCCATTATTTCCTTTACATCAACTTTGGCATAATTTGTTTCTATTATTTTGGCTGTAGGTTGTAATTTTTTAATAACAGCTTTAACTGTATTTAACTGTTCTTTTGTTATATCATCAACTTTATTTAAAACAATTACATTACAAAATTCAATTTGCTCTATTAATAAATTCTCAATATCTTCTTCATCAATATCTTCTTTAACTAGGTTTTCACCGCAACCAAACTCAGTAGCTAATCTCATACTATCAACAACAGTAACAACATTATCTAATCTACACATTTTTGGTAGTCCATATCGTTCTAAAGAATTTGATAAAACTGTAATAGTCTGAGCAATTGGTAATGGTTCACAAATACCACTTGCTTCAATCATTATATAATCAAATTTTCTAGTTTTTAATATATCTACGATTTGTTGCATTAAGTCCTCTTTTAATGTACAACAAATGCAACCATTAGATAATGGAACAACTTTTCCGCTATCTTTTTCTTGAATAAAGCCTCCATCAGCAATTAATTTTGCATCTATATTAACTTCACCTATATCGTTAACAATTACCGCAACCTTATAGCCTTCTTGATTTGTTAATACATGATTCATTAATGTTGTTTTTCCAGCACCTAAATAACCTGTTAATAATGTTATTGGCGTAATTCTATTTTCCATTTCACATTCCTCCATTTCACTTTATGTATTATATCATACCTTGTCAATAGCCAAAGAAAGTAGAGTAACCAAAAGTTTAAAAATTATGTAACTACAAAAAATATATATTACAATGGAGTACAAGCGCGCAGTTTGGGAGACGAGCGTCAGCAATGTCGACCAGCAAGCTTACGCAATGTAACATATATTTTTGGTAGTTACATAATTTTTAAACTTTCGGTGGTCCAACTTTATAATAAATACAAAAAAGAGTTGCAAAAACAACTCTTTTTAAAATCAACGGCAATTTTCAAAAATTCCCTTAACCTTATTTACAACGTACGAACTTCCGCCCTTATCCTCAACATTTTCAACCATGCTTACAATCAACAATTGATTTTCGCTACCAGAATCAGCTACAAAAGCATTAAACCATCCATACTCCTTAGCGCTTTCACCTTTTGAAGCTTTTGTTTCTGCAGTACCAGTTTTGCCTGCAATTGTTAATCCTTCGATTCTTCCAGGATATGCAGTTCCTTCAGGATTTTCGACAACTTGTATTAAATCACTTTTAATCTCATCAGCAACTTCTTTTGAAAAAGCATTTTCTTTTAAATATTCAGCACCACCATCATTTTTAAACTCTAAATATGGTTTTATCATATTCCCATCATTTACAAAGCTACTATAAATGGCTGCAAAATGAACTGGATTTACAAGTATTTGACCTTGACCATACCCACTATCTGCTAATTGAACCTCACCTGTAAATTTTCCTTCATTTGAAATCTTTGAATTTGAAAGAGCAATTTCAAATTCTATATTATTCTCAAATCCAATATTTTTTAATTGTTCTTCCATTTTTTCAGCACCTATTTTTAATGCTGTTTTTGCAAAAAATATGTTATCCGAATTAATTAAAGCATTTTGTAGATTAGTGTTTCCATCATATGTTTTTAAAGTTGTTATAAAATATGAACCCCATGAATTATCCTTTTGCCAACTTGTTCCGCTAGGTTCATATTCTGTTTCACCAGTTATTGTCCCTGTTTGTAAAGCAATTGCACCTGTTATTGGCTTAAATGATGAACCTGGTGCATAACATTTTGTGAATCTTGGTAACAACGGATTATTAGAGTTATTACTTAATTCATTCCATTCATTTGTTGACATTCCTATTACAAATTTATTAGGGTCATATGAAGGAGTGCTTACTAAGGCTAAAACCTCGCCTGTTTTAGGATTCATAACAACAGATGCACTATTATCTCCAGAATATGTATTATAAACCGCTTCTTGTATATCAGAATCTATTGTCAATTTGATATTTTCACCATCTTGTTTTTCTGTTTTAAAGATTGTCTTCTTTTTATCTCCATTTTCATTTAGAAGATTTATCTCATATCCATCTTTTCCTTTTAATCTATCCTCATATGCACTTTCTAGCCCTGCTCTACCTATTAAACTGTTTTCATCATAAGTTTTATTATTTTCCAAATCTTTAGCATTTGCTTTTTGAACATACCCTGTTAAATGTGCAGCTTTTTCACCCAATGGGTATACCCTTGAAGAAATATCTTTTATCTTTACACCATCAATTGCATTTAAACCGTATAAAGTTGTTTGATTTTGTTTTGAAATAGTAGCTAGTTCAACAAATGTATCTGATTTTACATAAGATGCACTCATCTTTTTATTTACATTTTCAACTGTCATACCTAATAGTTCTGCCACCTTTGCAATATCTTGTGCTTTTGTTTCCTCATTCATCCAACCTGGCACTAACCCAACTGAAGCAATATAACCACTTCCTGCAAGTAAGATTCCTTTTCTATCAATCAAACTGCCTCTTTTAGCATATTCTTTATCTATATCGATTTTATCTGTTTTTTGCAAGTCAGGATAAATTGAACTATAATCCCAATCAATATAATATTTTTTATCATCCTTTTTTTGTAGATGTATAACATTTTCATAATCAATTTCTCCAAATGCAGAACTTAATTTTGTTGTATACATTACATTAGAATTATTAACATCCACTTTATCAATTCTTATATTACTAATGTCTGTTTTTGTTATATATAATTCATCATTTATTTCTTTATATTTAGCTTCAAAATCTTGCATAGACACTTTATTTTTGCTCTCTTCTGAAAGTAAATTATACGCACCTTCATAATTCTGATTATTAATATTTTCGATAAAACTTGAAACTACACTATCAGGTGTATTTAATTCTTTTTCTCTGTCTTTTTTCTTTAAATAAAATGCATATCCAATTCCTATTAAACTTAATATCAGTATTATAATAATTGCTGTAATTATTAATACTTTTACACTACCTTTTTTCATATAATATTTCTCCTTTACTTAAATTTTATTATTCTGCATAATAACAATACATGTAACTATTTAAATTATATAATAAGAGGTAGATAATTTCAATATCCATATCTAACTCTTTCTGTATTTTATCATTATCCTAAAGGTAATCCCTAATATCTGTTTTGAAAAAAGACAAAAAATAAAATATAGAAAGTCGCAAAAAAACAGTTCTTAAAGTATATCCTTTAGAACTGTCTCCTTAATAAAACTATTTTATTTCATATCCATCTTCTTCTAATTCTTTTTTCAAAGAATCTCTTGATAAATCTTCATCATTTAAGCTTTCTTGTTCAGCGAATGTTTTTGGTTCTAATGTAATGATAATTTTTTTACCATCTCTTTCAACCTTCATACCTTCCATTTCGCTTTCATCTAAGTATTCAAAAACACTTGAGATACTTTCAGCTTTTTCTTCATCTTCTAATTCTCTTGTCATAACGATTTTATCAGCTTTGTTATCTTTGAATGATATTTCAACTGTTTCCTCATATTTTCCAAAGAAACTATCTTCGCCACTTTTTGTAGCAACTAAATTATCGTTATTGCTAGATTTATTTTTAGATTCGTCTTTACCACATCCTGTTAAAGCTAACATTAACATGGCTATAATTGCTAAAATTGCAGAAATTTTTATTGCTTTTTTCATTTTTTTCACCACCTTTCAGCTATCGAATGTCATTATACACATAATTTATTAAAATGTCAAAGCAAAACTTTTTCAAATTTAATTGTAATTTTTAAATCAACTGGCTGTTTTAATACCTTTTTACTATTGATTGATAATCATTTTTAATAGTTCTTCATCTCTTTTTTCAAAAGCCTCTTTAAATGTTATATTTTGATTTTGACCAATTGCTTCATAATCAACATCTATAACATTATAATCTTTGAAACTATTTTTTACCTCTTCATATAATTTAGCCTTTCTACCACCCTCTACAGAAAATGGTTTATGCATAACTATTTTTAGATTAGTATTTTTTACCATAACAACATCTTTTATCAGATTAAATAAATAGCTATAATCGTTATTACAATCAAAAAAGATTGTAGTATTAGCAGTTTTTATTATACTATTTATTTTATTTCTAATATCAATATAATCTGAAATATACATTGTCTCATTTTTTCTTTCTATGCTATTTGAAATATTAATATTAGACATATTATTTGCATCTTGAGTAATAGTATGTATGTTATAGAACTGAATTTGGCTTATCTTATCATATTTGTTTATTAATTCGTTTGAAATGCTATTATCAAAATAAATAAATGTTGAATTAGTAACATTATCTTTATTCCAACTCATACTACAAATTTTTTCATTGGTTTCTTCATCAATAAAATCCTGTGATTTTCTAAATCCCATTGCTTTAAAAAATAGCATTGCATTGGTGTTTCTTTCATAAATATCAACATAAAGGTTGCTGTTTTCTTGTTTTACTTTTTGAAGTAAAATTTCACCAATTCCTTCTCTTTGAATTTCAGGTTTTACTTGAATATTTATAACATTTCCGTTTGCATCAAATACAATAAAGGCTTTGATTTCAGTTGATTCTGTGTAAACAAATATTTTGCTGTTAATAAATTTTTCTCTTGTTTTAACGTAATTATCTATCCAATATTTATTTTCAATAAATCCTTGAAATCTTTGATTGTTATCCTTCCATATTTTCATAATTATGTCTATATCTTTTTTATTGAATTGTTTTACCATTTTTTCTTTTGCACCTCTTTTCTTGCTTGTGGAACTAAAATGAATATTTCCGATTGCGATTTTTTGGACGGTTCTAAAACTAATTTTAAGTTTTTAGAACCATCCAAAAAATTAACTTTTTTATATATCATAAAAATATGTAGATTCCAAATCAGCTTCATGTAATAAAAGCGCTAATGGATATCTTTTAAAAGCTGCACTTATTGTAGAATACTGTTCTTTTGGTTCTGTGAATCCCATGTGCCAACGAATTGCGTATTTTTCTTCTGGTGTTAGTTTAATATATTCTGTAAGCATCATAACTGATTTTTCACCATGTCCAAAAGGTATTGTATCATCAATTGTATAGTATGGAACTTTTTCCCATTCTCCTCTTTCGTTCTTTGCATTTCTGTAATCTACTTTATAAAAATTAACTTTACAAATATCATGTAATAATGCTGAAATAATTAGAGTATCATCTTGCCATTCCATTTTCATTACATTGTTTTTAGCTTTGTGCTTTAAAATTTCATATACCTTCATACTATGTTCTAAAAGCCCTGTTTCATAACTTCCGTGATATCTTGTACTTGCTGGAGCTGTGAAGAAATCTGTTTTATCTTCGATAAATTTGATTAAGTCTTCAATTCCTTCTCTATTAGTACTTCTAAGCAATTCTATAAATTCTTCTTTCATATGTATTTTTCCTTTCTTTTGATATAAACAATAATATAAAAAAAGAAGATATGTCATTTTTACTTAGTGACATATCTTCTTTTTCTCTTTTTTACAAAAATCATGTCATAATTGTAAAATTATTTCATATTTGATTTAATAAACTCTATTTCTTCATCTTTATCTAATCTAACAAATAAAGGTTCACCTTTTTCAATTACTTTTGTTCCAATTTCATATTTTCCATTATTTAAACTATCCCATGTTTTTAACTCTTGATTTGTAATTCCTAATTGATTAAACATTTTTTTAGATGTTTCAGGTAAAAATGGAATTATTAAAATTGCAACTTTTCTTAAAGTTTCTGCTAGATTAAACATTACTTGTGCTAATCTATCTTTATTATCTTCTTTAGCAAGAGTCCATGGCATTGTTTCATCAATATATTTGTTTGTTCTAGAAATTATTACCCATATTTCAGCTAAGCCATTGCTTATATGATATGTGTCTAATTGTTCTTCTATTTTACTTATTTGTTCAATTATGTATGTATTAAACTCTTTGTCAATTTCGTTTTCTTCTGAATTATTTGAGAATTCAGGAATTGTTCCGCCAAAATATTTATTGATCATACCAACAGTTCTGTTTAAAAGATTTCCTAAATCATTTGATAAATCTGAATTAAATCTTTCAACAAATCCCTCTGGTGTAAATAATGAATCTTGTCCAAATGACATTTCTCTTAATAAATAATATTTTGTAGCATCTAATCCATATCTTGAAATTAAAACTTCTGGATAAACAACATTTCCTTTAGATTTTGACATTTTACCATCTTTCATTACAAGCCATCCATGTGCATATAATTCTTTTGGCATTTCTAAGCCTAATGCTTTTAAGAAAATTGGCCAATATATTCCATGAAATCTTGTTATTTCTTTACCAACTATATGTAAATCAGCTGGCCAATATTTTTTAAATAATGTTTCATCATCAGACATATATCCTAATGCTGTAATATAATTTGTTAATGCATCAACCCATACATATAAAACATGTTTAGGGTCATTTGGCATTTTAATTCCCCAATCAAATGTTGTACGACTTATACATAAATCTTCTAATCCTGGTTTAATGAAATTTGTAAATATTTCATTTTTTCTTGATTCTGGTTGTATAAAGTTTGGATTTTCTTCATAAAACTTGATTAACCAATCTTCATATTTTTTCATATTAAAGAAATATGCTTCTTCTTGCATTTTTTTAACTTCTCTACCACAATCAGGACATTTTCCATCAACTAATTGTGTTTCAGTAAAAAATGTTTCACAAGGAGTACAATACCACCCTTCATAATTACCTTTATATACATCTTCATTCTTTAGGAATACTTCTACTATTTTTTCAACTGCTTTTACATGTCTTTCATCAGTTGTTCTAATAAAATCATCATATTGAATATCCATTAGCTTCCATAATTTTTTTGCTTCATCAGCCATTTCATCAACATGTTGTTGTGGTGTTAAATTTCTTTTTTTAGCAACTTCTTCAACTTTTTGTCCATGTTCATCAAGGCCTGTTAACATATATGCATCATAACCTCTTAATTTTTTATATCTTTTTATACAATCTGCTAATGATGTACTATATGCAGTTCCAATATGAAATTTTCCACTTGGATAATATATTGGTGTTGTTACATAAAAACTTTTACTCATAATTCTTGTCTCCTTCCTGCTATCTAAATACTTTTGAGGACTGCTTCAAAAAACTTCTACCCTAATTTTTCTTCTATCAATTTAGCTAATTTAGTAGCCTTTTCTTTTATGTATTCTTGATTTTCTCCTTCAATCATAACTCTAATTAATGGTTCTGTTCCAGAAGCTCTTATTAAAACTCTTCCATTTCCTGAAAATTCATTTTCTAAATTTTCGATTTCAGCTTTAATTTCTGGATCTGTTTTGTATTCATCTTTTTTATCATTTTTAATTTTTGCATTTACTAAAACTTGAGGATATGCTTTCATTAAACTTGATATCTCAGATGCTGTTTTATTTTGCTCTAACATAGCTCTAATTAAAAGTATAGAAGTTAAAATTCCGTCACCTGTTGGATTATAATCTAGGCATATTACATGTCCTGATTGTTCTCCTCCAAGGTTATATCCATTTTTTAACATTTCTTCTAAAACATATCTATCTCCAACTTTTGTTTGAACAAAATTAATATCATTTGCTTCAGCATATTTATTTAAACCTAAATTACTCATAACTGTTGCTACAACAGTATTTCCTTTCAAAATGCCTTTTTGTTTAAATGAATTTGATAATATAGCTAAAATTTTATCTCCATCAATTTCATTACCATTCTCATCAACAGCTAAACATCTATCTCCATCGCCATCATATGCAATGCCTAAATTACATTTATTTTCAACAACGAATTTCTTTAAACCTTCAAGATGTGTTGAACCACAATTATCATTTATATTAACTCCATTTGGATTATCATTAATTATTTTATGTTTTATTCCTAAAACTTTAAATATTTTATCTGCTACAACTGATGTAGCTCCATTTGCTGTATCAACAGCAACTACAAAATTTTCTTTATCAAATTGTTCTAGTTCTTCTTCGAAATTTTTTCTGAAGAAATAAACATATTCATCTAATAAATCTGTTCTAATTTCAGAAACTCCAATTTTTTCGTTAACAGCTGTTAATTCATCAATTTTTCCTGAATCCATTACATCTTCAATTTCTTCTTCTAATTCATCAGGAATTTTCATACCTTTATTACTAAAATATTTAACACCATTAAATTCAAAAGTGTTATGTGATGCAGAAATTACAACACTTGCATCAGCTTTAAATCTTCTTGTTAAATATGCAACTGCTGGAGTTGGCATAACATCAAGAATTTTTACATTAGCTCCATAACTTAAAAAACCTGCTGTCATAGCACTTTCTATAAGTGTTCCAGAAATTCTTGTATCTCTTCCTATTAAAATTGTTGGTGCATGATCTGTATGTTTTGATAATACATATGCACCTGCTTTTGCTACTTTATATACTAATTCAGGAGAAAGCTCTGTATTTGCTATTCTTCTGATTCCATCTGTCCCAAAATATTTTCTCACTTTATTCAACCTCCCTTAAATTCTATTGTATTATACATTTTTAAGAACAATTAGTCAATGATTATAGTCGGTATTTTTACATAATTTTAAAATAAGCCAATGGGGACGGGGCAATTTGGCAAGATTAAAATCTTGCCAAATTGCC
>SAMEA3663241__coassemble_112_pt1 | contig 23617 bp, 12 predicted proteins | sample SAMEA3663241__metabat2_low_PE_011 | metagenome-assembled genome bin SAMEA3663241 (sample SAMEA3663241) | pig gut metagenome | biome: pig gut; feature: pig-associated habitat; material: faeces | place: China | collected 2013 | reverse complement strand
CGTACGGTGGTGTGAGAGGGAATAAATAAAATAATTATTTATTCTCTACTCGATTGGGGGGACATTCACCCCAAATTTTAATAGTGATAAATGTCTTTGGATGTTTTAAAAATGATTGTAGTGTAGAGCCGAGAGAAAAAATAATAAAAATTAAGGATTTTGAAAATGTAAGCTTCGGAGTAAACAGTTTCTAAGAGTTGCACCCTTTAGCCTCTCCGCATAGGGCACTTACGCACCCTCAAGAGATGCATTTCTAAGAAACTGTAATACTCCTTCGTTAACGTTTTCAAAATCCTTAATTTTTATTATTTTTTCTCCGAGTGGGGGAAAAATTGGAAAATTTGATTTTAATCATATTTTATAAATTTTCAATTTCACTTTTTGTTAAACCAGTTATTTCAATAATTGTTTTTATATCTATGTTTTTTGTTAACATTTTTTTAGCAATTAGAAATTTTTCTTGTTTTTGACCTTGTTCGATGCCTTCTTCTTTAGCTGTTGAAATGGCATCAACTTCATCACGAATTGCTTTTTCTCTTAAAAAAGCTAATCTTCTTTCAGCTTCATCACCTGTTAAATATTCCAATTCTTCTTCAGCTTTTTGAATATATTCATTTTCAATCATTTTTATTTCCTCCAAATTTTCATGACTAATAAATGTTAACCATTCCTCTAATTTAGTAGAAATTCGTTTGCATTTCTTTCTAAATTTAGGTAATTGTATATAATGTAACTCGAATTTATCTGTTAAAACAATATTTTCATAATCTCTTTTTAATCTCGCTATTTCATGAAAAGGACCTGAATTAAATATTTCAAAATTTAGTATCCATATTCCAATTGTTTTTGGTAATTTTGAATAATTTTCGCTTTGTTTTAGATTTTCATGAATTAATCCAGATTCGTAGAAAATGGATCTATCAATAGTATTTTTATGATTTTTGACTTGCATTTCTATATTGATGATAGTATTATCTTCCAATGTTGCCACAATATCTAAAATGCCTAATTTATCACTCATTAATTCCCTTTCTAAAGATACCTCTTGATTGATTGTTAATGATTTAATTTTTAGATGAGGAAGTATTGATTCAAGCAAATCTTTAAGAAGTGCATAATTTTTTTCGCGTCCGAAAATACGCTTAAACAGATAGTCATTGGTCGGTTTTAGTGTAATCATTTATCACCTCCATTTTAGCATAATTAACTTATGAGTTCAATTATTTTGATAAATTTACGCAAGGAATTTGCGATTTGAATTAATTAATTTGAAAATAAATTTGATGAATATAAAAATTAAAATCAAATTTCCATGTTGAGATTATAATATATATATATATATGATTTTATCAAGCATTTTCGTATGTTAAAATATGACAGTTTACGACACTAGATAGATGATTTTGGGGACACCTACCGAAAACATAATTATTGAAATAACCTGGAATTTTGTGATAAAGTTCTTGAATATCATTGGAATTTTGTGATATGCTTTTAGGGACACGTGTACCCAAAAACACCCAAAACATTTTAAATGAATAGGAGAACAACTAATAAATGGAAGAAAAGTTAATAGAGTTATATAAAGAATGTTTGGAAGAATTAAAATCCATAGGATTGGATTTAAACGAAAAAAACATAGGTCAAATAACAATTCATATTTCCAAAAGAAATAATAAAAGATATGGCTGTTGTAAGCAGGAAGAACCAGATAAGAAATATAAGGTTGTGGAGAAAATTGGTAGAAGAAGAATTGTTAGGTATGAGAAATTTAATAAGCACACAATTGAAGTTAGTAAGTGGGTTTTAGAATTAGATGATAAAATAATTAAGAATACAATTATGCATGAAATAATTCATTGTTTTCCGTTTTGTAATAATCATGGGAAACAGTTTAAAATATACGCAAGATATATAAATGAGAGATTGGGATATGATATTTCTAGGTTAGGAAATAAGAAAGAGGATTATGCTAAAAGTAATTTGTATTATGAGGAAAAAAGCTGGAAATATGTGATTAAGTGTAGTAATTGTGGAAAAGTGTTGTATAGAAATAGGTTAGCAAAGGATTTCCTTAAGAAGTATAGGTGTTTGTGCGGAGGAAAGCTGGAGTTTGGAAAATAAAAAATAGAAAAGAAATATAAATAAGATTCGTGAAAATTGCGTTTATGCTAAATCTGCGGAAGATGTTCCAACCATTCTCATCGAAGATGGTGCAGTCGTAGTTAATGATGAAAAGTCCATTACTCTGTACGCAATCGAAGACCCTGCAAAGCGTGATTTTCCGGTATACATCTGCTGGGAAGAAGTATCTGCTGAAAACGCTGAGAAAGTTCCTGGAAAGTTCGGAAGTTGGAGTAAAGATAACGGAGACGAAACACTTAAGGTTATCGACGGTAAGTGCTACAATCTGCCTAGTATGGTAAAGGCAGCTCTAATCACAGAGGTTGTTCCAGACTGGGTAATAGAAGCAGGTTTACCACTTCATCGTAACGCTAATACCGGGGAGCTTACCAGAACCGATTGGGGCAACGAAGTTAGAACTGGAACAATCGGTAAGGCACTCTGGTGTCAGTATGGAGAAGGGGATATAAACATCCTTGCCTTCGCAGAAAAGTCAGCTGAAGAATACACTGTTGCAATAGATGGTGAAGATATCGGAAAACTGACAGATCTGTTTTAAGATGCTCCAAAAATCCTATTTAAAAGGTTTCATTTGCCTATTGAATAGGTTAAGCACTCCCTATAGGAGTGCAGATTCAATTTAAAAACAATTTGGGGCACATTCCAAAATATCAATTTGGAATGTGGCCCAAAAACATCCTAGTCTAAAAATTATTTTCTAATATATTCTATATCACTACCAAAACTATCTTTAATAATTAGTTTATTTCCATCAATTCTATATTCATATGTTCCAGGAATAGTATTTCCATTATATAAAATTTTAACTTGTTTACCATCATCTTCATATGTAAATTTCATTTCACTACCATAAGCTGTGTAGCTACCAGTTTTATCTTCATTGAAAGTATAAACATATCCAGAATGCTCCCATGAACCAATAATTGTGTTTGATTGATTTTTAGAGTCTTCACTTTTTCCACAACCTGATAACATAAGTGTGTTAAGCATTAATATTAGAACTAAACCCGTTGAAATAAGTGTTTTTTTTCATTTTTTTTACTCTGTTTTTGTTATAAGACAAACAGTTTGATGAGTTGTATGTTAAGAAAGTATAAAAACAGGAGACGGAGAAAATTTAAAAAAATAAAATTTCTTCCGTCTTCATTTTAATATAGAATTTCAAATTTAAGTACAAGTAAGCTATATAAAATGATAAAGAAAAATCTTACTTAGGGGATAAAAGTAAGATTTTAACTAGAAATTTGATTTTAATATAATTTATAAACTTTCAATTTCGGTCTTGGTTAAACCTGTGATTGTTGCAATGGTTTCCATATCTATTTTATTTTCTAACATTTTCTTCGCAATTTGGATTTTTTCTGATTGTTGGCCTTCGACATGACCTTTAGCAAGACCTTCAGCGAGCCCACGCTCCCTAGCACCAGCTAAAGCAGCAGCTTCATCTCTAATAGCTTTTTCCCTCAATCTAGCTAATTCTTTTTCTTTTTCATCAGAATTTAAAATTTCTAACTCTTCTTCAGCTTTTTGAATATATTTATTATCCATCATACTAATTTCCTCCAAATTTTCATTTATGATAAATGTTAGCCATTGTTCTAATTTTGTTGAAATTCTCTTACATTTTTCTTTGAATTTTGGCAATTGAATATAATGAAGTTCTAATTTATCAGTTAAAATAATATCTTCATAATCTCTTTTTAGTTTAGCAATTTCATGAAAAGGACCTTCATCAAAAATATTGTAGTTAAGAATCAAAATTCCAATTGTTCGAGGTATTGTCGAGTAATTTTGTTTAGTCTTTAAGCTCTCATGAAACAGACCAGCTTCGTAAAACAAAGATCTATCAACAGTGTTTTCATAATTTTGTACCTGCATCTCAATATTAACAATAGTTCCATCTGTTAAAGTTGCAACGATATCAAGAATTCCAAGTTTGTCAGATAGTTGTTGTTTCTCTAAAGAAAATTGATGTAGAATTTCTAAACTATCAATTTTTAAATCTGTTAAAATCGATTCTAATAAATCTTTAAGTAAGTCAGAGTTCTTTTTATAACCAAAAATTCGTTTAAACATGTAGTCGTTAGTTGGCTTGTATTGCGTAATTATTTATCACCTCCATTCTAACATATTTAACTAATAAGTTCAATTATTTTTTTACTTATTTGGTAATTTTTTTGATTAAATTTGTGCATGAATTTTGCACTATGAAATAAATTTTTTTGAAAAAAATTTATTGATAAAACATTAAATCAAATTTCTAATGTTTAGTATAACTCTATACACAATATTTTTCAAGAATTTTCGTATGTCATGTTTCGACAAAATTCGGTAAGAACGAAAGATTTTTCTTAGAAACTTTTTAACAAACAGAACTGTCCAAAATATTGCCAAACAGAACCGTCCCTATTAAATCGAAAATTCTCTCGCCTACGGAAGCAAGCCTTTGAAGTTTTGTTAGAAAAATGTATCAAAAATATTACAAAAATGTAATAAGAATTTAAAAAAACAGGAATAATAAATATCCGTAAAACAATAGTAAAAATACATGTTTTAGGGATATATATTTTTTTATTTATATATGTTAAGATTTTCTTAAAGTTAATTATTAAACGAATAAAAAACTAGATTTAAGGGGAACAAGAAAATTAATGGAAATTCGGAAGGTGTCCCCAAAAGTTCAAAGGAGGAAAACCACATGAAAGAAAATGCGAAGAAAGTGTTTGTTGGAATTATAGTGTTAGCTGGAATAGCTGTTGTGTTTGCGTGTGCTGTTAAGTTAATTCAAGCTCAAAGGGATAAGGCTATGGTTCAAAGTAGCGAAATTAGTGGAGTAAACGCTCCAAAGGAAAATGCTATTACAATTGAGGCTAAGACTAATGTACCTACTACTGTTACTTTAGATGATGGGAGCAAGGTTCAAATTACTGAGGAGAATTGGAGAAATTATTGGGATGAAACAAGAGTTAATGCTGTTAAAGACACAAATGGTGTAATTGTCCCAGTGCCAAAGGGGTATTCTAGTTCTAAAATTTATAAGAAGGTTAATGATGAGAATGTGTATATTGAAAGAACCGTTGATACAGGTTTTGTAATCTATGAAGATACAGCAGACCAAAGTGGGGAACCTGATGGGGAGATTCAATATACTTATCCAGGAACAGAAGCACAGGGTGCTGTAATTATATGGGCTACTGATGCTAGCAGTACAGTTAATAGCCTAGTATTGAAAACAGCACAAACAACAAGAAACCAATATGTGTGGGTTCCTGTATATAATGTGGATGATATGTATGGAGTTGATAGTACAGGGAAAAAATGGGGGAAAACATATAACATGTACAATAATTCAGAACCTACATTATATGGAAGTGTTAATAATGGAATATATCAAAAAGATAATAATTATAGAGAACCAGATGTTGTAACAAGTTATGATAATGATAAGACATTACCTACATATATAACAGAAGAAGAAAGAAATGAAATAAACAAAGAATTAACAAGTAATTATGAAAAAACAATTGCAAGTATAAAAAAATATGGTGGATTTTATATAGGAAGATATGAAACAGGAAATTTAGGACAAGGTACAGCAAAAGTTGTTAAAAGCAATAGTGATATACACACTAAAAGATGGTACACAATGTATAGAAAATGCAAGGAATTAAAAGGAAATAATGAAAATGTAATAACTAGTATGATATATGGAAGTCAATGGGATAGGACATTAATGTGGATTATGGAGACTGGAAAAACATATAATGACATTGCAAAAGATTCAACGAGTTGGGGAAATTATAGTACGGCAAGTTTTTATTATTTTAATGGAACTAGTTATTCAATGAAAAGTACTAGTAGCTTAAGATTATCAACTGGGTGTGCTGAGTACACAAACGCAAATAATATATATGATTTAAGTGGAAATGTATGGGACTGGACCTTAGAGGCCAGCGGCACCGACTTCAGGAGGTGTCGCGGGGGCAGTTACGACGACTACGGCTACGACAATCCAGCGGGCGACCGCTACGGCATCAATCCGAGCAGTAGCCACAGCTACTACGTCGGCTTCGGGTGCAGGGCAGCACTTTACGTAGACCTGTAGGCTAAAGGCGATACACCATAACAGTATCGAACCAGAATAGGTAGAAAACTTTGAAATAAAGAAAAAATAAATAATACAAATAAATTAAAAAAATATAAATGAACTTAAATTATACAAAATCAACTTGCTAAATGAAGCACCTTCATTTAGCAAGCAGGGATAAATCGAAAGGCCAACGGCACCAACAACAGGAGGTATCGCGGGGGCAATTACAACAACAACGGCAACAACAATCCAGCGGGCAACCGCAACAACAACAATCCGAACAACAGCAACAACAACATCGGGTGCAGGGCAGCACTCTAATATTATTCCAGATTGCATATTTCAAGGAATGTGTACAGCGAAATATTAGATATTAAAGAGGTTTATTCCTTCCTAATGTAGGTAAAAATGAATCATTAGAATATGTGTTAGTAAGAAAATGCTGAATTCATGTGTTTTAAGAGGGTTTCAAGATTCTTCAAAAATATGTATGCTTTTTAGAAATTTTAATAAAGCGAAAAATCCAAATGAAAATTTCATTTGGTAAAAAATTTAACGAAAGAGGAAAATATATGAAATATCTAGATTTAGTAGAAAAACTTCAAAAAGCTCCAGAAAATGACGGAAACATAGTTATGATAAAAAATGGAATTTTCTTTGTTGGTGTTGGAAAAGATGCGATAATACTTAATAATTTGCTTGGATTAAAATTAACTTGCATGAAAAATGAACTTTGCAAAGTAGGTTTTCAAACAAGAAGTATTGAAAAATATGTAAAAAAGTTGCAAGAAACTAATAAAAGCTTTGTTATTTATAATTATGATAGAACAAAAAATCAAGAAGATGAAATTATAAGAATTAAAGCTGAACCAGTATATGAACAAAATAAATGCTTTAATTGTGAAAGTTGCAATAATAAGCAAGAAACTACAGATGAAATAATAGAAAGAATAAAACAAAATGGCGGAATCAGATAAAAAAATAACAAATAGTTTAATTTTAATACCAAAAGCAGAGAGATATATTCAATATATGATTGAAGTTATTATAAAAATGCCAAGAACAGAAAAATTTAGCATTGGAACAGAATATAAGCAATCAATGTACAGAATGCTTGAAATTATTTTATATATTGAAAAAACAAATGATAATGAAAAGTTGCTACTTATAAATAAAGTTGATTCAGAACTAAATGTACAAAGAATTTTTTTAAGAATAATGGTTAAGAATTGCTGGATTGATAAGAAAAAATTTGATGTTGCAATGGAACAAATTTATGAGTTAGGCAAAATAATAGGAGGTTTAGTAAAATTCTATGCCAAAAACAATAAGAAATATGTTTGATAAGTGTTTAAGTTACGAAAACTTAATGAAAGCTCATATGGAATCTAGAAAATGTAAGTCATATAAAAAAGAAATAATAATGTTTAACTTAAAACAAGAGGAATATATAAGTTGGTTATATGAACAATTAAAGAATGGAACTTATAAGCATGGAGGGTATAGAATTTTTTACATTCATTATCCAAAAGAAAGAAAAGTTGAAGCTTCAAGATATATTGATAGAGTTGTGCATAGATGGATTGCAGATTGCTTTTTAAAACCTTATTTTGAAACACAGTTTATTGATACTTCATATGCATGCAGGGAGAATAAAGGAATGCACATTGCAGCAATAGATGTTAAGAATGCAATGAAACATTGTAAAAACGTTTGGAATGAATACTACATTATAAAAATGGATGTTAGAAAGTATTTTCAGAATATAGATAAAGATATTTTAATGAAGATTATAAGCAAAAAAGTTGCAGATAAGAAATTGTTAAAATTACTTGCGGAAATAGTATATTCAAATGATGGCAAAAAAGGAATTCCAATACGGAAATTACACTTCTCAAGTTTTTGCTAACATATATCTTAATGAAGTTGATCAATATATTAAGAATGAGTTGAAGTGCAAATATTATTTTAGATATATGGATGATAGTATAATTTTTGTAAAGGATAAAGAAAAAGCTAGGGAAATACTAGAAAGCGTTAAATCTTTTTTAGAAGAGAAGTTAGATTTGGAGTTAAATGAAAAAACACAAATTATAAAAAGTTGCCAGGGTGTAAATTTTTGTGGATATAAAATTAATGAAAATAGATTAAAACTTAGAACTAGAGGAAAGAAAGCTTTGAAGAAAAAAATAAAAAGTTTAGAAAAGAAAATTTACAAAGGTGAGATTAGTACTAAGGATGCATACATAAAAATTTGTGGACATTTAGGGTATATACAAATTGCAAATATTAAAAATTTATCAGAAAAGTTATTTTTTACGAATATGGAGGAATACAAATAGTGAACATTTGCTTTCTGTCGGGTTGGATTACAGATGTATATAAATTTAAGTTTATTTATAATAGCAAAATAAATCATAAATGCATTATAACAGCTAAGTTTGAATTAGAAGATGGGCAAGTTATTGAATTAATTACATTTGACGAGATGATTGATGAGGTTATTAGTAATAAATTTAAATTTGTACACATTTGTGCAAAATTTGTCGAAAAATGTCGAATACAAATAATTGATATTTTTGGGGACACCTACCAAAATTATCAAAGGAATTTGGGATAATAAAGAATCCTTAACGTAAATTTTAAGGGGGGTCCAAAAAAATCAAGGTGATTATATAGATAATAAAAATAATTATATAAATTGAAAGGAGAAATTTAGATGAAAGGAAATGGTAGAAAAATAGCTATTGTAAGTTTAGTGATTGGTGTTATAGTAGCAGCAACTATTGGACTAGCCAACTTTAGTAAATTAACTTCTAAAACATTAATTTCAAACGTAAATCCACAAGATGAGTTCCTGATGGAATACAATGAATTAACAAATTCAGATGCGAATTTCACAGAGACTCCAAATGTAACTTTTACGGCTTTCTTCCCAAGGGATGAAAAAGAAAATGATGGAATTGCTGAAAAATATAATGGAACTTGTAACCAAATGAACAGCAAAGCTACATTGTTTATGGATTTAAATGTTATGAATGAAGGTTACCTAAAAGATGGTGCTACAATAACAATTCAAGGTAGTAATTTTGATTTTAGCATGTTTATGATAAAAGATTCTATTTTGAAGGATAATTATATAGGTACCGACATTACAGAAATTAAATTTAATAAAGTGGAGCCAGGTAGCGAAAAAATGATTTTTGGAAGTATTATATCTAATATTGGAAATAATACTAACAATTATAGTAACACAAGTAAAATTATATTTGATGGTATATATGTTAATAGCAATGACGAGGAAATTCCTTTACATAAGGAAATTGAATTAACTGTTGATTGGTACGGAAAAGTTCAGACTTCATTAAATACAAGTGGAAAAGCAACATATTACTATGATAATATGACTTCTAGCCAAATTAAATTTAGCTTTACTGGAAATGAAACATTAAACCAAATTCTATTAAAAGATGCAATAGCTACTGCAACAATTCCTACTTTAAATGGATATGATGCAATTTCTGCTGAACCTTCTGTTTCTGGAATAAATTATGAATTTGAAAACGGTGTGCTAACAATGACAAAAAGCAGCACAGTGGATGATAACGGTATTATTACAAATAGCTTATCTAAATCAAACACGTTTACTATAAATGTTACATATCCACTAGAAGCATATGAAACAATTAATTCATACACAGAATTAAAAGTTCCTGTAACCTGTCAATATGTTGGTTATAATAATCCAGATGAGCAATTTACAGCAATGTCTACTTCTAATGTAGCTGAAGGAGTTGTAACAATAGTGTTTACAAAAACACCAGAAGCTACACCAGAACAAGTATATTCACACAGTTTTGATGTGCAGATTATGAATAAACAACATGTTTATAAACCAAGTTCAAGATATGTAATGTCTAAACAAGATTTATTAAATCTATATGATAATGCAGATTATGAAGGAAATTATGAATATACAGTAAGATGGTATGCTTATAGTGGAAATGCTGCTAAAATAAATTCTTTCAAAATGAATGAAACAGTTAATGAAGGAAATGCATATGGAGATAAATATGATGAAATAGTTCTTGATGAATATACAGCTAATAAAGGAATTTATTTTGCAAATGCTGACAATGCTTTAGGTGAAAATGGGGAAATTAGAGTTTATAATAATGACACAAATGAATTAATAGAAACATTTACTAAAGATAATTGGAACACATATAGTGCAAATAATGTTTATGAATATGATGAATCAATTAAGCATATAAGAGTTGAAACAAGCAGTCCAAATGAAAGCACATATTTATATGTTTATAATGTAAAAGAATTTGATGCTAAAAAAATAACAGAAAACATTAGCAAAGAACAAATGGAACAAGCATCTCAAATATATACATATTTAACAGGTACAGCTGATGTTGCAGAAGTTGGTATTAGAAATGTTAATGATGTTGATTCTGCTTATCTTGTTTCAGAAACTTCAGATGCAAAAATTAGTTTATCTATTCCAAGAGCTTCAACTCAAGAAACAAATAATGAAACAATTTATATTGATACTATTGCAAATCAAACAGGTGACGCTAAATGGAAAAATGGTGAATTTATTGTTGAAGTTCCACAAGAAATTATTAATATGGAAGTTAACAATATTACTGTTGATAAACAAGATGTTAATGTTTTAGCTTGGGATTTATGTAAAGAGAAAGATAAATATTTAATTAGAATTATTACTTCAAATGAAAATGAAACAACATACAGAATTTCAATTGATTGTATTATTACTCCAGATTCTAGAATTGGCTCTGGAAACAGAAACTTTAATTTATATGCTTATAATGAAAAATGTAATGATTATTATACAACAGCCGAAGATATTTATGATGTTGACAATGATTCTATTACAAATGAGCAAGTTGGAAAGGCAACATGCAGCATAGAACTTCTTTCACCAACTTCTTTGATGACATTGGAAACTGTAAGTGACTATAATGATGAAAACGAAATAACAATTGCTCCAAATGTTGCAGCTGTTGAGAAAGATGAAAGAGTTGCTAAAATTAATCTTTCACTTAGAAATAATTACCCATATACAATTGATGGAATTACAATTTTAGGAAAAATTCCTTTTGAAGGCAACACATATGTACTTCATAATAGCAAAAGCATGAATTCTGAATTTGATTCTACTTTTGCAACAGCAGAGCAATTAAATTCTAATGAAGTTGGAATTTTAAGTAGTATGACTAATGTTTCTAATAATATGGTAGTTTATTATTCAGAAAATGAAAATCCAACAAGAGATTTAACAGATAGCTCAAATGGTTGGGTAGCTAGCGCAAATGTTCAAGACATAAGTACAATGAAAACATATTTAGTTAAATTAAATAATTTTGAATTAAGACAAAATGAAGAAGCTATTTTATATTATTGGGTATATTTACCAGAAGGTTTGGATTATAACTCAGTTTCATACAGTAACCATGCTGTTTATTATGATTTCATAACAGATGGAGGAAGACTTCCACTTTCAACAGAACCAGCTAAAGTTGGTATAAAAATTGTGGATAAATATGACTTAGATTTAACAAAATTAAAGGTTAATTCAAGTTTAACAATTCCAAATGTTACATATAGCTTAACATATACAGATAAAGATACAGAAGGTAATAATAAAGAATATAGCCGTATTTTAACAACTAATTCTTCAGGAAAAATTATAGTAGAAGATTTGCTAGCAAATATTACATATACATTAAAAGAAGTAAAAGTTCCAGATACTTGTGAATTAAGCGATAACATAGTTACATTCATTATAGATCAAAATGGAGAACTACATCTAACAGGAACAGTTAAAAATAGTAGTTTTGAAAGTAATACAACTTTAAAATTACAATTAGAAGATGAAATAAAAGCAAATCTTCAAATTACAAAAACAAAAGCGGGAACATCAACCCCAATTAATAATGTAAGATTTTCATTAACAGATCCAGATGGAAATATAAAAAGTGTAACAACACAAAATGGTGTTTTAACACTTAATGGTCTATCTTTAAATAAACTATATACATTAAAAGAAGTTTCAGGTCCAAATAATATTGAACTTAAAACAGAAAGTACTAAATTTACTTTAATAAGAGCTGAAGGTGGAATTAAAGTAAATGTTTCTGAAAACGGTTTAGGAGCTAGCTTAACAAATGCAAATGCTTCGAACATTGTTGCAGAAGTTGATGGTCAAGATAATGAAATTTTAAATCCTACTATTGAAATGAGAATTCAAAATGAAGTTAGATATTCGTTAGAGTTAAACAAAAAAGATGATTCAGATGCAGTAGTTCAAGGTGCACAATTTGTTATTAAAGGAAGAGGATTTAAAACAGAAGGCTCTAAATATACAACAACAAGATATGGAACACTTTCAATTAGCGGACTATATGTAGGTTCAGAATATACTTTAGAAGAAATAAGTGCTCCTGGATATTATTTAGATTCAGAAGCTAACAATAATATTACATTTACAGTTTCTCGTAGTGGTAATTTAGTTGTTACAAGCTCAAATGGTTCTGGAATTATAGTTGTGGGAACTCCTACAATTACAGATGATAATGCAGAATCATTAAATCCTAAGTTAAATGTAACAGTAGAGAATGAAAAAATTCCTACATATAATTTAAAATTAATTAAAGAAAATGACCAAGGCGAAAGTTTAGTTGGTGCACAATTTAAATTAAAGAGTTTAGATACTGGTAAAGAAGAAGTTCTTACAATTGAGCAAGATTCAGACAATATGTTTGAAGGTTTATATGAATTTATAACTGATAAACCATTTGTTACTGGCGAATATGAATTGACTGAAATTTACGCGCCAGAAGGTTACAAATTAGATATGACACCAATAAAATTCAAAGCTACAAGAGATGAAAATACAGGAGTTGTTGATTTTATTATTATTAGTGGTGGAGATAATATAAAAATTGATGGTAATAATGATAAAGTAATAAGTGCAGATGAAAATGGTGTTACAATTACAGTTGTTAATAAGCCAATATTTAACTTGATTAAAAAAGGTGAAAACGATGTTTTACTTCCAAATGCTAAGTTTACTATTACTAATTTAGAAGGAGAACCTGTTACAGGTTCTGATGGAGAAATTGTTGGAACTTTAGAAAATGGAAAATATATTGTAACAACAGATTCAGAAGGAAAAATAACAGCTAACTTATCAGAAGGTTTATATAAAGCAGTTGAAATAGAGGCACCAGACGGATATGAACTTCCTGAAAATGAAGAAGATAGAACGTATTTATTTGGAATTGGTGCAAGTAGAGGGTTACAAACAAATGATAAAATAGATAAATTAGAATGGGCTCGCGCTATGGGGTCTGATTACATTTCAGAATTTAAAGATGTTATTGCAACACAAGATGGTGGTGTAATTGCAGTAGGTAGCACAGATACAAACACATATGTAGAAGGCGGAAATTCTGTAAATGGTTATGGAAATCAAGATGGAATTATTGTTAAATATGATGCAAATGGAAATATCGTGTGGCAAAAATTATTTGGTGGAAGGAACAATGATGAATTATTTGCAATAGCAGAAGATACTAGAAATGGTGGATATGCTGTTGTAGGATATAATTTCGCACATGATGCAAATTCTGATGCAACAGGTAATTGCTTAAAATATGATGGAACAACTATTTCAGGACTTGGAGATTTTGGAAATAATGATGGTGTTATTTTAAAAATTAATGAAGATGGTAGCTTAAATTGGTGCCAAAGCATTGGTGGTACAAGAGTTGACAGAATAAATGCAGTTGTAGTAAATGATGATGGTGATATTGCCGTAACAGGTAGCTTCTATGGAACAATCTATTTAGATTCTACAAAATCAGCTTCTCTAACAAGCAAAGGTGAGAAAGATGCATTTATTAGTGTGTATTCATCAATAGGTGTATTACAATGGTATAGAAATTTAGGAAGCGCAAATGGTGATGTATGGGGAAATGCGATTGCAACAACTTCTGATAAAGGATTTGTTGTTGGTGTTAACTTCTTAGGAACATTACAGATTGATAAAGATGGAAGTACACTTGAATCTGTTGCAAGTAAAGGAAATGCTGATGGTGCATTAGTTGCTTATAGTTCAACAGGTAGCTATAAATGGTATAAACAAATAGGAAGCTCTAATAATGATTCTATTTATGATGTTATAGACTATAACGTTGATGGAGTAAACACAATTGTTGCAACTGGTGGTTATGCAGGTGCAATAAGTGAATATTCATTAGCAGCACTTAATGGAAGTTATTATGATGGATTTATAATTAAATTTGATGAAAGTGGAACATATAAAACTTCTATGAATATCGGTGGAAATAGAGATGAAGTAATTGCAAGTATTGTTCCAACTAAAGATGGAGGATTATTATTTGGTGGATGGTTGTATTCTACTTCGAACTTTACATTTAAAGGACAAACTTTCCAAGCAGTAACTGCTAATAGTGCTGTTACAGGTGATGCTCCAAACGATGGATTTATTGTAGAATTAGATAATGAAGATAATTTAATTTGGAAGGATCAAATAAAAGGTTCATTATATGAATCAGTTAACGGAGTTGCTCAAACCTTAGATGGAAACTGCTTTGCAGTTGGTGATTTTGAAAGCCAAAGTTTAACAGTTATGAATAAAACTGGAGCAATGAAAAATGTTTTAAGTTATGATTCAGACGGTTTTGTTATAAAATACGGAAAAAGCGTTCTTGAAGCTGCAATTCAAGAAACAGCTGAAGTTGTTGTTAATAACGAATTGAAAAAATATACTATTACAACAGAAGTAGGACCAAATGAGAAAAATAATAATCAAAGAATTGGTGGAACAATAACAGGAAGATACACAAATGAATATATTCCAGGTGAATTCATTCAATTTGTAGAAAACGTAAAACATGGTAATAATAGTGAACAGCCAATTGTTATTAAGCCAATTACTGATTATGCAATAGTTGAAATAACGATAAATGGCGAAAAAATTGCATTCACACCAGATGAAAACGGAATAGTAACATTACCAGTATTTGAAAATGTTACAGAAAACAAACACATTGTGGTTAAATTTGCAACACAAAATCACACAATAAAAGTTAAAAAAGTAAATGAAGCTGGTGAAACATTAGAAAGTGCAACATTTGAAGTTAAATCAAATAATGATACACCAACATTAGGTACATTAATCGATAATGGTCGTGATTATATTGAAATTAGAGATGACAAGAAAATTGACTTATCAACAGAAACAGGAATTTTTGGGACACCTATCGGAATCACACAGAATTATAATGTTGAAGATAAAACTAAAGATGTAACAAGTTCAGTTTTAGGAGCAATAAGTGATAATGGTAATACATATACATTTGTAAGCAATGGTAATGGTGGTTATGTTTCAACACCAGATATGAAAGGCAAAGCAGATACAGCTAATTCATATTTTGAAATTGATTTAACTGGAAGTGAATATACTGGAAAGAATTATGTTGTTTCAGTTAATGCTAATATTTCTAGTAGACAAAATTATGATTTTGGTTATGCTACAATAACCACATCTAATACGTCTGCTCCAGTATATAGTAATTCTTCAGGAAGGTTTATCTACATTTCTGGTACAACAGCTCAACAGACAACACCAACTGATTATAGAACTAATACAGTTTTACAAGGTGGAAATAAATATTATTTATATTTAGGTTATAGAAAAGCTGCCACAACTTCATCTGAAAATGATGAATTTACTGTAAATAGTATAAAAGTATACGAAGCACAAGTTAAATCATATGAATTTATTGAAAATAATGGCGTATATACACCAAATAATATTGATAGTTCAATATATTATAGTGGAAATTCAATTGCAGTTACATCAGCTAAAACATCTATTCCAATTGATTTAACAGGAAAAGAAGGAAAATATTTCATTGCCGTTAATGCACAAGCTGCTAGTACAATAAGTTCAGAAAGCTTATATGTAGCTGTAAATAATACTCAAGGAAATACTTCAACCAATAGATTTGTTTCAATATATAATTCTATTGCTAACACATATACATCACCAAGCTCATATCTACTAGAAGGTGGAAAAACATATTATTTAAATATGGAATATATAAACTATAGTAGTGGAACAACAGATGATGTAAAAATTAATAGTATAGATTTATATAAAACTTCAACATATGATTTTGATATTATTGATGATGGAGAAGGTAATATAAGCTATATTTCAAATAATGTTGGAAAAAATGGCACATATGCATATAGTTATATTCCAGTTGATTTAACAAATAGTGCAGGTGATTATAAAATTACTGTTGAAGGTACAATAGCTGGAACAAGCTCTGATTATGCATTTGCTACTGTTCAAACTGATATAGCTAGACAAGATTATAATACATCAGCCAATAGATTTGTATATCAATCAGGTGCAAATAACGGTATTACAACTGTAACTGGAAATAAAACAGTTGTTGGTGGACAATTGTATTATATTCATTTAGGATATTACAATGGTACATCAAATACCACTTTAGCAGATAACTTTACAGTTACAAATGTTAAAATAGAGCCTGTTATCAAAACATATACAGGTACAACAGATTCAAATGGTATTGCAGTAATTGATGTTGAGGATCTAGGAAAATACCAAATTACAGAAACCAATGCACCAGAACACTATATTAAGTCTGATGAGGTTAAAAATATAGAATTAACTTCAAGTAGTAAAGAAAATTTATACACATTCACAGATAGAGCGATTCCAACATTAATTGTTCACCGTTACTACAAAGATAGCAACGGAAATTACACCACAATTAAAGTTGCTGAAGATGAGGCTACTGAAGGAATGTATGATGAGGAATATGCTACAAGCCCTTATGCTACTCTTGAAGGTGAGCAGATTAATTTAGATGGCTTAACACTTGAAAAATTAGAGGGCGAATATGTAACTCCAGTAAATGCTGTTGGAACATATAGCAATGCCGTAACAGAGGTTACTTACTATTTCGAAGCAAATCCAATTACATTAACAATTCGTCATTTAGAAGAAGGAACTGATAATGAACTTGCAGAACGAACAGTGGTTACTCAAAAAATAGATTATGAATTTGATGAAGAGTTTAATCATACAATTTCATCATCATTTGATTATGATTTAGATGGTAATAGTGATTATAATACTTTAAAAGATGAATATGTATATTCAACAACTACAACTCAAAGTGAAGATGAGAATGGCAATAAAGGTGATTTGAATTATGCAAATATTGGAGATATGTTTACATATTCAAGTGATTCTGAAATTACTTATTACTATAATAAGAAGGTTCATACTATTACATCTGAGGTTGAATCTCATAAGGAAAATAGAACTGATTCTGCAGTTAACACTAAGGTTGAGGTAGATGTTGATGGTGGTTCAATAACAGGTTCTTATAATGCTGAATATTTGGAGGCTAATGGAATTAAGTTTATTGAAACTGTTAAAGATAAGGAAAATGCTTTATCTGCGGTTGTCGCTACACCTGATGAAAATTATAGAGTTCAATATATTGAGTTAGTTTCAACTCCAGAAGAAGGTGAAGCTGTAAGTAAGGTTATTTATGGAACTAAAACTGTTGTAGATGGCGAAAATACTACAGTGATAAATGCTGAAACTGTTGAAGGTGTTAGTGTAACAGTTGATGCAAATGGAGTAGTTTCAGTGGCTGCTTTGGAAAATATTACTGAAGATAAACATTTTGTTGTAAGATTTACTCCTGATGAGGGAACTGTAACAGTTCACTATATTATTAAAGGTGAAACTCCTGCTGAAAATGTTGAGCATTCAAATGCAACAATTACAGATTTAGTTGGTGAACCGTATGCTACTGGACCAATTAGTATTGCAGATTATAGAATGATTGAGTCTTCTAATAATACTTCTGGTGATTATATTAATGGTAATATTGATGTTTACTATTATTATGAATTGGATTCTTATGAATATAGTGTTGAGTATTATTATGATAATGTGTTAGATCCTGCTATGACTGAGTCTGGAGATGAGTATAAGGCTAAGTATGAGGCTGTTATTAGCACATATCCAACTCAAGGTAAGGTTAAAGATGGTTATGTATTTGACCATGATAGTAAAGTACCACTTATTGTCTCTGATGATAGTAGCTTGAATGTTATGAAGGTTTACTATGTTAAACGTTCTGATTTAGAGTATACTGTTCATTATAAAGAACAAGATACTGAAGAGACTTTAACTGCTGATAAGACAGTTGGAAATCAAACATTTGCTGATACAGTAACAGAAAATGCAATTGATATTTCTGGTTATGTTAAGGTAGCTCCAACATCAGCTGATATTGAAATTACAACTGGTGTAAATGAGCATACATTCTATTATACAAAACGTACTGATTTGAGTTATACTGTAAATTATTTAGAGAAGGATACAGATGAAGTAATACATACACCTAAGGTAACTGGAAATCAAACATTTAAGTCAGTAATAACTTCAGCTAATGAAGTAATTGATATAGATGGATATAATTACGATAGTGTTGATAAGAATTCATTGACAATTGAAGTTGATGAAACAAGCAATGTAATTAATATTTACTATACGAAACGTACAGATTTAGAATATACAGTTCATTATAAAGAACAAGGAACAAATGCGACATTAGCAACTGATAAAGAAGTTGATGGTCAAACATTCGGAGATATAGTAACAGAAAATGCAATTGATATTTCTGGATATGTAAAAGTAGCTCCAACATCAGCAGATATTGAGATAACAACAGGAACAAATGAGCATACATTCTATTATACAAAACGTAATGATTTGAGCTACACAGTTAATTACTTAGAGAAAGATACAGATGAAGTTTTACATACAGCTAAAACAACTGGAAATCAAACATTTAAATCAGTAATAACTTCAGCTAACGAAGTAATTGATATAGATGGATATAATTACGATAGTGTTGATAAGAATTCATTGACAATTGAAGTTGATGAAACAAGCAATGTAATTAATATTTACTATACAAAACGTAATGACTTAGAGTATACAGTTCATTATAAAGAGCAAGGAACTGATGAAACATTAGCAACTGATAAAGAGGTTAATGGTCAAACATTCGGAGATACAGTAACAGAAAATGCTATTGATATTAATGGTTATGTTAAAGTGGCTCCAACATCAGCCGACATAGAAATTACAACAGGAACAAATGAGCATACATTCTACTATACAAAACGTACTGATTTAGAGTATACAGTTCATTATAAAGAGCAAGGAACAGAAACTACATTGGCCGCTGATAAGACAGTTAGAAATCAAACATTTGGAGATACAGTAACAGAAAATGCAATTAATATTCCTGGATATGTAAAAGTTGAACCAACAAGTGCAGATATAGAAATCACAACAGATGCAAATGAGCATACATTCTATTATACAAAACGCAATGATTTAAGTTATACAGTTAATTACTTAGAGAAGGATACAAATACGGTAATACATGCACCAAAAAGAACAGGAAATCAAACATATAAATCTGTAATAACTTCAGTAAACGAAGTAATTGATATAGATGGATATAATTATGATAGTGTTGATAAAGAAACATCAACGATTGAAGTTGATGAAACAAGCAATGTAATTAATATTTACTATGTAAAACGTAGCGATTTAAGTTACATAGTTCATTATAGAGAGGAAGGAGTAGAAGGTGAGACTGGAAAACTTGCTGATGATAAGGAAGTTGATGGTCAAACATTTGGAGATACAGTAACAGAAAATGCAATTAATATTCCTGGATATGTAAAAGTTGAACCAACAAGTGCAGATATAGAAATCACAACAGGTGTAAATGAGCATACATTCTATTATAGAAAACAAACTGGTTTAGCCTATACAGTTAATTACTTAGAAAAAGGAACAAACACAGAATTATATGAATCAAAAACTGTTGATGGAAAAACATTCAGAGATCAAATCACATCAGCAGATGAAATAATTGATATTTCTGGATATGAATATGATAGTTTAGCACCAGCAATATTAACAATTAGTGCTGATTCTGAAGATAATGTAATTAACATTTACTACAAGAAAGCTAAGTTTGATTATACAGTTCACTATTTCTATGATGGTGAGGAAGATGCGTCTAAGACTGTTACAAAACAAGCTGAGTACTTATCTGAAATTTCAACATTCACAGATAAAGGTGAAGGATATGTATTTATTGAAGCTAAAGCTTATGATAGTGAAGGTAGATTACAAGATGCTCCATTATCAGAAAATCCATTAGTAATTGGCGCAGATTCAAGTAAAAATGTAATTAATGTATATTATAGAAGTGCTTATGAAATTACAACTAGCGTAAAATCACATACAGAAAAATATTCAGATGGAACAACTAGAACAGTTAAAGGTGGTACAATTTCTGGTGAAAATGCTCCAGAGGGATATTATGAAACTGTGTTAAAAGGTGATGATTCAACTAAGTCAATTGTAATTAAGCCAGATAGTGGATATGAAATTACAAAAGTTACAATTACTGAAAGCATAATTCCAGAAGGTTCAACTGTTGCACAAACAGTAACTAGGGAATTAGATATAGATTCATTTAAAGATGCAAATGGTAAGATTACTTTAAATTCTGAAAATGGATACTTTAACACAGTTACTTCAAACAAACATGTTGAAGCTGAATTCAAAAAGAAAACAAAAGTTACAGTTAAATATTTAGAAAAAGGAACATTGGAAGTTTTAGCTGATGAGGTTGAAATCCCTGGATTAGAAGGTGATGTATTTAATCCTGAAGTGGTTAATATAACAAATTATAGAACTGCTAAGGTTAAAGTTTCTGATACAGAAAAAGCTTCTATGACTTATGTAAATGTTATTGAAGAAGATGGTGAAGAAGTTGAGGTATATACTAAGTTTGATCCATCTGCTGAAAATACAATGTTTGCTGATGAAGTAACAGTAATTTGCTGGTATGAAAAGATTCCAGAAGGTACTATTTTGGTAAAACATATTGAAGTTGATGAAAATGACATTAAAGATGGATTAACGATTTCTTCAGGTGTTGTGCTTAAAGAGGAAAGCTATACTGGTCAAGTTGGAACATCAAAAGAAGTAACAAGAAAAGAATTTACAGATGAGCTAACTGGTAGAAAATATATTTCTGTAGATGGTCCAGAAGGTGGAGAACCAGTTGCTGTAACTGGAAGATTGGCTTTAGTTGCTGCAACAGGAAATACTAGAGGTGTAACTTCTCCAGTAAGTAAATTAGATGGTGTAATAATTATTGGTAAAGATAAAGATGATTATACTGTTGAATATGTTGAAGTTGACGAAGATAATGATGGTAGAATTGATTCTATTGAGGTTAGATTCTATTATGAAAAACAATATAATGTTACAACTGAAGTTAAAGAGCATACTGAATTGGTAAATGATGTTGCTACTGATGTTAAAGGTGGAACAATTTCAGGAGATGCACAAGAATCTTATGAAATGATTAACAATAAGGGAGCAAATGTTAAATCAATAATTGCTGAACCAGATGAAAACTACAGAGTTAAAATTATTACTGTAAATGGAAGGGAGATTAATATATCTGAATTCGAAGACGCAAGCCATAAGGTTACAATACCTGCTGGATATTTCGAACAAGTATCAGAAGATAAACATGTTGCAGTAGAATTTGAAAAAATTCCTGCTAAGGTTATTGTTAAATATCTTGATATTGATACTAATGAGGAAATTAAATTGTCTGATATTGAACTTGGTGGTGTTGGAGATGATTATAGTTTCGAAAGAGCTGACATTTATGGTTATGAAAAAGCAGGAGAAGACCCATCAAATGCAGAGGGTGTAATGACAGAAGATGATATTACAGTAGTGTTCTATTATAAGAAATATACTACTAAATTAGTAATCAAGTATGTTGATATTGATACTAATAAGGAAATTAAGGATTCTGATAGTTTGGAAGGATACTTTGGTGATGATTATGAAACAGTTAGAGCTGAAATTAAAGGCTATGAAGCTACAGGTGATGAACCTGCAAATGCAAGTGGAGTGCTAGATAAAGCTGAGGTTATTGTTACATATTATTACAAGAAGGTTGAAGAGAAAACGGTTGAACCAGGGGATGAACCAGGGGATGAGCCAGAGGTTGAGCCAGTGGATAAACCGGAGGATAAACCAGAACAAAAACCTAGAAAAGACCAAAAAGATGAAGAGAAAACTATTGAAAATATTGATAAAAAACAAATTACAAATGAAACCAAACAAGAGCAATCAAAAGTTAAGAGCCCACAAACAGGGGATAATATAGTAAAAGTAATGATATTGCTAGTGTTGTCATCATTTGGATTAGTAACTATACATGTAAAATTCGGAAGAGTTGAAGGTAAACATTGGAAATAAAATAGTTTGAAAAACATTTGTGGACATCCACAAATGTTTTTCAAAATCTTATTTAAAAGGTTTCATTAACTTGTTAAGTAGGTTAAGCACTCCCTATGGGAGTGCTTATTTATATGAAGCTCATATTATTTTCTAGTATATTCTAAATCATTGCCAAAGCTATCTTTAATAATTAGTTTATTTCCATCAATTCTATACTCATAAGTTCCCGGAATAGTATTTCCATTATATAAAATTTTAACTTTTTTACCGTCATCTTCATATGTAAATTTCATCTCACTACCATAAGCTGTGTAGCTACCAGTTTTGTCTTCATTAAATTTATAAATATATCCAGAATGTTCCCAAGAACCAATGATTGTGTTTGATTGCTTTTTAGAATCTTCATTTTTCCAGCAACCTGATAATAGAAGTACACTAAACATTAATATTAGTGCTAATCCTACTGAAAGAAGTGTTTTCTTCATGTTCTTCACCTCCTTTACCTTGTATATAATATGTTAATAAAATGATATCATAACCAAAAATTTTAGGCAATAATAATGTTGAAAAATATAAAAACGTGAAAGAGAAAAAAATAAATTATATAAGAGTAAAAAACAAATAAAAAAAACAAATAAAAATTTGAAGAAAAAAGTCAAATAAAAAGCTCTAGGGAAATAAAGGATTCAGAAAATCTTATAAAAAATATGTAAGTTTTATTACAAAAATGTCATACAATTTTAACAAACTTTTTTCAAAGATTTAAGTTTGAATTTCCCTAAAGTTTAATTAAAATTAAATCGAAAAACCTGAAAAAATACTTTATTGACAGGTTTTTTCTTTGTTGTGCGACGGGCATGTCGTTCAGTTAATCGGTGAAAGTCCGTAGTGGAGGTTTA
>SAMEA3663241__coassemble_106_pt1 | contig 24123 bp, 22 predicted proteins | sample SAMEA3663241__metabat2_low_PE_011 | metagenome-assembled genome bin SAMEA3663241 (sample SAMEA3663241) | pig gut metagenome | biome: pig gut; feature: pig-associated habitat; material: faeces | place: China | collected 2013 | reverse complement strand
GAAATAAAGAAAATGCTTTTATCTCAAATAATTGAATCAGTCTTAGTCTTTGAAGATAAAATAGAAATCAAACTAAGAATAACAATGAAAAACTTCCTAAAATACGCGCAAGAAATGACACCAAACGACGGCAAATACAATCAACTTGTAAACCCTAGTAAGACGGGACACATTGGACTATAAAGGAATAACAGGGGACGAAATGTGGAAAAGATTAGACGAAAAATTAAAAAAAGGGGATATTATACTTTCACATAATGGAACAGAACATACAGCTGATAGTTTAGATAAATTGCTTACTAATATTGAAAATAAAGGGCTTAAAGTTGTGACTGTTTCGGAGTTGATTTATAAAGAGGGTTATACTATTGATGGAAATGGGACTCAATGCACAGTTGGGGACGCGTCCCTATTGTGCAAATTGCACAATTTGGGACATATCTCTAAGATAGATGTGTCCCAAACTGTGCAAAATGCACAGCAGGGACGCGTCCCCAATTGTGCATAAAATTCTATAAATCAGGATATAATAACCCAAAAAGGAGAGTTGCCGATGTTATTAGTAGGTATTATCACAGATCAAAAAAGTGAAAATGATATAAAAAAATTATTAGATAATAATAATTTTTTAGTAGAAAATAATGTCATATTTATAAAAGAGAAGAATATAGATAATATAAAGAATGTTCATTTTGATACTGTTGTAATAAATAAAGAGTTTGAGAAAATGGATGAATTAAACAAATTACTTGTAAATGCAAAAAATATTATTATTAATATTGATACAAATATAGATAACAAAGATTTAAATATTGTAAATTCAAATTTGATAACATATGGTTTTAATTCAAAGTCAAGTATTACGATATCAAGTGTGACAGATGATGATGTATTAATTTATCTTCAAAGAAATATATATAATAATTATGGAGAAATAGAGGTCCAGGAAATAAAAATTGAGAATAATCCAAATTATAGTATTTATGATTTAATTATAGTTTTAACTATGTTTTTGATGTATGTTCCAAAGCATGAAACGATTAACATAAATGGTATAAAATAAAAAATATTGAAAAATATAACTTTTTATGTAGACAAATTCAAAAAAATAGTGTATAATAAGAAATATGAATAAATAATTTTTACATTATGATTAAGAGAAAAAATAAACAAATAAGGGGAGGAAATAATCTTGAATACAAATTATTTAGAAAATAACCACTTAGTATTAGTGGGAAAGGTAACAAGTGACAAGAGATTTAGTCATGAAATCTATGGAGAAAAGTTTTACATATTTGATTTAGCAGTACCTCGTTTAAGCGGAAACGCAGACATTATTCCAATAACTGTTTCAGAAAGATTACTTTCAATCAATGATTTAACAATTGATTCTAAAATTACAGTAGAAGGTCAATTTAGATCATATAACAGTTATGAAAATGAAAGAAACAAATTAGTTCTTACAGTTTTTGCTAAAGATATTAAATTTATTGAAGATCAAGAAGCAGAAATTGAAGTAAGTAAAGATGTTGTTTCTAATGAAGTTACTTTAAATGGTTATATTTGTAAAAAACCAATTTACAGACAAACACCATTTGGAAGAGAAATTTCAGATTTATTATTAGCAGTAAACAGAGCATATAATAAATCTGACTACATTCCATGTATAGCATGGGGAAGAAATGCTAGATTCTGTGAAAACATACCAGTAGGAACTGAAGTTAAAATAGTAGGTAGAGTTCAATCTAGAACATATGAGAAAAAATATGAAGATGGTAGAGTTGAAACAAAAGTAGCTTATGAAGTCTCAGTTTCTAGTTTAGAAGTTGTTAATCAAGATGATGATACAAATACTGAAAGTGAAAAAGAAGAAACAGCAGAAGCAATGTAACATATTTTAATTAATCGAATATCATATAATAATAACAAATAAAAAAAGGTGCACAGTCTTGACGAAGTTTCAGACTGTGCACTTTTTTTATTTTTTTGTTTTAGGAATTATAATCTTACTTTTATCAGTTTTATTTTTAGGTTTTTCAACATCTAAATGTGAACTAACTGGTGAAATATCTAGTTTTCCTTTCCCTTTTACTACTTCAATTTTTTTACTTTTATCATTTGCCATGCAGTATCGCCTCACTTTTTTTATTTTTTCTTATACTATCACATAGAAAAAAATACTTCAAGACCATTTAGAGTTTTAATAATTTTTTTTTAAAACTAGTAAAAAAACATAGTTGGTAAAAGCTTGAAATTAACAAATATCAAATTCAAAATATCAAGTAAAAATTATTGACTTAAGCTATTAATTATGTGATAATTGTATTAGTACCAAAGAATTAGGAAAGGAGAAAAACAAATGAAAATCTTAAAATCAAAGTTTTTTTGGATATGCATAGTATCCATTTTAGTATTATTTATTTGCGCTGGAAAGGTTCAAGCATCAGAAGTGATTGGAACAGTAGAAACGGGAAAAGGATATTCTGTAGAATATATACTACAAAATGATAACGAATATACATATAACGTAAAATTTGACAAAGAATTAAATGAGTATAGTCGTAACTTAATTGGAGGAAATTTTGTTAATAGCAAAACTGTTGAGTTCAATAATAGAATGAAAAAAAGTTTCAATAATTATTATAAATTAAATGGAAGTATATGTACATCAATATCAAGAGGTGCTGGAGTAAAAGTTACAGATGTTGATGGAAGAGAGATTGTCGTATGTTATACACCTGTTTTGACTTTTCGAAAAGGAGAAAAAGCACAATTAGTAGATCCTTTTTCAAACATTGAAGGAAATATTGAAAGTTCAGATTCTTCTATTTTAAAAGTAAACAATAATGAAGCGGAAGCAGTTGGAGTAGGAAAAGCGGTTTTAAAAGGAAAATGTAAATGGTTTAATATGACATATGACTGCCAATGGTTAGTCGAAGTAGTTGATTCACACCAAATTACAGTACATGATGAGCATATACAAAGTGCTATAAAATATAAATTGGAAAAAAATAATGTAACTATATGGGATTCTGGTTGGAATAATGAAACTCAAAGTGCTACTTTAATAATGACAGACGATGAATTAAAAATGATTGATTTTCTAGATTTAAAAAGATACCATATAGAAAATATATCAGGTTTGGAAGAGTTAAAATACTTAAATGGAATAGATTTGAGTGAAAATAACATTAAAAATATAGAAGTTCTAGGGCAATTAAGCAATTTGAAAGAATTATATTTAAAAAAATGTGAAATTACAGATATAAGCTTTTTAAAAAATATACCTAATCTTGAAGTTTTAGATGTATATAACAATTTTATTACAGATATTAGCGTATTAGCACAATTGCAAAATTTAAGAGTTTTGGATATAAGAAATAATTTTTATTATGTTGATAATCAAATAACTAAAAAGTTAGAAGATGTAAGTGCTATAAATAAATTGTCACAATTGAAGCAATTAGCTATAAATATAAATCATATTGATAAAATAGATTCTTCAAAATTGCAATCATTAACTAGATTAGAAGCAAGTTATGATATAACCCGTTCAACAGATGAAAGTACTCAAACTGCAATGTTAGAGGATATTATTCAAAATAAAAGAATACCAGAAGTTGTATGTCAAGCATACTATAGGGTAAAGCCTAATGAAAATCAAGTAGAGTTACCAAATATTTTTAAACAAGCAGCTGATAGTACAAGTTCAATGTATAGTCCAGAGGGATTTATTACATCTCAATGTAGAGTAGAAGGTGATAAAATAATCACTAATTTAGGTAGTGAAGGATATGCATATGTTACAATAAAATCGGGAAATGCTAAAGGAACAGAAATTGCTATATCGAAACCTTCAAGTAGAAAAATAACTTTTAATGATGAAAATTTATATAATGAAGTTATAAAAAATATTGAAAATACTATAGATCCAGTAGAGTATTCAATAAATGCTGATAAAAAAGAATTGATAATATCTACTGGAGCATTAAAAAGAATAGTTCAATTAAATTTATCTAATAAAAATATTGAAGATTTAAAAGGATTAAGTATGTTCGCATATTTAGAGTTTATTAATCTAAATAATAACAGGGTGAGTGATTTTAAGGAATTGAAAGATTTACCATACTTACATACATTATTTGTAAATAATAATAATCTTCAGAATATAGACCAAGTGACAAGATTAACAAGATTAAAAGTATTACATGCTTCAAATAATAATTTTACAAGTTTAAAAGGTATAACAAACTTGAGAGATTTGGAATCATTAGTATTAAATAATAATTCGATTTCAGATATAAGTGAATTATCTAGTTTGAAATCTTTGAAAATTCTTAAATTAGACAACAATAATATTTCTGATATTTCTGAAATAAAAAGAATGAAATTTAATATATTAAACATGAATGAAAATCATATATCTGATATAAGTGGATTAGATTATGAAAATGGGGCTTTTGAATGCAATGACATTAATGCAACATTATCAAATTCAAGAGAAATTGAATTGCCAAAAATATTCGAAGAAGCCAAAGATTCATCAAGTAAAATATATTCAGCAAGTGGTTTCGAATGCACTGGATGTGAATTAAGAAATGGTAAAGTAACAGTAAATAAAGGCGTGGAGGAAGCAACAGTAATGATTAAAAGTGGTTATGCAGCAGGAACAACTTTTTATATTAAGGTTGAAAAAGATGTTATTCCACCAGATGCAAATATAAGCTATGAATTAAATGATGAAAAAACTGAAATGACAGTAACAATTCAAGCAAATGAAGAAATAAGAAATATTTTAAGTTGGGAAAGAAAAGATAGATATACAATATACAAAAAGTTCAGTTATAATGTAGTAGAACAAGGAATTGAAATAGAAGATTTAGATGGAAATAAAACAACAAAAACTATAAGCGTTTCAGGTGTTAAAAATCCAAAAATTCCTGATTTAACAGTAAAATACAGTGCAATAAAACCAACAAAGAATAATGTAACAGTTACATTATCATCAACAGAAAATTTAAAAGGTGGAGCTTTTGGTTGGGAACAATGTGAAGATGGAAAATCAATTAAAAAAACATTTTCAAGCAATACAAATCATACTGCAACAACAGAAAGTATTTTAACACAAGAAATGTATGATATGGGTATGCAACCTATTAATATTTATATTGAAATTTCAAATATTGATAAAGAACCACCACAATGTGAAGTTATATATAGTACAAAGGCAAAAACTAGTGGAAATGTTACAGTTACAATTAAAGCAGAAAATGATGATATTGATTATGCTGAATCAGGTCATCAACAATGGAATATAGATATTGATGACGATAATAAAGCAATAGTATATAAAGTATTTTCAGCGAATACAAATAAACAAGTAATTGTATATGATGCAGCAGGAAATAGCTCAACAATTGATATATCAATAGATAATATAGATAAAAGTATTGATGACTTAACATATGAATATAGTACAATTGCACCTACAAATAAAGATGTAAAACTTAATATAGAAGCAAATGAAAATATTTATGATAGAACAAAAACAACAACTGTAATGGGAAAAGAATTACTAAAAGGCAATGGAGTAAAATTGGCTAACACAACAATGCTTGATAGTGGATTTGTTTTATTAGCTGATAATGATTCTGACTTAAATGAAGCAGAAACACAGGGAAGTAACAAAATAATTAAAACTTATGATCAAAATATACAAGAAGTTAGAGAAATTAAGGATTTAGCTGGAAACACAGTTTTTGTGCCAGTTGAAATAAACAATATAGATAAACAAAATCCTAAAGTTGAAAACATGGAGTTTATTGAAAATTCAGATGGTACAGTTACTGTAAAAATCATGCTAAAAGAAAAAATTATTTTCCAAAGTGGAGAATTTAATTGGGTACTTAGTGAAGATGAAACTGTTTTAACAAAAACATTTGATTCTAAAGATATATATGAAATTATTCCAATTAAAGATTATGCAGGAAATTCAAGCTATGTATTGGTTGATTATAACGAAAAACGTGAATTTGAGTTAGAACAAAAAGAAATTATACCAGACGAAGGAAAAGAATATGATTATACAACAAGTAATAAAAGTATTCCTCAAGCAGGAAAAAACGCGTTTATAATAGTTATTATAGCGATTTTAGGAACTATTGTAGTAATCACTAAAAAGAAACTTAAAAAATATAAAAACATAAAATAGATTATCAAAAAAGGAGAATAAAGTATGGATTACAAGAAACAACAGGGCATAATTGAATCAATATTATTTGCAGCAGGAAGACAAGTTGAAGTTAAAGAACTAATGGCAGCAACAGAATTAGGCAGAGATGAATTGGCAGGAATAATTGAAATTATGAAAAATGAATATGCAAATGAAAATAGAGGCATTGAACTTATAAAAATTGATGATAGTTATCAATTATGTGCCAAGAAAGAAAATTATGAATATTTGTATCCAATTTTTGATAAACGAAGCAAACCAAATTTATCACCTGCAGCTTTAGAAGTAATTTCAATAATTGCATATAATCCTAAAATAACAAGAGCTGAAATTGAAGCAATACGTGGAGTTGGTTCAGATGGAACTATTTATAAATTGTTAGAATATGAGTTGATTCAAGAGGCAGGAAGAAAAGATGCACCAGGTAGACCTACGATGTATGAAACAAGTCCTAAGTTTTTGAAAATGTTTGGATTGACTAGTTTGGAGGAATTACCAGAATTGCCAAAATATAAGCTTGATGAAAATCAACAAATTGTTATTGATGAAGTTATAGAAAGCGTAGAAAATGATGGTGATGAAAAAAGTGATAACGATTAAAAAATATTAATTCAGTAAAAATTAATAACAATAGTAATATATAAAAGTGGACATTTTGTACTAAACAAATAATGTCCATTTTTAATTTTTCGTTTTTGTTTAGTACAAGTATTCACTTTATATTTTTAAATTTTTTTTGGAAATATGCACAATCTGAGTTATTACTAATAGTTTGTTTTGTAGTATTAATTAATGTGCATTTTCCATCCTTTTGATGAACACATTCTGAAGTGCAGTTAATTGTAGTCAATTTAATCACCTCGTGTAATATTAGTATTTGCATTTTTTCTTAAATTATTTATTTATATAAATTTTATATTTCTTAATAAAATATCAAAACACTAAGAAATTTTCAAAAACCACCACTTTTTTTCAAAAAGACTTGATTTTTTCAAAAACTTATGTTAGTATTATAAATAGTCAATTTAATAAATGCATATAGGAGGTGCAATAAAAATGGCAAAATGTGATGTTTGTGGAAAAACAAAAAATTGGGGAAATAAAATAAGCATTGCTCGTTCACACGTAAGTAGAAGAGCTTCAAGAACATTTTCTCCAAATTTAAGAACAATAAAAGCTGAAGTAAATGGAGAAGTTAAAAAAATACATGTTTGTGCAAAATGTTTACGTTCAGGAAATGTTAAAAGAGCTTAATTTTAAATATATAAATTGGGTTAAATTAGATTATTAAACTTTTTAATTATCTAATTTAACCCAATTTATTTTTTATAGAAAAATTCAGATGGTAGGGTATTACATATAGTAAAGAAATGTAAAATAATATAAACAAGCATAAATTAGAATAACAATCTAACTTATGCTTGTTTTATAGTTGTTATCTAATTGTAAGTATGCAATTTGAGAATGTAATCTTATGTACTTAATCTTTAATCCCAAAAAGCAATTTTACAATTCCTCTCAAACACTTCGGAACTTTTTTTACAACAATTGTCATATTTAACACACTCCTTTAATCAACAAGTTAGCCATACAAGACCAACGATACAAATTGTAATTCCAATTGCAAAAAGCCAACCTGTAAGTGGAAGCAATAATACCAGTAAGATTCCTAAACCTAAACCAATCAAACATACTCCAAGAGTTTTCTTAAATAAACCAAACATAATATATTACCTCCTTAACTTTATATATAATATTAAAATCCATCTCAAGTGTTACATAAAATGTATTAGATAAAGAAAAATTTTGACTTTTTATTGATAAAAAAGTATTTGATTGGGAAAATGATAATAAAAAAGTAATTGTGCAATAAAATCAGTAATTAAATATTTTTATATACTTTTCAAAGTAAAAAAATAGTAAAAAATAATAAAAAAATAATTGAACAAAATACGTAAGTATGTTATAGTAGAAATATAAAAGTATAGTTTCAAAAAGAAAAGGAGAAACGGATTTGGATACTAAAGAGAAGTTAGAAAAAAAATTGGATATAACCAAGAAAAAAATATTAGGTACATTATTGGCTTTACAGGAGAATGATACAAAAAAAGCTAGAAAAAATATGGCTCAAGAATTAAATCTAGGAATGGACACAATTGATAAATTAGTACATGAAATGAAAACATACAAAAAAGATAAAAAAGATTATAAAATGGTTTCATATTTTTCAAAGATTACATCATCAGGAGTTAATTTAAATGTTGCTGAATTGGAAGATAAGGCTAAGGTTAGTAAAGAAAATCTTTATAATTCAATTAATATGGCAAAATATGAATCTTTTGTGTCTGAAACAGCTTCAGAGTGTATATCAAAAGAGGTTTTAGGTTTTTTGAAAACATCAAATGTTGATGATAAGATTTATCAAAAAGCTATGCAAAAATATGTATCAGGCTTAAAAATCAATCTTATGAATGCTGAGGATACTTTTGAATTTTTATATGAAAATGGATATAATCCTGAAAATAGCAAATCAACTATAGATAAAGTTTTTAAAATTTATTCTGAAAGTAAATCAAAAGATTTATTAATTAAACAAAAAGATGAAAAGATTGCTGAATTAGAACAACAATTATTAGAAAAAGATGATATTATTTTTGGAAAATGTAACATGATTAATGATTTAAATACTAGAATAAAAGAATATGAACAAATTGTTCCTAATTTAAAATCAAAAATAAAAGATTATGCTGAATCAGCTCAAAAAAGTGAATTTAATGTAAGACAATTACAGAAACAATTAGAAGCTAGAGAACGCACAGGATTAATAAAAATAGCATTTCAAAAGGTTAAATTATTATTCCAAAAAGATAAGCCAGTTGCATTGTCAGCATCCTTAAAAGGAATTCATAATGAAATTTCAAATTTATCTTTAGGATTAGCAAGAGTTGAAAGTTCAATGTTTAAACCAGAGAATTATTACAATAATAGTGGATTAGTAAACAATAGTAAACAAATTGGCAAACAAAATGCTTCTGCTACAAAATTATATAGAAATGACGAACTAAGTATGAGCAGATAAGGAGAGATGTAGAATGAAACATGGCAATGAACAAAAAAAGAAACACAGAATATTAAAAATGTTTTTGAAAATAATTTTAGTAATAGCAATTTTAGTTTTGTTAGCTGGTTCGATTTTATTTGCAATTAAGGTTGCACCTAATTACATTAATCATGATATTACAGATAAAACAAATTTAGTTATTAATTATTCAAATGTTACAGGAAGAATGAAAAATGACTTGGTAATTGATGAAAACAATGTTGTATATTTATCAATGAATGATATAAAAAACTATTATGATAAACATATTTATTATGATAAAAAATATGATCAAATAGTAACTACAACAGATACAAAAGTTGCTGTTTTAAAATTAAATGAAAATAAGATTACAATTAATGGACAAGAAAGAGCAATTAAAGGTTCTGCAATATTAAAAAATGATGTTTATTATTTACCTATTTCTGAAATGGAAGATGTTTATAATATAAAAACTCTAAGAGCAGATAATAAGGTTATTATAGAATCTTTAGATAGAAAATTAACAACTGCAAAAACAAATAAAAAAATTGAGGTTAAAAGTAAGGCTACATTTTTCTCAAGAACAATAGAAAAACTTGATGTTGACGAAAAAGTTTCAATTGCTGAAGTTGAGCCTAATACTTTACCACAAGGTTGGGTAAAAATTCGTACAAAAAATGGTAGTTTAGGGTATGTTGAAGAAAAAAATTTAAAAGACAAAAAAGTTGAAAGAGAAAATGCTATTGTAGAAAAACAAATTGATGAAAAAATCAGTTTAGCATGGGAATATTTTTCAGAAGTTGCAAAAGCTCCTGATAATACTGGAATAAAATATGATGGAGTTAATGTTGTATCACCTTCATTCTTTTATATGAAACTAGAAGACACAGAAAAAGAAAATTTAACAACTTTTGATATAGTTACTCAAATCAAAATTCGTGAAAATGTTGGAGATGAAGGAATTGCATATATAAAATGGGCACATGATAATAACTATAAAGTATGGCCAAAGGTTTCAAATGATACATTACCAACAACAATAGATGAATTTTCATACATAATTAACGATTATAAATTAAGAGATTTGATGATAAAAGAAATTTTAGGATATGTTGAAACATATAATTTAGATGGAATCAATTTAGATTTTGAATATATGTATAAAGACGATAGTGAAGCATTTTCAAGATTTGTTATAGAATTAGCTCCACAACTAAGAGCTATAGGAGCATGTTTATCAGTTGATGTTACAGCACCTAATGGCGGTGATAATTGGTCATTATGCTATAATAGAAATGTAATTGGTGAAGTAGCTGATTATATTGTTTTCATGGGATATGATCAATATGGAACAAGTAAAATTGGAACTACAGCAGGTTACAACTGGCTTGAAAATAGTTTAAAAACATTTTTAGGAAACGAAGAAGTTCCATCAGAAAAAATAATTTTGGCATTACCATTTTATACAAAATTATGGCAAACGAAAAATGATGAAACTATAAAAGGTATTGTAATAACAATGAATAGTGTTAATGAAACTATCCCACAATCAGCATCAAAACAATGGCTAGAGGATTTAAAACAATATTATGTTCAATATGAACAAGGTGGATTTGTTTATAAAATGTGGATAGAAGATGACGAATCTTTTACAGAAAAAATAAACCTTGTAAACAAATATGATTTAGCAGGAGCAGGTTACTGGAGAAAAGGTTTTGAAAATGAAAGTGTTTGGAATATTGTAAAAGATAGTTTACAATTAAAATAACTTTCTAAAAATTTGGTAAATTTATTTTGGCTAATGATATTATAAATATAATTAGCTTCAAAATTACAACAAATAATTTAAAAATATAATTGTAATAAAAGAAAATCACCAACATAAAATATAAAAAAATTATGTTGGTGATTTTATGTTAAAACAAAAAAATGAGGATATTATATATATAAGGCAAGATAATAGAAAATATGAAAAAAGGAAAACTTGGTTTTTGAAGTTTCTTAGAAAAGTGTTTTGCAAAATTTGTATAGAAAATATAGAAAATGGTAATATAATTTTAGTTCCGGTATATAAAAAATATAATAGTTGTATAAGAAAAACTATTGTAAAACAAATAGAGAAATTCATCGAAAAAAATGAGAAATATAAAATTGTTTTAGAAGAAAAATTGCAATTTTTATGGAAGGATTTAAATTCTAATCTGGAAGTAAAGTGGAGAAACTTAAAATCCAAGTTACAAAATTCAGAAAATAATGAGTATAACAAGATGAAAATTCTTAATGATAAATATAAATTAGAATTGCTAGATGGCAAAGAATTAATGAGAATATATGTATTAGAAATTTTAGATTATATATTTAATTTAAGTAATAAAAATATTAATTTAGAAAACATATATATGTGTGTGAATGAATATAATAAATATACAACACAAATAATACAAGAATTAATTAACAAATTCAAAACTGTTAATATTGTAACTGAAAATCTCTATAAATACAAAAAAATGGAAGATTATATTTATAAAAATGGTGGATTAATTACAATATCTAATAATAAGAAAAAGAGCTTAAGAAATGCCAAATATATATTAAACATTGATTTTGAAAAAGAAAAAATGGAAGAGTATAATATTAATAATAATGCAATTATTATTAATTTATCCCATAAAAATCTTGATTTAAATAAAGGATTTTCGGGAATAATTATAAATAATTTTGAATTAGAAATTGATAAAAATCAGTTGGATTATGTCAATGAATATTTTGGAAATTTAAATGAAAAAATTTTTATTGAAAGTATATTTTTTAGAAATAGAGTAATTAACAATTTCAGCAAACCAAAAAGCAATCAGTATAAAACAAAAATTGTTGAATTAGTAGGGGTAAGAGGAAATATACAAAAGAACGAATTTTTGGCGTAAACTATTGACAAAATCGCAAAACTGATTTAATATATTTAAGTACTAAATGAAAAAAAATAACATAAAGGAGGGAGAAGAATGGAAGAAAAAGAAGTAATATTAACACAAGAAGGATTTGAAAATTTAGAAAAAGAATTAGAATATTTAAAAACAGAAAAAAGAGCTGAAATCGCTGAAAGAATAAAAGTAGCTTTAGGTTTTGGAGATTTATCAGAAAATTCAGAATATGATGAAGCCAAAAGTGCACAAGCCGCAAATGAAGATAAAATAGCTGAGTTAGAAAATAAGGTAAGATATGCCAAAATTATAGATGATTCTGAAATAGACACAAAAACTGTTCAAGTTGGAAATACAGTAAAATTATGGGACGAGGAATTTGATGAAGAAGTTGTATACACAATAGTAGGTTCAACAGAAGCAGATTTATTACAAAATAGAATCTCAAACGAATCTCCAATTGGAATAGCTTTATTAGGTTCTAAGAAGAATGAAATTATTGAAGTTCAAGCACCAGCAGGGGTGACTAAATATAAAATTTTATCAATTACAAAATAAAAAATAATGAGGTTGCTAGGATAAAGTAACCTCATTATTTTTTATGATATATAAAATTTTTTATAATATTGTCTTTTATAAAAGAAAATTTTATTTTTATGAAAGTTTTAAACAACTCTCTAAAGCTAAAATTATCATATCATTCAAAGATTTTTCTCTTTCTTCAGCAGAAATTTCTTGTTTTTTATAATGTGAATCAACAACTGTTAATAAACAAGCAGCTTTTTTTCCTAAATATTTAGCTGTATAGAATAAAGAAAAAGATTCCATTTCTGCAGCTATTATATTATATTCTTTAGGTAATCTATTTAATAAGATATTAAGATTTTCTATATAATAATCAAAAAATTCACTGCAAAGTACATTTGCGGGTATACATTTAATATCAGTTTCTTTTGCAGTATTTTTAATAATACTATTTATAGTTTCATCTGCATCTATAATATGACAATCTTTATTATTTAAAGCTTTTGCAAAATTTCCTTCTGTATAACTTTTTTCAACTAGAATTGTATCATAGATATTTAAATCTCCTGTATAAGCTCCACAAGAACCTACACGAATTATAGTATCAACATCATAAAATTTGTATAATTCATAACAATAAATTCCCATACTAGGCATTCCCATACCTGATGAAAATACTGTTATTTCTTTACCTTTATATGTTCCTGTATATGCTAAAATATTTCTTACAGAATTAACTAACCTGGCATTTTCTAAAAAGTTTTCAGCTATGTATTTAGCTCTTAATGGGTCTCCTGGTGAGATAACTATTTTTGCAATATCCTCTTTTTTTGAACTAATATGTGGTGTCATAAAATTTACCTCCTTATTTGTTTATATTGTGATTTTATAGCTTGCAAGTATAAATGTCAATATATTTTGAGACATTTTGTGAGACCGTCCACAATGTCTCACAAAATGTCTCAAAATATATTGACTTGATAAATTAGTTGTGAGATAATTTAATTGTAAAAACAAAAGATTTTTTTGAAGGGAGAATCAAAATGAGAAAAACAAAAGTTAAATTTTTTATTATGTTAGCAGTAGCATTTTTGATGATATTATTTGCTAACGGAAAAGTATTTGCAGCAGAGGATTATACGTTATCATATGAGGAACAAGAAAACTTCATGTGCAAGGTAACAGCTGTATTTAAAAATGATATTGATACACAAGCTTTTGAAAGATCACCTTGGATGGCAGTTGATAGTAAAACATTAACAAAAGAAATGGGACAATTATCATTTGAAGATATGGATATAACTATGGCAGATGGTTCAACTGTAGAAATAAAAGTTAATACTCCTGCATACTTGTATGTTAATGGAACTACAGTAAAACCTACTTTTATTGAAAGTAATGAGTATATAATTGGAAACCAAGAAATTGTAAAAACAAATGAACAAGGTTATTTATATGGAGTAAAAGCAGGAACAACAACTTTAACTGCAACAGTAAATGGAGAAGAAAGAGTTTGGAATATTGAAGTAAAAAATCTAAATACAGATGGATGGACAGATGCATCAAATTGGAATTATGAGTTAAAGAATTTTACTAATTACTCAGGTTATACATTGAATTTCTCTAATTTTACAGCTCTAGAAGACCACAGATATACATTAATAATAAATAATGGTGATGAGGGATTTTTAAATGAGTCTGAAGTTTTTTACGGACAATTAGATGTTCCTGATGAAAATACTGTATATTTAACAAGTGAAGGAAAATCATCTTCAATTGATAAATGGCTTGAAAAATCTGGAGATATTTATTTCCAAATTGTTGATACATATTTACCAGAAGGTTCTAGTAAATACGCTAGTAAAGTAGTATTTAAAAAGACAAAATTAGAAAGACCAACTTATAAATTAGGAACAAAAACTTATGCATATTTCTTTGATGATTACACATCAACATATGTATATGTTCCAAATAGAGCAACAGATAGAAAAATGAATGTAAAAATTGGAAAAATATCAGATGTTAATATTCTAAGATCAATTAAAAATCAAGAAAATGGATGTATGGAAAAATTATTAGAATATGCAAAAAAATCAGAACCTATGTATAATGGTACTTTAAATATTGGAAGAAATGATACTATTACAACTAACTTAGATTTAATTCAAAGAGAATACTATTATGTATATACAACATTAGATGATGAAAATGGAAAATACTATCCAATTGAAGATATAGGGTTATATCAAGCAGTTGTAGGAGGTACAGTAGGTAAAAATTTATTCTCATCTATAGATAGTCAATTTGTATGGAATTTACCTGAAGCAACAGAAACAAATACAGATCAAACAGCAGATGAGAAAAAAGATGAACCTATAGTAGCAAATGTTGATGAACAACAAGGAAAGAAAGATGGAACAGAATCTCCAAATTTAGGTCCACAAGCTGGTGAAGGAATAATGGCAATTGTTGTAATTGCAATTGTTTGCGGTATAGTATTTGTATCTTATAGAAGATATAATAATATAAAGGTTAAATAGTAAAAAGTTTAATGTTAAATAAATTTTTACAAAGAAAGCAATAGAAATTGTAAAAAACTTGAATGCAATTTTGTAAATTGTGAAAATTATGTGAATTTTAAAAAAACGTATTGACATTTAAAAAATATGGGTGTAAACTATTAGCAGTCTTAAAGAAAGACTGCTAATAATTTTTTGTAATAATATAATTGCAATCAGAATATAATATTGTAATTATATTAAAATAAAAGGAGGTAATTTTAATGTTAAAACCATTGTTAGACAGAGTTGTTGTGAAAATGCTTGAATCTGAAGAAACAACAAAAAGTGGAATCATTTTAACTGCAAACAGCAAAGAAAAACCACAAATAGCTGAAGTATTAGAAGTAGGACCAGGTGGGCAGATAGATGGTAATGAAGTTAAAATGTACATAAAAAAAGGCGATAAAGTTGTACTTAGCAAATATGCGGGAACAGAGATTAAATACGAAGGTGAAGAATTAATAATAGTAAAACAAAACGATATTTTAGCAATCGTTGAATAAAAATGAAACATTTGGGGACGGTCTTAAAATGTTTCAAACTTAAGTTGATTGAAAGTTGAAACATTTGGGGACGGTCTTAAAATGTTTCAAATTTAAGTTGATTGAAAGTTGTTCGAATCAAAATGTTTCGAATCAAAATGTTTCGAATTAAATGAATGAAATTTGATGGAACAAAAAAAGACCGTCCCGGAATGTTCCAAATTATAAAGGAGGAATCTTAAATGGCAAAAGAAATTAAATTCGGTGAGGAAGCTAGAAAAAAATTACTTGATGGTGTAAATCAATTGGCAGATACTGTAAAGGTGACACTTGGACCAAAAGGAAGAAATGTTGTTTTAGATAAAAGCTATGGAGCACCTTTAATTACAAATGATGGTGTTACTATTGCAAAGGAAATTGAATTAGATGATCCTTTTGAAAATATGGGAGCTCGTTTAGTAAAAGAGGTGTCTACAAAAACAAATGATGTAGCTGGTGATGGAACTACAACTGCTACAGTTTTAGCACAAAGCATGATAAAAGAAGGTGTAAAAAACGTTGCAGCTGGTGGAGATCCAATGGCTATAAAAAGAGGTATTGATAAAGCTGTAAATGCAGCAGTTGAGCAATTAAGAAAAAATAGCTCAGAGGTTAATGGAAAAGAAGATATTGCAAGAGTTGCAAGTATTTCAGCTAATAATGAAGAAATAGGAAAACTAATTTCAGAGGCTATGGAAAAGGTTTCAAAAGATGGTGTTATAACAATTGAAGAATCAAAAACATCAAATACTGAATTGAATATTGTTGAAGGAATGCAATTTGATAGAGGATATGTATCACCTTATATGGTAACAGATACAGAAAAAATGGAAGCTGTTATAGATAATCCATATATTTTAATAACAGATAAAAAAATAAGTAATATTCAAGAAATTTTGCCTCTATTAGAAAGTTTAATGCAATCATCAGGAAAATTAGTTATTGTTTGTGATGATATTGAAGGAGAAGCATTATCAACATTAGTTTTAAACAAACTAAGAGGTGTTTTAAATGTTGTTGCTGTAAAAGCTCCAGGATTTGGTGATAAAAGAAAAGCAATGCTTGAAGATTTAGCAATTTTAACTGGTGGAGAGGTTATTACATCAGATTTAGGATTAGATTTAAAAGATACAACAATTGAACAATTAGGTAGAGCAAAACAAGTAAAAGTTTCAAAAGAAAATACTATTGTTGTTGATGGAATGGGAGATAAAAATAGAATTTCTGAGAGAGTAAATCAAATAAAAGCTCAAATTTCTGAAGAAATGAGCGAATATGAAAAAGAAAATTTACAAGAAAGACTTGCAAAAATAGCAGGTGGTGTAGCTGTAATTGGCGTAGGTGCTGCAACAGAAGTTGAAATGAAAGATAAAAAACTAAGAATTGAAGATGCATTATCAGCAACAAGAGCAGCAGTTGAAGAAGGTATTGTTGCAGGTGGAGGAACAGCATTTGTTAATATAATTCCAGCAGTTGAAGAAATTCTAAAAGATTTGAAAGATGATGAAAAAATTGGTGCAAGAATTGTATTAAAAGCATTAGAAGAACCTGTTAAACAAATAGCTATTAATGCAGGGCTAGAACCAGCAGTGATTTTAGAAAAAGTTAAACAAAGCCCAGTAGGAACAGGATTTAATGCACAAGATGAAGTGTATGTTGATATGAAAAAAGCCGGAATTGTAGACCCAACAAAGGTTTCAAGAAGTGCTTTACAAAATGCAGCATCAATTGCATCAATGGTACTTACTACTGAAAGTATTGTTACAGATAAGAAAGAAAAAAATAGTTGCCATTGCGGTGGAGGTCAAGATGAGGCAGGTGCAATGGGAGGAATGTACTAGACATTAATACTTTTTTATGAAATAATCCGCCGGAATCTTAGAATTATGTAGCGTTCAGAAATATAATTAATACTCCGTTCGTTTGCTGGCGTTGGAGTTTTGGTGGAAGACAGAATGTTGGGGCGCCAAACTGCGCACTTACTGCGTATTAATATATTTCTGAACGCTACATAATTCTAAGAATCCGGCTACTCAAAAGACGAAAGTGTTAAATTGTAATTATTTTCAAAACAACTATTGACAAATACCTAGATTATAGTGTATCATACACCTATGATAGATTTAAAAAAAACACCCTAAAGAGCGTTTTGTTTTAAATCTATTTTTTTGTTTTTCAAAAATGAAACATTTGAAACTTTTGAAACATTTCGGGACGGAGTTAAAATGTTTCAAAAATGAAACAAAAAAAGACCGTCCCCAAAAGTCTCAAAAATGAAACAAAAAAAGACCGTCCCCAAAAGTCTCACAGGGTGAAAAAGTGGAGGTAGAAAATGAAAAAGGGATTCGATAGTGAAAAATATTTAAAAGTACAAAGTGAAAAAATTGAAGAAAGAATCAAAATGTTTGATAACAAGCTATATCTAGAATTTGGTGGGAAAATATTTGATGATTATCATGCAACAAGAGTATTACCAGGCTTTGAGTCTGATGCAAAAATAAAATTATTGCAAAAATTCAAAGATGATATGGAAGTAATTTTTTGCATAAATTCAGCAGATATTGAAAAAAGCAAAATAAGAGCTGATTATGGAATTAGTTATGAACTTGAATTATTAAGATTAATTGAGAATCTACAAAAGCTTGATATCAACATAAATAGCGTTGTTGTAACAATGTACAAAGAGGGAAATAATATTTCTCACTTGGAGAAAATCCTAAAAGAAAGAAAAATAAAAATGTATATCCACAGACCAACACCAGGATATCCTGATGATGTAAATTTAATTGTAAGTGATGATGGTTATGGAAAAAATCCATATATTGAAACAACAAAAAAATTGGTTGTGGTAACTGCGCCAGGTGCAAATAGCGGAAAATTAGGAACCTGTTTATCACAACTATATCATGAGCATAAAAGAGGTGTTAATGCAGGTTATGCCAAATTTGAAACATTTCCAGTGTGGAATTTAAGTTTAATGCATCCCGTAAATGTAGCATATGAAGCAGCAACAGCTGAATTAAAAGATGTTAATATGATAGATCCATTTCATTTAGAAGCGTATGGCGAAAATGCAATTAATTATAATAGAGATATTTCTACATTTCCAATTTTAAAAAATATATTATTAAAAATTACAGGTAAAGAAATATATAAATCTCCTACAGATATGGGAGTTAATATGATAAAAACATGTATTATTGATGATGATGTGGTTGAAGAAGCATCAAGACAGGAAATAATTAGAAGATATTATAATATATTATGTGATTACAAACAAGGAATATGTTCAGAAGATACAGTTGAAAGAATAAAAGGGTTGATGGACAAGTTAGGATTAACTTTAGCAGATAGAGAAGTTGCAAAAGTTGCATTAAATAAATCAGAAAAAGAAGGTTGTAATGCAATTGCAATAAAACTGCCAAATAATGAAGTAATCACAGGAAAAGAATCAGACTTGCTAAGCTCAGCGAGTGCAGCTGTTTTAAATGCAGTTAAAGAAATAACAAAAATACCTGATGAAGAGTTTTTACTATCACCAACAGTTTTAAATGGTATATTTAAAATGAAAAAGAAGACATCTTATAAAACATCATATTGTTTGAATTTACAAGAAGTATTAATAGCATTAAGTATTTGTTCTATTACTAATCCAATTATAGAAAAGGCTATTAACAATTTAAGCAAATTAAGAGGCTGTGAAGCACATTCTAGTTATATAATCGAGAAAAGTGAATTGAATGTGTTGAAAAATTTAGGAATTAATTTAACATGTGAACCAAAAATGTAAGCTGAAGGAAACCAATGAGAAGCCAATGGGGACGGGGCAATTTGGCACGATTTGATTCGTGCCAAATTGCCCCGTCCCCATTGGCTTATTGACATTTAAACGAAAATATCATAGAATAAAGAAAACAAAAGAAAGGAAATGATGTGATTATGAATATTTGGCATGATATTAATGGGGAGAGAATTAAGAAGGATGATTTTATAGCTATTGTTGAGATACAAAAAAATGGAAGAAACAAATATGAATTAGATAAAGAAACTGGTCTTTTAAGACTTGATAGAGTTCTATATACAGCAACACATTACCCAGCAAACTATGGGTTTATTCCAAGAACTTATGCAGGTGATAATGACCCATTAGATGTATTAGTTCTTTGCCAAGAGGAAATTGTTCCAATGACTTTAGTTGAGTGTTATCCAATAGGAGTTTTAAAAATGATTGACAATAACGAAGAAGATGAAAAAATTATTGCAATTTGTAAAAGTGATCCATATTTAAATACGTATACAGATATTAGTCAATTGCCAAATCAATATATGGAGGAAATTATGCATTTCTTTGAAGTGTATAAAACTCTAGAAGGTAAATCAACAAGTGTTGGAAAAATGTATGGCAGAGCAGATGCTGAAGATATAATTGAATCTGCTATTGAAAATTATAAACTAAAGTTTGAAAAATAGTGGACGGGTTAGATTATTTGAATAAATCAAATAATATGAATGAGTCAAAATATAGGTAAAAACGAGCAAGATTAATAAACTGCGCGAGATTAATAAGCTATACAATAAGAACAATAAGAATGATGAATAATAAGAATTAAGAGGTAAAAAATGATATTAGAAACATTAATAATAGTAGCAGTGATAATAGCAATTTTATTATTATTTATGATATTAATTATAAAAAATAAAGCCATCACAGAAAAAATAAAAATGTTTAAATTAAAAATGCTTTTAATGTTAAGAAAAGATGAAGAGGCAAAAAAATATGCATTAAAAATTGTTGATATATATCCAAATAATTATTTGGCACATAAATTTTTAGGCGAGCTATATGAAAAAGAAGGAAAAATAAATGTTGCTTTAGATGAATATATAAAAGTTGTTGAATTAAAAAATGACGAATATGAAATGCATTATAAAGTGGCACAATTACTTCAAAAAACAGATAAAAATGAAGAAGCGATAATAATGCTTCAAGATTTATTAAAAATGAAGCCAGATTATGTAGATGCTACAAAATTACTTGGAAGCATTTTATATGATGAAGAAAGATTTAAAGAAGCAATTTCCGTATATATGAATGGACTAAGATATAATCCAGCAGATTATGAATTATATTATAATCTAGGAATGACGTTTACAAGATTAAACGATTTCCAAAAAGCGAAAGAATATTATAAAAGAGCAGCTATAATTAATTCATGTTTATATAATGGACAATATAATTTAGCATTAATTGCAATGATTCAAAGAGAATTAGATGAAGCAGAAAGACATCTTCAAAGAGCATTGCAAGAAGAAGAACTAGAACCAATGATATATTTTTATTTAGCTCAAATTGCATTACTTAAAGATGAAAAAGAAAAAGCATTACATTATATAAATCTTGCTTTAGAATTGGATAAAAGCTTAGAAGAAAAAATTAGTAAGCAACCATTATTCTTGCCAATTCAAGATAGAATAAGAATTCCAAATGAACCATCAAGAAAAGTGAAAATTACATTATCTAAAAAAGAAAGAGAAACAAATAAATACTTAGAAGAAATGTATAATCTAGTGGATTCATTAAATAATGGTGGAGCAAATAAAATTGAAGAAGAGAATCAATTAGAAGAAATAATTGAATTAGAAAATGAAAATGAAAAAGAACGTGAATAATTAGAATACAAGTTAATTATTTTTGTAACAATTTAAAAAAAGTATTTTGAATATAAGCTTTAATATAAATTATAATAATATGAATAAAAATTAAAAACAACAATATATTCATAATAGATTAAATTTTGAAAGGATTTGATATATTATGAATATATGTGTTATTGGCGGGGATTTAAGAACCGCTGAATTAATCAAAATGCTAGCAAAAGATGAAAATGATAGTAATGTTATAAAATATGCTAATAATAAAAATAGTGCAAATAACAGCGAAGTTCAAGTAAACAAAAATCAATTGTTTTTATATGGATTAGAAAAATGTGACACATTAACGAATTCCAAAGGTGAAACAAACTTTAATCACATTGATAATCTAGAAAAAGGTTTACAAAACTGCGATTTTGTGATAACATCTATACCGCTATCAAAAGATGGAAAATATATTAATGCAAATTTTACTGATAAAAAAATCAGTGTCCAAGATTTTTTTAATACAGTAAAAAACAAAAAAATAATTACAGGAAATATAACAAACGAAATACAAAGCATAATAAAACCTGAAAATAACAATGAAATCATAGATGTTTTAAAATATGAAGAATTAACAATACTTAACTCAATTCCAACAGCAGAAGGCGCAATACAAATAGCAATGGAAAAAAGCCAAATAACACTTCATAACAGCAATTGCCTTGTTTTAGGATTTGGAAGAATAGGAAAAATTCTAGCAAAAATGCTACAAGGATTTGGAGCAAACGTGTATTGTGAAGCTAGAAAACCACATGATATTGCATGGATTAAAGCATATGGATATAACCCAATTATGCTAGATGATTTAAATGAAAACTTATCAAAATTTGATTTTATTTTTAATACAATTCCATATGTAATATTAGACAAAAATAATCTTAATCTAATACAAAAAGAATGCATTATAATTGATTTAGCATCAAAACCAGGAGGAGTAGATTTTGATGAAGCAAATAGATTAGGGTTAAAAACGGATTGGGCATTGGCATTACCAGGGAAAGTTGCACCAAAGACTTCGGCAAAATATATTTATGATATTATTGAAAAATTAGAAATAAAATAAAAACATAACAAAGAAAGGAAGTTAAAAATGAACATATACATACAATCATTAATACTAGGAATAGTGCAAGGACTAACAGAGCTACTACCAATTTCAAGCTCAGCACATTTAAACTTAATACCATGGATATTCAACTGGGAAGGACTATCAGATTCATTTGATGTAGCACTACATTTTGGTACATTATTAGCAATAGGATTATTCTTCTTCAAAGACTGGTTACAATTAATAAAAGGTGGATTTGAATATGTAACAACAAAAAAATCATCAACAGAAGGAAAAATGTTCTGGTACATAGTTCTAGCAACAATACCAGGAGGAATCATAGGATTCTTATTAGACCACTTCTTAGAAGATACATTAAAACAACCAGTAATTATAGCAATAGCACTTATGGTTATGGGTGTAATTTTATATTTCGTAGACAAAAAATGTGAAGCAAAAATCGATTATGAACATATGGGATTTAAACAAACATTTTTAATAGGTCTATCACAAGCACTAGCCTTTATCCCAGGAGTGTCAAGATCAGGAGTAACAATGACAACAGCAAGAATAATGAAAGTTGATAGAGAATCAGCAGCAAAATATTCATTTATGCTATCAGCACCAATAGTATTAGCAGCAACAATATTTAAATTTAAAGACTTTACATTAAATTTACAATTCTTCATCGGAGTTCTAGCAAGCTTTTTAGTAGGAGTTGCAGTAATTAAATTCTTAATGCAATACCTAAAAAAAGGAAGCTTCAAAATGTTCGCAATATACAGAGTAATTGCCGGATTAGCTGTTTTATTAATATATTTTACTAGATAAATTTTATTGTAAATAAAATAATAAATTTAGAAGGGAATGGTGGAAAATATGGGAAATAACACACTTATAAGAGGAACAATTATAACACTTATTTTAATCGCTTTATTTACTATTGTTATGCTTACACTAATAGGAAAAGATGGATTGATTAATAGGGAAAAAGAAGATTATAATAATACACATGTTGAAGAGATTAATGAGAGAAATCAAGAAAAAGATAATGGGAAAAAAATTGAGATAGTTGAGGAAAAATAAGCCAAAGGGAGCCAAAGAGAGCTCCCTTTGGCTTATTTGATTTCCAAAAAATCCCACAAGAAACTTTTGAATAAAACATTGACAACAATAAAATTTATTTATAAAATTATGATAGATACAAAATTTTTAAAAGTTTTATATATGCATTAAACGGTTTATAAGTAAATCCTTGTGATTGCGAAAATACAAAAGCTAAAAAACTTAAATAAAAAATAAAGAGGGAGAAACAAATGAAAAAAGTAGAGGAAAAACAGACGAAAACTGTTAATCAAAAAGCTGTATTACATTCCATAGCAATGATATTGGCAGTAATAACAATTGTGTCGATTGCAATAGGTTTATTTGCATGGTCAAAATACACAGCAACACAAAATGGACATGCAAGTGTGGATATTGCAAAATGGAATTTTGACTTAAAATTAAGACAAGGAAAACAAGGAGCAACAGCAA
>SAMEA3663241__coassemble_96_pt1 | contig 25278 bp, 25 predicted proteins | sample SAMEA3663241__metabat2_low_PE_011 | metagenome-assembled genome bin SAMEA3663241 (sample SAMEA3663241) | pig gut metagenome | biome: pig gut; feature: pig-associated habitat; material: faeces | place: China | collected 2013 | reverse complement strand
TGATTTTAAAAAAGAAAAAATTTAAGTCAAATTCCATTGCATAAAAATAATATATGATATAAAATAAAAACAAATAAACGACAAATTATGAAATTAGGTATAATATATCAAAATTTAAAAGAAGGGGATTAATCAATTATATGTATTAATATTTCTATATAATTGATTATACGAGAAAATATGAAGGAAAAAAAGGTATTATTTATTTCAAGCACAGGTGGTCATTTAAGTGAATTAATGCAATTAAAAAAAATATTTTCGAAATTTCCATATTATATTGTAACAGAAAAAACAAAAAGTAATGAATATTTAGCAGAGGATTACAAAGGAAAAGTTGCATATTTGAAATATGGAACAAAGAAAAATCTTTTTACATATTTTTTTATTTATATTTTTAATATAATAAAGAGTTTCATTATTTTTTTGAAGCAAAAGCCAGATGTTGTTGTAACAACAGGAACACATACAGCTGTTCCAATGTGTTATATAGCTAAAGCATTTAGAAAAAAAGTTATATATATAGAAACATTTGCAAATAGAAATTCAAAAACTGTAGCAGGAAGATTTGTATATCCGATAGCGGATGTTTTTGTTGTGCAATGGGAAGAAATGAAAAAAATATATCCTAAAGCAGAATATTGGGGGTGGATTTATTAAATGATTTTTGTTACTGTTGGAACTCAGGACAAGCAGTTTAAAAGATTGCTTGTTGAGGTTGAAAGATTGATTAAGTGTGGCAAGATTAATGAAACTGTTGTTGCACAAATTGGTAATACTAAGTTTACCACAGATTTGGATAGTAGTAAAATGCATTTGATTGAATTTACTACTCCAAGAGAGGTGGATGCACTAATTCAAAATGCTAGTTTTATTATTACTCATGGGGGTGTTGCTACTATTATTCAGGGATTGAATAGTGGTAAGAAGATTATTGCTGTTCCGAGGTTGAAAGAGTTTAAGGAGCATGTTAATGATCATCAATTGCAGATTATTGAGAATTTTGATGAGAGTGGGTTTATTATTGGGTTAAGAGGTGTTGATGAGTTGGAGAAGCGGTTTGGAGAGAATTGATGGTTTTGTGGCTGAGAAGTATGTTAGTAATAATGAGAGATTTGTAGAGAGGTTGGAGAAGGAGATAAATAAATAATTAGTAAAATAGTATTGCATTAGGATATAATATGATATAAAATGTTCTAGAATACAGAGTGAAAATGGAGGAAAATTAATATGGAATATGATTATTTAATAGTAGGTTCAGGATTGTTTGGAGCAATTTTTGCATATGAAGCAAAACAAAAAGGGAAAAAATGTTTAGTAATAGATAAAAGATCAAATATAGCAGGAAATATATATACAGAAAAAATTAATGGTATTAATGTTCATAAATATGGTGCTCATATATTTCATACAAGTAACAAAAAAATATGGGATTATATAAATCAATTTACAGAATTCAATAGATATACAAATTCACCAATAGCTAAATATAAAAATGAATTGTATAATCTTCCTTTTAATATGAATACTTTCAATAAATTATGGGGGGTAATTACACCACAAGAAGCTAAACAAAAAATAGAACAAGAAAGGCAAGCGGCTGGTATTAGCGAACCTAAAAATTTAGAAGAACAAGCAATCAGCTTAGTAGGGAAAACAATTTACGAAAAATTAGTAAAAGGATATACAGAAAAGCAATGGGGAGAAAAAGCTACAAACTTACCTAGTTTTATAATAAAAAGATTGCCAGTTAGATTCATATATGATAATAATTATTTTAATGATATATACCAAGGAATTCCAGTAGATGGATATACAAAAATAATTGAAAAAATGTTATCAGGTATAGAAGTTCGTTTGAATTGTGATTTCTTTGAAAATAGAGCAGAATTAGAGAATATTGCAAATAAAATTATATTTACTGGACCAATAGATCAGTATTATAATTATAAATATGGAGAATTACAATACAGAAGTTTAAGATTCGAAACTGAGGTTTTAGATGAAGAAAATTACCAAGGAAATGCTGTAGTAAATTATACTGAATTTGAAGTTCCATACACAAGAATAATTGAACATAAACATTTCGAATTTGGAACTAATTTAGGAAAAGTTGCTGAAGGTGAAGCAAAAGAAAAAACAATAATTTCAAAAGAATATCCTGATAAATGGGTAAAAGGAAAAGAAGCATATTATCCAATTAATAATGAGACTAATAATGAATTATATAACAAATATGCGGAATTAGCTAGTAATGACTCTAAGGTTATTTTTGGTGGAAGATTAGGACAGTATAAATATTATGATATGGATAAGGTGATTGCTTCAGCTTTGGAGTGCGTTGAGTTGGAGTTAAAATAACAATGAAAATTGGATTATTTAGTAGTAGGAAATATAATAAAAAAGCGCAAAATTAGGAGGAAAAAATGTATGCAGAAATTTTAGAACTTATAAAAAATAAAAATGTTGTGTCATTTGATATATTTGATACATTATTATTAAGAAATGTGGCTCAACCAATAGATATTTTTAAGATTTTAGACCGTATTGTTAAAGAAAAATTCAATATTTTAAATTTTTTGAAAAAAAGAGTTGAAGCAGAAAAAAAGGCCAGAGCTGTATCTGAAAACGGAGAAGCAAATTTTGATGAGATATACATTCAGTTGGAAAATGAAATAAAAAATAAAGAGATTATTAATCAGATAAAGAAATTAGAAATGGAAAAAGAAATAGAATTTATTGTTGCAAATCCATTTATGAAAAAAATATTTAATTATTGTGTTGAAAAAAATAAAACAATAATTTTAATATCAGATATGTATTACCAAGAAGCTTTTATAAAAGAATTGTTGGATAAATGTGGATATCGTGCAAAAATAAAAATTTATGTATCTAGTGATTACAGAAAAAATAAAGGAAGTGGAGAATTATTTAATCTAGTACAAAGAAAAGAACATATAAAACATAATGAATGGATTCATATAGGAGATAATTATAATTCTGATTATTGTATTCCAAAAAGCTTAGGAATAGATGCTTATAATTATAAAAATGTTAATTCATATGAAGATGTTAAATACAATAGTGTTTTTGAATCTATAATTTTGGGCATTAGAAATAATTATCTATATAATGGTAATGAAATAGAATATTGGAAAAAATTTGGAGTTAAATATCTAGTACCACTTTATATAGGCTTTACAAACTGGATTTATCAAATGACTTATAATAGAGATAATATATTTTTTATTGCAAGAGATGGTTATATTTTGGAAAAAGTGTATCAATTATTTCCAAATAATAAATACACTAAATATATTTATTGCTCCAGAAATTCAATACAAATTCCATCAATGGCTGCGGAATCTAGAGATAAGATACTCAAATTAATACTTGATAATATAGACGAAAACACTTCTTTAAAGAAGGTTTTTAATATTTGCAAGTTAAAGGCTAAAAAAGAATATGAAAATATTATAAAACTATATGGATTTAACTCCTTTAATGAAAAAGTAAAATTAAATAAAAAATATGATGCTTTCAAATGTGTGTGCGCAGTTTTTGATGATGCTGAAGAAGAACTGAAAAAAGATAGAGAAATGGCAAGAAGGTATTTAATTCAAGAAGGTTTAAATAAGTTTGATATAATAAATGTAGTTGATGTTGGATGGGGAGGTAGTATTCAAGAGTCTATTCAAAGACTATTAAATAAAGAAATTAGAGGGTATTATTTTGGAACTATAAATGTTGGAAAACATGATTTCTTTTCGAAATCTTTCGGATATATTTTTGATCAAGATAATGATATATATGATAAAAAGAAAATATTTTCACAGGTAATGATGTATGAATTAATTTTTTCTGCACCACATGGTTCAACAGAAAGATATGAAGAAAAAGAAGGAAAAATAATTCCTATATTAAAGAAATTGGATGATTATGCTGAAATTGTTGATATTTTTCAAAACGAAAGTCTTAAAATTATAAAACAAATTATGAAATATTATGGATATTATGATACTTTAGATAAACATTTTTGTATTAAGTTTTATCAGGACTTTTTAGATAGCTATAATTGGAATGATTTAATGAAATTTTCAATGATTGAAAATGATTATTTAATTGGAAATGATGAAAAGTACCCATATGTTCAAATGCTTAAAAAGGAATTGTTTTATGAAAATTTTGATAAATTAGAAGCAATAGCAGAAAAAAGCTTATGGAAAGGGGCGTTTATAATTGAGGGCTGTGATACAGAAGAAAAACATAACACTTTTTTATCAGAAATTATGAAATTGCACTATCCTGAATTATATCCTTCTAAATATAGAAAGATCGCAAGAAGAATTATTCCGTTTGGAATAAGGAAAAGACTAAAAAGAACATATTTCAAATAATAATTTTATGAAAGAAATGTTTACAAATAATTAGAAATGTGAAATAATAAGAAAAAATAGGAGGCATTTCTTTTATGAAAACTAATGAAGATTTAATAAATAATTTTGAATGTAATAATAATATAAAAAACAAAGAAGAAAAAGAAGTTTTAGCCAGAAAAATTGCAACTAAAGTTAATGATGGAGATGTAATTAGTTTTGGTTCTGGTACAACTTCTTTTTTGGCTGTTAAAGAAATTGCAAAAAAGTGTGAAAGTGAAAAGATAAATATAATTGCTATACCTACTTCACAACAAATCAAATTATTATGTGATTGTTTAAATATAAAAACAGCACAGCTTGGTAAATATAAAATTGATTGGGGATTTGATGGTGCAGATGAAGTAGATGAAAATAACTGGTTAATAAAAGGACTTGGGGGAGCATTGTACAAAGAAAAAATGAACCTTAAGCAAACACCGATAGTCTATATACTAGCAGATAAATCAAAATTTGTGAAAAAAATTGGTCAAAAATGCTATGTGCCTGTTGAATGTGATATTGATAAAGTTGATTATGTTGAAAACAAGTTAAAAAGATTAGGAGCTCTTGATTTTTTTGTAAGGGTTAGAAAAGATTCAAATGAAATCTTTATTACAGAAAACGGTAAATATATAATTGATGTTAAATTTGAAGAAATAACTAAAGATCTGGAAGAAAAAATAAACAAAATTGAGGGTGTCTTAGAAAATGGCTTATTTATAGGTTATGAGAATATAAAAATAATCAAATAACAAATTATTAAGGGAGAATTATTAAAAATGAAAATAGGAATTGTTATATTAAATTATAATGATAGTAAATCGACAACTGAAATGTTAGAAAATATAAAAGATTATAATATTTTAAATGAAATAGTTATTGTTGATAATAATTCAACTGACCAATCATATGAAGTTTTAAAAAAATATGAAAATAATAAAATAAAAGTTATAAAAGCAGATAAAAATGGTGGCTTTGGATATGGCAATAATATAGGAGCAAAATACTTAGTTAATAAAGGAATAAATTATATTATATTTTCTAATCCTGATGTTATTGTAAAAGAAAAAGATATAAATCTTTTAAAAGATAGTTTTACTGAATTGGATAATGTTGCAATTGTTGCACCAAATATAAATGAACATGGAAAAATAAGTAGAGGTTGGAAACTGAAAGGACCTATATGGGACTCATTTTCTAATATTAATTTTATTGGCCGTTTTTTTAAAGAAAAGCAGAGATATCCTGAGAGCGATTATACAGAGAAATATACTAAAGTAGATGTTGTTTCTGGGTGCTTTTTTGCTATAACCAAAGATGCTTTTGAACAAATCCATGGATTTGATGAAAATGTTTTTTTGTATTATGAGGAAAATATTTTGGCAAAAAAAATAAAAGATTTAGGTATGGATATAATTGTAAGAAATGATATTGAAGTAATTCATAATCATTCAGTTAGTATAAATAAAAGTTTAAACAAAATTAATAAATTTAAGGTATTAGCTAGAAGCCAGAGATATTATCATGAAAAATATAATAATATAGGATTCATAAAAAAAATTATATTATATTTTTCGTATTTTATTACTTTAGTAATATCATATTTTTTAGCTATTTTCAATAAATAAATATTTTAAAATGGATATACAAGGGTTGGCAAAAAAAGATTTTAATGATATAATTCGGATGGTTAAGATATAAACAGAAAAGGTGAGGTATAAAATGAAAACAAATTCAGATATTGTAATTGATGTAAAGAATGTAAGCAAGCAATTCAATGTGTATTTTGATAAAGCAAATACATTAAAAGAAAGAATTATTTTTTGGAAAAGAAATAATCACGAAGTTAGAAAAGTTTTAAATGATATAAATGTACAAATAAAAAAAGGAGAAACAGTTGCTTTAATAGGTGTTAACGGCTCAGGCAAAAGTACATTATTAAAATTAATGACTAAGATTATTTATCCAAATGAAGGAGAAATTGAGGTAAATGGGAAATTGACTTCTATGCTTGAGTTAGGAGCGGGGTTTCATCCTGATTTTTCAGGAATGGAAAATATATATTTTAATGCATCTATTTTTGGTTTATCAAAAAAAGAAATAGACAATAGATTAGATCAAATTATTGAATTTTCGGAATTAAAAGATTATATTGATAATCCTGTTAGAACATATTCATCAGGAATGTATATGAGATTGGCATTTTCAATAGCTATAAATGTAGATGCTGATATATTATTAATTGATGAAATATTATCTGTAGGAGATAGACATTTTCAAGAAAAATGTTTTAAGAAAATGCAAGAATTAAAAAATGAGGGGAAAACAATAGTTTTAGTAACACATGATTTAGGTTCTGCTAAATCATTATGCGATAGGACAATTTGGTTAAGCAATGGAAGAGTTAGATTAGATGGAAAATCTGAAGAAGTATTGGATGAATACATTAAAGAATGTTCTTAATAAAAACAACAAAACAATAGATGAAGAAGGAGAGATAAAATGTTAAGTAAAATAAAAGAATTATATATGTATAGACAGTTTTTAAAAACCTCTGTTAAAAAGGAATTTAGGGGAAAATATAAAAAATCTTTTTTTGGAGTACTATGGTCATTTATTAATCCATTATTACAATTATTAGTATATGCATTAGTATTTCCATTTATTCTAAGAATACAAGAAAAAAATTATACAATGTTTTTGTTTACAGCATTGGTCCCTTGGAATTTTTTCTCATCAACATTGGCACAAAGCACTTCAGTAATAATAAGTAATGGTGGAATTTTAAAAAAAGTGTATTTTCCAAGAGAAATTTTACCAATTTCTATAGTAATTAGCGGGGCAATTAATTTCTTGATTTCATGTATTATAATATTTGTTGCACTTCTAATTTCAGGTATTGGAATAACAAAATATGTATTATTATTACCAGTAATATTGCTAGTTCAATGCATAGTTATTTTAGCAATATGTTTTATTCTATCAGCATTTACTGTGTATATTAGGGATTTGGAGTACTTTATAAATATATTATTACAATTATGGATGTATATTACACCAGTATTATATTCAATAACAATGATACCAGAAAAATTTGCTAAATTATTCTATATAAATCCAATGGTACAAATAACTAACGCTTATAGAAATATATTTTATTATCAACAGATGCCAGATATGAGAGCATTAGGAATATGGTTTGGTCTTGGTATTATAGGTATATTAATTGGATATGCTATATTTAAGAAATTTGAAAAGAGATTTGCTGAAGAATTATAAAATAATGGTGTGATGGAGGCCAAAAATGTCAATACGGAAAAATAGCTGGAGTTGTAGTTTTGTATCAACCAACTCAAGATGAATTAGACAATATAGGTACATATATTAATGATATAGATGTTTTATATGTTATAGATAATTCAAAACAAAATAATAGTTGTAAAATAATTAAAAATGATAAGATAAAATATGTATTTAATAATGACAATATAGGTGTAAGCAAGGCATTGAACCTAGGTGCACAAATGGCGATTGATGAGGGGTGCTCATGGATTCTTACAATGGATCAAGATACGGCATTTGGAGAAAATACATTAATTCAAATGAAAAAAGCAATTAATGAAAATGATGTTACAAAAATCGGAATTATTACACCATGGCATAATACAAAATTAAAGATAGAAAAACCAAAAAAAAGAATAGATTATCCTCTAGAAGTTATGACTTCAGGAAATTTAGTAAATCTAGATATTTATTCCAAGATAGGCGGATATAAAGATTGGATGTTTATTGATGGAATAGATATTGAATATGGTTTGAATTTGAATAAAAATGGCTATAAGATTATGAGGCTAAATTATGTTGAAATAGAACATAATTTAGGAGCTATTGAATACAAAGATTTCTTATGGGAAAAAGATATTTTATGTACTAATCACAATTATTTGAGAAGATACTATATGATGAGAAATTATTTATATATAAGAGATATGTATATTGATTTTAATAAAGAGTATGTTGAAAAAATTGCAAAGCAAAAAAGAAATATAATAACTATTATATTATTTGAAAAAGATAAATATAGAAAAATTAGAAATATGATAAGAGGATATTATGATTACAAAAGAGGAATAAAGGGAAAATATAGGTTTAAAAATTAAATACAGTTACAAAGGAGTATAAAAATGAGCAGAGTTAAAGAATTAATGCAAAAGTCAATTGAGACACTAAAAATAGAGGGCGTAAAAGGTTTTTATATAAAAACAAAATTTTTTATTAAAGGAAAAATTATAAAAGAGAATAAAAAAGCATATAAAGATATTCTATTTATAAATGGTTGTACTTTACCTCATCCACAAAGATATCGTGTTGACCATCAAATAGAACAATTAGAGGCTTCTGGTTTCTTTTGTAGTCGTGTTAATTATGATCAGCTTAATATACAAGATTTAAAATATTATAGAGGATTTGTTTTTTATAGATGTCCAATAACTAACGAAGTTAGAGAATTTATAGAAACTGCTAAAAAGGAAAATAAAGCTGTATTTTTTGATATAGATGATTTAGTGATTGATCAAAAATATACAAATACAATTAAATATCTAAAAACAATGACAAAGGATGAATTGGATTTATATAATGATGGTGTTAATAGAACAAGAGAAACTTTACAAATGTGTGATTACGCAATAACTACAACTGAAAGATTAGCAACAGAGTTAAAAAACTATGTGAAAGAAGTATATATTAACAGAAATGTTGCGTCTGAAAAGATGGCAGAATTATCTGTAAAAGCATTAAATGAAGTAAAAAAAGATAAAGATAAAGTAATAATGTCATATTTAAGTGGAAGTATAACACATAATGATGATTTTAAAATGATTTTACCTGTTGTTCAAAAATTAATGAAGGAAAATAAAAATTTATATTTGAAAGTAGTTGGATTGTTAGATATTCCAGAGGAATTACAGGAATTTAAAGACAGAATATTAACAGCTCCTTTTGTATCATGGTTAGAACTACCAAAAATTATTGCATCTATTGATATTAATTTAGCTCCACTTGAAGAATCTATTTTCAATGAAGCAAAATCAGAAAATAAGTGGGTTGAAGCAGCTCTTTGCAAGGTAGTAACTGTTGCAAGTAATTTTGGAGCATTTAAAACATGTATAAGAGATGGTGTAGATGGTTTATTATGTGATAGTGAAAAAGATTGGTATGATAAACTTAGCAAAGTAATTAAAGATAGTAGTTATAGAGAAAAAATTGCAAATGAAGCATTTAATCAAGTTATAAAGAAAAAAGTAACAACATATACAGGTTTAGGATTATATGAATTTATACAAAGTAAATTGAGAAAAAATGTTGCATTTGTCATGCCAAGTACCAATATTAGTGGTGGTGTTAATGTTGCAATAAAACATTGTAATATTTTAAAAAAAGCGGGATATGATGCATTTTTTATAAACATGGATGATAATGATGATGATATTATAAATGATGATGGAATTGTCAGAGTAATAAAAACAAAAGATACATTTATTGTTGGGCAAATGCATACAATGGTTGCAACACTATGGGCAACATTGCAATTTGTTAAAAGTTATTCAAATGTATTAAATAAATCATATTTAGTTCAAAATTTTGAAACAGACTTTTTTGAGAATGGAAATTATTTAAAGATAATGGCAAATGCTACATACAATTCTTTTACACCAATAAATTATTTGACAATATCAAAATGGTGTGAAAGATGGTTAAAAGAAGATTATAAAAAGGATTGCAAATTTGTTCAAAATGGAATTGATACTAAGAAATTTCCAATAAAAGAACGAAATTTTGACGGCAAAATTAAAATTCTTGTAGAAGGAAATAGTGCAGATTATTATAAGAATGTTGATGAGAGCTTTAGAATTGTAGAAAAATTAGATAAAAATAAATATGAAATTAATTTCTTGTCATATCAAGGAAAACCAAAAGATTGGTATTATGTTGATAAATTTATGCATAAGGTACCACATGATGAAGTTGGAAAAGTTTATTCAAGTTGCGATATTTTAATTAAGTCTAGTCTTCTAGAAAGTTTTTCATATCCACCGTTAGAAATGATGGCAACAGGGGGGCTTGTTGTTGTAGCACCAAATGATGGTAATGTAGAATATTTAAAAGATGAGTATAATTGCTTATTTTATGAGCATGGCAATATTGAACAAGCAGTAAAACAAATTGAAAGAATAAGCACAGATAAAAATCTTAGAGAAAAACTTATAAAAAACGGTTTAGATACTGCTAAAGAAAGAGAATGGTCAAATATCGAAGACGATGTTATAAATCTATATATTACGGAGGAAAAATAATGGTCAAAATGAGTCCAGTAAAATTTTTTGTGTATTGTGCACTAATCTTTGGTATAATTTTTTTGATACTTATACCACCGTTTCAATCACCTGATGAAGATAGTCATTTTAAAAGAGCCTATGTTGTTTCATATGGGAAATTATATCCGTCTTCTAAAGATGGAGTAAATGGGTTTAATCTTCCTAACAAAATGGTCGATTATATTAATGAAAAATTAACTTTTATAGGAAATAGAGACAGAAAATATTCATATAATGAAATGGTTTGTGATGATAGAATTCCAGTAGAATATACAGATTATTCATTTCAAAATTTCTCTACTGTCGGAACAACACCATTTGTGTATGCAGCACCAGCAATTGGAATTGTTTTTTCAAGATGTATATCACATATTATAGGTTTAAAAGATATTTCAATTGTAAATATGTTATATTTTGCAAGATTTTTCAGTTTATTATTTTATGTAATAATTATTGCATTAGCAATAAAAATAACTCCGATTCTAAAGAAAACTTTTTGCTTGATTGGCCTTATTCCTATGAGTTTAGCATTGGCTTCAGCTATTTCATATGATAGCGTATTAATTAGTATTACATTATTAAGTACAGCAATGATTTTTAAATTAATTTTCGATGAGAATGTAAAAAAAATAAACTATAAATATGTATTTGCTTTTGGAATAATAGGATTTTTCTTGTTATCAGTAAAAACAGTATACTTGACGGTACTATTACCTTTAATTTTTGTTCCTAAAAATAAATTTGGAGATAAACCAGTTAAGAATATACTAAAATACATAGTGTTTTTTGCAGGAATAGTTTTAGGTATATATATTATAAATAAAATTCCTTCATTATTTTTATCAAAAACAGAAAATGATGACAGCATTGCTGCAATGCAACAATTACAAATGGTTATGCAACATCCGATATATTATGTGAAAATTTGGTTAAATACAATGTTTGAATCAAGAAATTATTATTATACCGGAATGTTTGGAATTTTCGGTTTATCAGATACTTATATGGTTACAGTTGTTACAGTCATGTATAGTTTAGCACTTATAGGGGTTGTGATAACAGATACAAGTTTAGAAGAAAAAAAGTTTAATTGGAAATATAAAATAATATCTATACTTGGGATAATTGCTTCAGTATTTGGAATTTTCTTAGCGATGTATTTATTCTGGACAAGTATAATGGAAGGATATGGAGTGGGAGCGGAATTAATAACTGGTGTTCAAGGAAGATATTTCTTGCCATTAATTCCACTTGGCATAACACTATTTTCAAATAAAATATTTGTAAAAAATGAAAAGATAAAAAATCTTTTCAGTAAAATATTAGATAATAGTAATATTATTCCACTTATAGTATTAACTATTTCAAGTGTAACAATTTTGTTAAGATTTTGGTGTTAAAAAATAAAAAGGTTTGGAGAGAAAAATGAAAAAAAGTCGAATTTTAATTATTATTCCAGCATATAATGAAGAAAAAAATATTTTAAATACAGTTAATTCAATAATAACAAATGAAAATAAATATGATTATATTGTAATTAATGATGGTTCAAAAGACAATACACTAAAAGTTTTGCAAGACAATGATATTAATCATATTAACTTAATACAAAATTTAGGGATTGGAGGAGCTGTTCAAACAGGATATAAATATGCTTTTCAAAATAATTATGATATTGCTATTCAATTTGATGGTGATGGGCAACATGATATAAATTATGTTGATAAAATCTGCACTCCGATTATTGAGGGAAGAGCAAATATCTGTATAGGATCAAGATATCTTGACAATACAACAAGTAAATTTAAGTCAACATTTATGAGGAGACTGGGAAAAAACATTATATCTGTTATCCTTAAAATTTGTATAAGAAAAAAAATTACAGATCCAACATCTGGATTTAGAGCTGTTGATCGAAAAATAATAAAATTGTTTGCAGATGACTATCCAACTGATTATCCTGAACCTGAATCATTAGTAACAATAAATAAAGAAGGTCTAAAAATAGTTGAAGTTCCAGTCAATATGAATGAAAGAAAAGAAGGAGTTTCTTCAATACATGCATGGAAGTCAATTAATTATATGATTAAAGTTTCTTTAGCAATAATGATAGATAGTTTAAATAAAAAGAAAAGAGGAAAATAAATGGCATTTAATTTAAAAATAGGTTTGATAATAATTATAGCTTTTGCTATATTTATTATAGTAAAAAATATAAAAAATGGAAAATTGCAATTATCATTTTCAATTTTTTCTATAATAACTGGAACTTTATTAATAATAGCATTAACAATTCCATCATTAATGGAAAAAATAGCAGGTTTTATAGGATTTGAAGTTACATCAAATATGTTGTTTTGTTTATCAATTTTTATGATTTTGTATTTGATATTTTCACTAATGATTATTGCTTCAGATGAACATAGAAAAAATATAAAACTAATTCAAGAAATATCATTATTAAAAGAAAGAGTCAATCAAATTGAAAAAAAGATGTAAACAAATGAAAAAATATTTGAGTACTAATTAAACATACAAGGAGGAATTGTTAATGAAAATATTAATAACAGGAGCAAATGGAATGCTTGCTCAGGCTGTAAAAGAAAAATTTAAGGAAGGAAATAAGTTAATTCTTACAGATGTTAATGATTTAGATATAACAAATAATAATGCTGTAATGGAATTTGTAGCTAAAGAAAAACCTGAATATATAATAAATTGTGCAGCATATACTGCAGTTGATAAAGCAGAAGAAAACGAAGAATTAGCAGAAAAAATCAATGCAGAAGGTCCTAAAAACTTAGCTTTAGCAGCAAAAGAGAATGATGCTATTCTTATACATATAAGTACAGATTATGTTTTTCCGGGAGATTTAGATGTAAGTAAAACATATAAAGAAGAAGATAAAACTGGACCTGTAACAGCATATGGTCGAACAAAATTGCATGGTGAACAAGCAATTATTAATAATTGTGAAAAATATTACATTTTTAGAACAGCTTGGTTGTATGGTGAAGGAAAAAATTTCGTAAGAACAATGTTAGCATTAAGTGAAAATAATGATGAAATTAGCGTTGTATGTGATCAACATGGAAGTCCAACATATACAGAAGATTTGACAAGTATTATTTATCAAGCAATAGAAAAAAATATTCCTTTTGGAATTTACCATTCTACAAACCAGAGATTTACAACATGGAGTGAATTTACTAAAAAAATATTTGAATTATCTAATATAAAAACAAAAGTTAATCCAATTACTTCAGAAGAGTATTCAAGAAAATATCCAACATCAGCTAATAGACCAAAAAACTCACAACTATCTAAAGAAAAATTAACCAATAATGGAATAGAAATTCCAAGTTGGGAAGATGCACTAAAAAGATATTTAAAAAAAGAAGGAAAAATGTAAGAAAGGAATGGTTTTTATGAAAAACAGAAAAGGAATAATTTTAGCAGGAGGAAGTGGAACTCGATTATATCCACTAACAATAGCAATATCAAAACAAATAATGCCAGTATATGATAAACCAATGGTTTATTATCCATTATCAGTATTAATGAATGCTGGAATAAAAGATGTTTTAATAATATCTACACCAAGAGACATTGTTATATTTGAAAGCTTACTAGGAGATGGTTCTCAATGGGGAATGCATTTTGAATATAAAATACAAGAAAAACCAAATGGATTAGCAGAAGCTTTTATTATTGGTGAAGAATTTATTGGTGAAGATAATGTTGCAATGATTCTTGGAGATAATATGTTTTATGGCGAAAAATTAAATAAAGTTTTAAAAGCTGCAATGGAAAGAGAAGAGGAAGCAACAATATTTGGATATTATGTAAAAGATCCTACAGCATATGGTGTTGTAGAAATTGATAAAGACGGGAAAGCTATATCAATAGAGGAAAAACCACAAAATCCAAAATCAAATTATGCAGTACCAGGTTTATATTTCTATACAAATGATGTTATTGAAATTGCAAAAAATGTTAAACCTTCAGCAAGAGGTGAATTAGAAATTACAACTGTTAATGAAGAATATATGAAACTAGGTAAATTAAAAGTTGAAAAATTAGGTAGAGGAATGACTTGGTTTGATACAGGAACACATGATGCTTTACTTGAAACTGCAAGTTTTGTTCAAACTATTCAAAAAAGACAAGGGCTACAAATTAGTTGTCCTGAAGAAATTGCATTTAAAAATGGATGGATTAATGCCGAACAATTATTGGAATTATCAAAAAAATATATGAAAACAGATTATGGTAGATATTTAAAAGATTTAGCTGAAAATAGATTTGGTGAAGAATAAAGAATATTATAAATTGTTTTATATACTTTATAAGGAAAGGATGAAGTTCAAATGGGTAAATTCAAAAGAATAGATACATCAATCGAAGGAGTATGCATAATTGAACCAACAGTATTTGGTGACAACAGAGGTTATTTTATGGAAACATATAGCAAAGCTGATTTTGAAGAATTAGGTTTAAACTACGACTTTGTTCAAGATAATCAATCAAAATCAAAAAAAGGAGTTTTAAGAGGATTACATTTTCAAAAAGAAAATACACAAGCTAAGTTAGTTAGATGTATTAAAGGAGAAGTTTTTGATGTAGCAGTTGATTTAAGACCTGGAAGTCAAACTTATGGTAAATGGGAAGGTGTTATATTAACTGAAGAAAATAAGAAAATGTTTATGATACCAAAAGGTTTTGCACATGGATTTTTGGTTTTATCAGATGAAGCTGAGTTCGCTTATAAATGTGATGATGTATATAATCATTCAGCAGAGGGCGGATTAAAGTTTGACGACCCTGATGTAAACATTGTTTGGCCAATGGGAAATCTAAAAAAAGAAGATTTAATAACTTCTGAAAAAGATGCAGTTTGGCCATCTTTAAAAGAGTTGAAAGAAACAGATTTATTTGCAAATTTATAAACTGAAATATCTAAAAGAAAGGAAGTATAAATAATGAAAAATATTTTAGTAACAGGAGCTGCAGGTTTTATAGGAAGTAATTTTGCAGAATTTATGGTAAATAAATATCCAGACTACAATATCGTAGTTTTTGATAAATTAACATATGCAGGTAATATGGATAATCTAAAAAAAGTACAAGATAAAATAACATTTGTACAAGGTGATATCTGTGATTTAGAAAAAGTTACAGAAACTTTTGAAAAATATAATATAGATGCAGTTGTACATTTTGCAGCAGAATCACATGTTGACAATAGTATTAAAACACCATTTATATTTACTCAAACAAATGTAATAGGAACACATACTTTATTAGAAGTGGCAAAAAGAATATGGGGAGAAGGATCACCAAATAAATTTGTTCATATATCAACAGATGAAGTATATGGAACATTAGGAGAAGAAGGATATTTTACTGAAAAATCCCCTATTCAACCTAATAGCCCTTATTCAGCATCTAAAGCTGGCTCTGATTTAGTAGCGTTGGCATATCATGAAACTTTTAAAATGAATGTATCTGTTACAAATTGTTCAAATAACTATGGACCATATCAACATAATGAAAAATTGATTCCACACATGATAAAACTAGCTTTAAATGACGAAAAATTACCAGTCTATGGACAAGGATTAAATATTCGTGATTGGTTATATGTAGAAGATCATTGTGAAGCAATTGATTTAGTATTACACAATGGAAAAGCTGGTGAAAGATATAATATTGGTGGACATAATGAAAAAAGAAATATTGAAATTGTTAAATTAATTTTAAAACATTTAAACAAACCGGAGACATTGATTACATATGTTGAAGATAGAAAAGGTCATGATTATAGATATGCAATAGATCCAACAAAAATAAAAAATGAATTAGGTTGGGAACCTAAAACTAAGTTTGAAGATGGTATTATTAAAACAATTGATTGGTATTTGGAAAATAAAGATTGGTTAAAATAATTGAGGATATATATGAAAAAATTTTTAAAATTAAATAAAATAAATATATTGGAAATAGTACTCATACTGAGTCCAATTATTGATATATTAACATCAATGTCACAAAGAATATTAAGAGTTGATATATCTCTAGGCCTTATTATAAGGTCTTTTCTTCTATTATTTATGATAAGTTATACAGTGTTAAAAAGTAAGTATAAACACAAGAAGATATCTATAATATATTTGATAACAATCGCTATTTATGCTATTCTTTTTCTGAGTAATATTTATATATGTAAAGGAAGCAAATATATTATTGCTGAAACAAAGGAGTTGGTTAAAGCCTTTTACTTTCCAATTTGTCTAGTTACAATTTTAAATTATACTGAAACAAAGGGTTATAAGATAGATTTGAAGTTACTATTTTGTGTTATTGTAGAATATATAATTTTGTTGTTTATTCCAAGCATATGTCATTTGGGATATGAAAGTTATGCTGAGGACAAAATAGGAACGATTGGATGGTTTTTTTCGGCAAATGAGATAAGTAGTATATACTCAATATTAATTGTATTAATAGTTTTTAGTTATAAATACATAAAAAATATTTGGTGTTATTTTATATTAGTATTAATAAGTTTTTATACTGTTATGCAGATAGGTACTAAAATGCCGGCTATTTCTACAATAATTGCAATAATTGCATTTATATTATTTAATATTGTAAAATATATGAAAAACAGAAGAAAAGATACTATAAGTTCTATATTTGTCGGATTTGGAATGATATTGTTATTTTTAATTGTTTTTGTTACATCACCAGTAATGAAGAATTTTGATATTTATAAAAACTATTTAATATCAACCAGGGAACACCAAGATGTTATAGAATCAAATGCTATTTCAATAGAATCAAATGAAGAATCAGATGAGACTAAAGCAGAAGAGATAATTGCTCATAATGAACAAATAGTTCAATCAGAAATCAATGAAGAGAAGGTAGTGGCAGAGAATAATATAGAAAAAGATTCTATTAAAACTATAGAAGAATCAGAAAATCAATTAGAAGAGGAAACAAAAGAACTTACGAGTGATGAAATAGCAACAATAATTCATAGTGGAAGAGTTGAAACTTTGTCAAAAATAAATTCTATATATTTGAAGTCAAATATTATTACAAAGATTATAGGGTTAGGTAGAATTGATATTGATAATAATGACGAATATTTAATAGAAATAGATTATTTTGATATTTTATATAATTTTGGTATTTTAGGCTTTATAATTTATTTCAGTTCTGTTATAATAGTTTCAGTTATGATTCTAAAAAATGTAGTCATAAACAAAATTGGAAAAGTATTTGAAAATGATTATAATTTTTGTTACATTATTATTATTACAAATGGTATTATATGCGCAATTGCGGGTCATACTCTGGTTGCACCTGCAGTAAGTATATATATCGTATTAGTATTGGTACAATTTTTTTCAGAACAAGAAAAAAAGGAGTTTATATGAAAATCACAATTTTGGCTCTGCATTTAGGGTATGGTGGAATAGAAAAGTTTATAAGTAATATTGCTAATATGTTTGCCGAAGAATATGATGTTGAAATTATTTCTGTATATAAGTTATATGAAAAACCACCATTTTATATTAAACCTAATATAAAAATTACATATTTATTGGAAAATCTGAAACCAAATAAAGAAGAATTGTTTTCGAGCTTAAAAGGTTTCAAATTAATTAATAGTATTAAACAGGCTTTTATTTCATTAAAGATAATTTTTTTAAAAAAGAATTTGATGAAACGAGCTATAAAAAATTTAACAAGTGATGTTGTTATTTCAACAATAATACCCCATAATAGGCTTTTAGCTAAATACGGTAAAAAGAATACAATTAAAATAGCGACAGAGCATAATTACAATATCAATAATAAAAAATATTTAAATAAAGTAACTAAATCATGTAAAGCCATGAATTATTTAGTAATAGCATCTAAACAATTATATGAAGTATATTCAAATAAAATGACAGATAAATATTGTCAAGTCGAAAATATCTCTTTGGGGATAGATAGTATACCAGATAAAATTTCACCTTTGAATAAAAAATCAATAACATATATTGGCAGACTTTCAGAAGAAAAAGGAGTTCTAGATTTGATTGATATATTTAGGTTGGTAAACCAAAAGGATAAAGAAATAATCTTAAATATAATTGGTGATGGAGTTCTAAAACAAAAAGTTACTGATAAGATTAATGAGTATGCCTTAAATGATTGTGTAATAGTGCATGGATATAAGGATAAAAAGAGTATTGAAAACATTTTATTGGAAACGAGTTTAGGAATTAATGTTTCATATACTGAATCTTTTGGTTTGGCTATTCTTGAGACATTTAGTTATGGAATTCCTTGCATTTCGTTCAGCTCTGCACAAGGTGTTACAGAAATAATAGATAATGAAAAAAATGGATATATTATAAAAAATAGAAATAAAGTTGAAATGGCTGATACAATTGTAGAATTGATAAATGATTCTACTAAATTAAAAGAGTTTCGGAAATAAAGCAAGAGAAAAAAGTATGCAATATAAAACTGAAAATATAAAATTAAAATGGATGAAGCTTTTAGCTAAAAACTAAAAAATAAAATTAATTGATAAATAATTGGAAGGGGATTAGTAAAATGAGTAATGATAAAATAAAAGTAAGTATAATAGTACCGGTATATAAGGTTGAAAAATATTTAAGAAGAAGCATGGATTCTTTAGTAAATCAGACCCTTGACAATGTTGAAATTATTTGTATAAATGATGGATCACCTGATAACTGCCTTAGTATTTTAAAAGAGTATAAAGAAAAGTATGCAGATAAAAACATTGTTATAATTGATAAACAAAATGAAGGTGTATGGAAGGGAAGATTTGACGGAATTAAGGTTGCACGAGGAGAATATATTGGTTTTACTGATTCAGATGATTATATTGCACTTGATTATGCAGAGAAATTATATAATGCTGCAATAAAAACAAAAGCAGATATAAGTATATGTGGGTTCTACAGAATGGATGTTGATACAGGACATGTATATTCAAAAGAAATGACCAAATATAGTGGAAAGATAATAGATATGGATAAAAATCCAGAAGATGTTATGTCTATTAATGGAGCTTTATGGAATAAATTATATAAAGCAGAAATTCTTAAAGAAATGGATAATTTAAAGAATCCACCTCGTATTCTTGACGACATGATGTTTTTCTTATTAGTATTACTAAGAACAAAGAAGATATCATTTATTTCAGATAGTCTTTATTATTATATGGTTAGACAAGATTCAATTGTGGCAACTATAAAAAAAGAGCAAGTAGCTTCAACTGAAAATGCAATGTTAGAAGTTAAAGAGATTTATAATAAAACAGAAAATGGAAGAAGATTGATGCCTGTATTAGATGCTTTGGCTTTTTTACATTTTGGAATTTCTTTAATGTTAAGAGTATATGCTGACAAGAGTTGTAATTTCAAAGAAGAGTTAAAACATAATAAAGAGTATTTAAATACTAATTTTAAAACATGGAGAAAGTCAAAATACTTAAATATTTCATATTCTGTTGCACATAAATTCTCAAATATTAAGGTGGCAATAATGAAAAAAGTATATATTTTAGGTTTATATCCAGCATTTCTTAAATGCTATACATTTATGATAGAAAAGCTTAAAATAGATATTAAGTGGTAATTAAAAGGAGACTAAATTTATGAATGAAAAGAGGAAGAATATAATGGGATTAATATTAGTTTTAGTATATATGTTATTGACTGTGTCAGGTTTGACACTAATAAAAATGGGTGGCAATTCTGGAACAATACAATTAAATGAGGGAAATATAGGTGTTACAGTAAATTGGATTAGTGCAATAGGTTTAATTTGTTATCTATGTAGTTTCTTATTATTTACCAAAATTGTAATTATGTTTGATTTGAGTTATATTTTGCCTCTTGTTACAGGTATAGTTCAGATATTAACATTGATAAGTGCTTTTGTGATTTTTAAAGAAGAAATTACAAAACAGGGGATTATTGGAGCCTGTGTAGTTATTATTGGGATTATTATTATGAATTATAAAAAAGTATAGAAAAAGTGAGGTGAAACCCTATGTGGGGAGACATATCAATAGCATTTTTATTAGCATTTGTTACAGCATTTGTTGTAACACCATATACTATAAGATTAGCTAAAAGAGTGGGGGCAATAGATATTCCTGAAAAAAGAAGAATAAATGAAGAACCAGTACCTCGTCTTGGGGGAATAGCAGTTATTGTAGGATTTTTGGTGTCATGCACATACTTACTAATTATAATGACACTAGAAAAAACATTTTTCCCTTTTGGGGAAGAGCAATATTTTCATAAATTAATGGGATTGTTAATAGGAATTATTATTTTGGGGATTTTTTGCTTCATAGATGATGTAAAAGGTCTTCCGGCAATAGTTAAATTAATAGGACAAACTATTGCTGCAATAGTTGTTGTTTCATTTGGAATTCAGATAGATAATATTAATATTCCATTTTTAGAACAAACATTAAATATAGATAATCATATTTATGTATATATTCTATCTGTAGGCTGGATAGTAGGAATAACAAATGCGATTAATTTAATCGATGGTTTAGATGGTTTATCATCAGGAATTACATTAATATCATGTTTATCATTAATAATAGTATTTACAATGAACCAATCACCTGTTATAGCCATAATACTAATAACAGCATTAGCAGGAGCAATCGTCGGGTTTATGCCATATAACTTCCACCCAGCGAAAACTTTTATAGGTGATACAGGAGCGCAATTTTTAGGCTTTTCACTTGCAGTAATTGCAATACTTGGAACAGCAAAAACATATACATTATTAGTTTTAATATCACCATTAATAATATTAGCATTACCAATTGCAGATACTTTATTTGCAATTATAAGAAGAATTATAAAAGGTAAATCACTTAAAGCTATTTTTTCACCAGATACTGGACATTTGCATCATAAATTAATGAAACATGGATATACGCAAAAACAGGCTGTTTTAATTCTTTATGGAATAAGTGCATGTTTAGGTATGTTTGCAATTATTCTACTAGAAAGTGGAATCTGGAAGGCTATATCATTTGCATTAATGATTTTGGCAGTAATAGCTATAGGATATAAAGATTTTTTCAAAGTGAAAAAAGATAAAGCACTTAAAGATGATAAATAAGTTAAAAAGATTATAGAAGAGGTTGATTAATGAAAATAGTAGAAAAAGAAGAAAATAATACAGTTTCAAAAGAAAAGCAAAGCTCAGATATAATAAAAAATGCTTGTGAATCAGAATTAAATAAGGTAAATGAAGTAAAAACAAATATTAATGATAAAGTAAATGAATCAAAAAAAGACATTAATGATCAAGAAAATGAAGAAAAAACAGAAATTAATATCAAAGAAAATGCTTTAATAAAAAATGAAAAAAGTAAGACAACTGTAAGAAAAATTTTAAATAAATCAATTCAAATATTTTTAACATCAAGACTATTTGTAGTTGTTATTGGATTGCTTTTAGTATTAAAAACAGTTTTTTTATACAAAACTGCAATTTTCGTAAATAAACCAATAGAAAAAGAGTATATTGAAATGATAATAGGATTTGTATTTATTTTTCTAACACTTCCTATGTTATTAAAAGGCAAAATCAGAATTTGGATAGCTCTTATAATTGATTTATTAACAAGTGTCCTTCTATTTATAAATGAATTATATTATTCATACTCATCAAATTTGGTATCTGTATCACAGATATCAAATTTGCAATATGGAAAAGAAATATCAGCAGCGCTTCCAAATTTATTGCATGTATGGCAAATATTATATTTTGTAGATATAATAATACTTTTAGTTTTTTATATAATAAATAGGAAAAAAGTGCTAAAAATTTCAAAATGGTTTTATATACCAGGAATTATTTATGCTATTGTAGCAATGATTTTCGCTGTTCAAATAAATAAAAACTGGATTATGAAAGCAGAAGAATTTCAATATAATAAATTACAACAAATACAAACATCTAGTATTTTTGGTTATCATTATTTAGACCTAAAAAACAACTTCAACATGAAGAAAAATGTAAAATACAAAACCAAAACAGAAATGCTACAAGCATATAATGAGCTAAAAACGCAATATGACGAAAAATATAATTTAGTATATGATTTTAAAGACATTGCAAAAGACAAAAATGTAATAGTAGTTCAACTAGAATCAGTACAAAAATTTGTCGTAAACAGAAAAATAAATGGTAAAGAAATAACACCAAATTTAAATAAATTCTTAAATGAAAATATAGAATTTACAAATATGCACAATCAAAGTTATACAACAACAGCAGATTCAGAACATACTGCAATGAATTCATTATATCCATTAGAAAATGGAATGTCATTTGCACAATATTCTTCAAATGATTATAATGATATATTCCATAATTTTAAGAAAGATGATTATATAACTACATATATTCACGGAAATGTTGGCTCATTTTGGAATAGAGAAGCAGTTTATTCAAAATTACCAATAGACCATTTATATTTTGATAATATATTCGACGAAAACACTGAAAGGATAAATGAATATATTGCAGATGAACATGTATATAGAAAAATGGTTGAAGAAATGAAAAATTATGATGGTAAATTTTTCTTGAATATTGTTGCTGCATCATCACATACAGCTTTTGACTTGCCAGGAATCGAGAATAAAGATCAAAAGGTAAATATAGATGTTGGAGATGAATATAGAGGAATATACTTTGGAAATTATTTAGAAGCGGTTAATTATGCAGATTATGCATTTGGAATATTTATAGATGAATTAAAAAAAGCAGGTTTATATGATGATACAGTAATCCTAGTTTATGGTGATCATGCAGGTCTTCAAATGTATAATTATGAAATGATGGATTTCATTAGAGAAGTTAATCCTTCGTTAAATGATATTCAAACACAAATAAATTATACTAACGTAGCATGTGGAATAAAAATTCCAGGTGTTGAACCAATGAAAATCAATAAACCAACAAGTAGATTAGATGTTAAACCAACACTAATGGAAATATGCGGAATAGAAGATGAATTTTCATTAGGAACAAGCATGTTTGCTGATAAAGATTTTGTATGCATAAATAATGGAAAAATTATTACAGACAAATATTTTTATGATGGAAAATGGTATTTGATAGCTTCAGGTGAAGAGGTAAATTTAGATAACATTTCTGAAGAAGAAAAGGAAAAATTAGATTTTTATTCTGATTGTTTACAAAAAGAATTGGATATTTCTTTATCCGTTAATTTGTTGAATTTGTTGAAAAAATGACACATTTGAAACATTGAGACTTTTGGGGACGGTCTTGTTTTGTTTCATTTTTGAAACAAAACAAGACCGTCCCCAAAAGTCTCAAGAAGGAGGAACAAAATTGGAAGAAGATAGACTTTTAAGACCAGAAATCGAAGATTTCAGTGAACAAAAATTAGAAACTTCATTAAGACCAAGATTTTTAAATGAATATATAGGTCAATCAAAAGTAAAAGAAAACATGAAAATATATATTGAAGCAGCCAAAAAAAGAAATGAACCATTAGACCATGTTTTACTATATGGACCTCCAGGACTTGGAAAAACAACTTTAGCAAATATTATTTCAAATGAAATGAATTCTAACATAAAAGTTACATCTGGTCCAGCAATTGAAAAAGCTGGTGATTTGGCAGCATTATTAACGAATTTACAAGAATTTGATGTTTTATTTATTGATGAAATCCATAGATTAAATAAAAATGTAGAAGAGATTTTATATCCAGCACTAGAAGATTTTACACTAGATATTATAATAGGAAAAGGTCCAACAGCTAAATCTATTAGAATTGATTTACCTAAATTTACATTAATAGGTGCAACAACAAAAGCAGGAACTTTATCTACTCCATTAAGAGATAGATTTGGTATTGTTGATAGATTAGAATTATATAATATAGAGGACTTATCATTTATAGTAAAAAGATCATCTAAAATTCTTGGAATTGAAATTGATAATGAATCAGCAATTGAAATTGCAAGACGTTCAAGAGGAACTCCAAGAATTGCAAATAGACTGCTAAAAAGAGTTCGTGATTATGCAGCAGTTTTAAGTGATGGAAACATTAATTTAAAAGTAACTAAAACAGCATTAAATAGATTAGAAATTGATGAAATGGGATTAGATGAAATAGATAGAAAACTATTAGATGTAATGATTACAAAATATGCAGGAAGACCAGTTGGTATTGAAACATTAGCAACAACAATTGGGGAAGAAATCGAAACAATTGAAGATGTTTATGAACCATATTTAATTCAAATCGGATTTATTTCTAGAACAGTAAGAGGAAGAATACCATTGCCACCAGCATATGAGCATTTAGGATATTCTATTAAAGAATAGTAAAAAAGCTGTATCGAAAATATTGATACAGCTTTTTTTAT
>SAMEA3663241__coassemble_95_pt1 | contig 25421 bp, 27 predicted proteins | sample SAMEA3663241__metabat2_low_PE_011 | metagenome-assembled genome bin SAMEA3663241 (sample SAMEA3663241) | pig gut metagenome | biome: pig gut; feature: pig-associated habitat; material: faeces | place: China | collected 2013 | reverse complement strand
TACTCTATAAAAAATATATTAATAAATAATTGATAATAAAAAACAAATAAAAAAGAAAATATTAAAAATATGAAAAATTATTGGTTAATAGTTTGTAATTAAATCTATTTTGAATTAAATTTTTTTGAATTAATTTAGTCTATTAAAAATCTAATTTCTATCCTGTGTAAATCAATTTTATCAAATGAATTTGTTCTTTTTATAGAGTAACTTTCAGATGCAGTATTTTTATTAAAAATACCAAAAAAGTTACGGAAATTTGAGTTTTCTTATTGCATAATTTTTTATGATTTAGTATAATACAAGGAGTGAATTACACTAGAAAAGAGGTAGAAAATATGGATTCAAACGATGGAAAGATAATACAAAGAGATATTGAAACAGAGATGAAAACATCATATATCGATTATGCAATGAGTGTTATTGTTTCTCGTGCTTTACCAGATGTAAGAGATGGTTTAAAACCTGTTCATAGAAGAATTTTATATGCAATGTATGAAGATGGTATAACATCTGACAAGCCATATAGAAAATGTGCAAATACTGTTGGATCAGTTTTAGGACGTTATCATCCTCATGGTGATTCTTCTGTTTATGATGCAATGGTAAGAATGGCTCAAGACTTCTCAATGAGATATCCTTTGGTTGATGGTCATGGTAACTTTGGTTCTATAGATGGAGATGGAGCAGCTGCGATGAGGTATACTGAAGCAAGAATGGCAAAAATCTCAGAATTAATGTTAACAGATATTGAAAAAAATACTGTTAATTTTATGCCAAACTATGATGAAAGATTACAAGAACCTACAGTTTTACCTTCTAAAATTCCTGCTTTATTAATAAATGGTTCATCAGGAATTGCTGTTGGTATGGCAACTAATGTACCACCACACAATCTTACAGAAGTTATAAACGGAATAATAAAAATAATAGATGAAGATAATGTTACAGATGAAGAATTAATGCAAATAATTAAAGGACCAGATTTCCCAACAGGTGGAGTTATTCTTGGGCACGAAGGAATTAAGCAAGCATATACAACAGGTAGAGGTAAAATTACTGTTAGAGCAGAAGCTGAAATAGAGGAAATGAGTGGAAATAAACAAAGAATTATTGTTACATCACTTCCTTACCAAGTAAACAAGGCAAAATTAGTAGAGAATATTGCTTCATTAGCTAGGGAAAAAAGAATTGAAGGAATTTCTGATTTAAGAGATGAATCTGACAGAATAGATAAAGTTAGAATTGTAATTGAATTAAAAAGAGATGCAAATGCACAAGTTGTTTTAAATCAATTATATAAATTTACACAAATGCAAGATACTTTTGGTGCAATTTTATTAGCATTAGTTAATGGTGAACCTAAAATTTTAACTTTAAGGCAATGTTTAGATTATTATATTGATCATAGAAAAGATGTTATTTTACGTAGAACACAATTCGAATTAGATAAAGCATTAGCAAGAGCGCATATTTTAGAAGGTTTAAAAATTGCATTAGATAATATTGATGAAGTAATTAATATTATTCGTTCTTCTTATGATGATCCAAAAGAAAGATTAATGGAAAGATTTGGATTAACTGATATTCAAGCTCAAGCTATTTTGGACATGAGATTAAAAACTTTATCAGGATTACAAAGAGAAAAAATCGAAGATGAATACAATGAATTAATGAAATTAATAGCACATTTAAGAGAAATTTTAAATAGTGAAAGATTAGTATTCGATATTATTAAAGAGGAATTGACAGAAATTAAACAAAAATATGGTGATGAAAGATTAACAAAAATAGTTGCTGCAGAAGGTGAGTTTAACGTTGAAGATCTTATAAAAGATGAGCAAACTGTTGTAGCCCTAACACATTTTGGATATATTAAAAGAATGCCAATTGATACATATAAGAGTCAAAGAAGAGGTGGTAAAGGAATTACAGGAATTGCTACTAGAGAAGAAGATTTTGTTAAACAAATATTTACAGCATCTACACATGATACAATTTTATTCTTTAGCAATAAAGGAAAATTGTATAAATTAAGAGGTTATGAAATTCCTGAAGCTGGTAGAACCGCAAAGGGAACAGCAATTGTTAATTTATTAAGACTTGACAATGGCGAAAAAATATCTGCTGTTATTCCATTACAAAACTTTGCTGAAGGTAAATATTTATTAATGGCTACTAAAAATGGTTTAATTAAGAAAACAGCTTTAAATGAATATAGCTCTAATAAAAAGACAGGTTTACTTGCTATTACATTAAAAGAAGATGACGAGTTAATAGATGTTAGATTAACTGATGGTGAAGATAATGTTGTTTTAGTAACAAGCAAAGGTATGTGTATTACATTTGATGAAAAAGATGTAAGACCTGTTGGAAGATCTGCACAAGGTGTTCTTGGAATAAGATTAGACAAAGACGATTTCGTAATTGGTATGGAATCAATCATAGGTGGAAAGAACGCAACACTTTTAGCGATTACAGAACACGGATTTGGAAAAAGAACAGAATTAGAAGAATACAGAGTTCAAAATAGAGGTGGTAAAGGAGTTATTACATACAAAATTACACCAAAAACAGGTAATATTGTTGGAATTAGAATCGCAAATGGTGATGAAGATGTAATGATGATTACAGACAAGGGAACAATAATTAGATTAAATGTTTCTGAAGTTAGTGTTCTTGGAAGATCAACACAAGGTGTTACTCTAATGAGAACAAATGATGGCGGTAAAGTAGTTAGCATTGAAATTATTGCACCAGAAGTTCAAGCCGAAGATGAATAATTCTTACGGAATTATTATAAAAAGAAATTACAAATATTAATAAAAAATACACTAAATAATTTTTATTTAGTGTATTTTTTTATAATTAATAGAGAATAAAAATTTTATTTTTTAATTCATAAATCTGATATCATCTCCAAAAAATCTACAAATATTATAATTTCCAATTAATCTTGAAGTTATTCTCTCTCCGTAGGTTTTGTTGAGAATCGGAAGACTTAAATTTGTTGAAATTATTGTTTTTAAACATTTATTATTTTGATTTAATAATCTAGTGTTTATAATATTAAATAATTCTGTAAATTTAATATTATTTAGAGATTCTGTTCCCAAATCATCAATTATTAATAAATCAACATCTAATAAATTTTTATAAGTAATATCTGATGATGTATTTTTATTAAATTTATAATCAATTATTGTGTCAAGCATAATAGGCGCAGTTTGGTATAATACGTTTTTATCTTTTTGTATTATTTCTTTTGCAATACAACTAGATAAAAATGTTTTTCCTAGTCCTGTTGTTCCAGTGAACAATAGATTCTTTTCATTAGGGTCATCAAAATTATTAATAAAATTTAAACATATATTTTTTATTAAATTAATATTTTCCCTAGGAGAAATTTCTGAATTATATTTTTCTTTATTTACTTGATTAGAATATTTCTCAAGCGAAAAATTTTCAAAATTTTGTTTTTCCAAATTAGCAATATTTGATTTATTATACTCAATATTAAAAATTTCTTGTTTTAAGCAATTACACATTTCAGAAGAATTATTAATTTGAACATATCCTGTGTCATTACAAGATTTACATGAATAATTAGGTAATAAATAATCCTTTGGCAAATTTAAATTATTTATTATTTCATTTTTTTCAGATTTTAGTATTTCTATTTTTTGATTTAAATCTTGCAATAATTGCTTTGAATTTGACATTATTAATGCTTTAGCTGTTGAGATGCCTATTTTAGATAATTCATCATCAATTTCTTGTAATCTAGGGTTTTCCATATATAATTTGTTTTTTCTATATTCTAAATCTTTTTCCGCAGTTATTCTTTTTCTTTCATAATCTTTTAGTAAGTTTGTTAAAATTGTAGAATTCATATATATCACATCCATTCTTTTATTAAAGCATTATAAATATTATTATTTATAATGCTTTAGAAATATTTATTAAATTTTACCATTATTGATTATTATTTGTAAAATTACTTAAGGGATTTAAACCATCAATATTTTTATTTTTTAAGTTTGAATTATTATTACTAGTATTATTAAAATTGTTAATATTTATAATATTACTATCAGCATTTATAGCGTTGTTGATTTCAAGATTATTAGCAATTTTGTTGTCTTTAATATTATTTAAATTAATATTATTATTTGCATAAAAATTATCCCAATTAGAGAAATCCCTTTGTTCGTAATTATTATAGCCAGTTTGCTTTTCTAATTTTTTTATGCTTTGATTTTTATTTTTTGTTTCTAACAAATAAGAATTAACTTCTGCAGGAGTTTTTAGTTTTCTTTCATGCCAATCTGTTAATATCTTATCAAGATAATCAAAATTAAAATTAGATTTTGCTGTTGTTTTTTTCAAAGCAATTTCTATAATATCAAAATTAAATCCATACTCTAAATTCCATCTAGAAACATAGCCTTCTTCATATTGAGATAATTGTCTGTTTAAATTTAATTTTTTAGAAATAGTATTAGCAATATTTTTTAATTTTTCTTGCTTTTCAAAATATATTTCCAAATCATTAAAGGTTTTAATATTACTATGTGACCAGGCTTCTGCTACTGTTTGAATATAGTTTCTATGTAAAGCTGAACGATTAAAGCAATATCTAAATAATGCAATCATAACTTCTTCATCAAATTTGTATTTTTTAAACCACAAATCAATATCACTATACCATGAAGGAGACATGATTCCTTGGAAAAATTCATTATTAATATTATCAATTGCCTTTGATCGATATTGATTTTTAGCAGTTTTTTCCAATTCTTCAGGTGATGAAGTGATTTTAGGATTATATAATTTATGTAATTCTATTTCTTGTAAATTATTTAATATATACCCTGTATTTTTCTTAGTAATTACATGTTGTTCTTCCCAAAATTTAATTCCATCTTGAATAGTTTTTAATGGAAGTTGTAATTTTTTTGCTAAATCATTAACTTTTATGTCTTTTCCGTATTTTGCTAGAAATACCATATATAGATATATTTTTACATAATTACCATCTGCATATGATAAATACTCAGTAAAAAATATATCTGGCAATGTTGTTGTTGAAAATATAAATGGTATATCATTTTGTTCTAATTTCATATTACTCCCCCCATTACCAATTTGGTCAAATTATATCATTAAAAATCGAATTCTACAATACTAAAACAGAAATTTGGGATTTAATTTGTTACAGAATTGTAATGCAAAGTATAGAATTAGATGATTTTGGAAAAAATTAAGTTAAGGGAGGATATAAAAAATGTATATTTATTCTCAAAAAAGTAAAAAAATTAAACGTGTGTTATTAATCATATCAATTGTGATAATAATGCTCTTATTCTTTTTTAGACTATATCAAATTTATGCAAAAATTGAGATAGTGGATTATAGTAAAGAAAATGTAAAAAGTGAGCAAAGTATCAGAGAAAAGAATATAGAAGATTTAACAATTACAGAAATGCTTGAAAACACTACGGAAACTGTTGTTGGAGTATCAAAATTAAAAGATAATGGCAATACAGTTTTTACACAAGATGGTGTTGCAAAAATGGGAATAGGAAGTGGAGTAATAGTTTCTGAAAAAGGATATATTCTTACAAACGAACATGTTTCAGGACCTGCAAAAAGCACTTGCTATATCACAATGTCAGATGGGAAAAATTATAAAGCAAATGTTGAATGGGCAGACTCAAATTTAGATTTAGCAATAGTAAAAGTAAATTTAAAATGTTTAAACTATGCAAAACTAGGAGATTCGGAACAAATAAAAGTTGGTCAAACCGTATATGCAATAGGAAATCCAATAGGATTTGAATTTCAAAAAACAGTTACATCAGGAATTGTGAGCGCATTAAATAGAACGATTATTTTTAAAGAAAATGAACAAGTAATAGAATATTCAAAAGATGATAAAAATGAAAATACCATATTCATGTCGAATTTAATTCAAACAGATGCAACAATCAACCCAGGAAATAGTGGAGGTCCATTAATTAATAATAATGGCGAAATAGTTGGAATCAATAGTGTAAAAATTACATCAGCTGAGGGAATAGGATTTGCAGTTCCAATAAATGTTATAAAACCGATTATTAATAAATTTGAAAATGATGGGAAATTTGAAGAAGCTAGCATTGGAATTTTTGCATATGATAAAAATGTAATTCCGTATTTAGATTCCAAAATAAATTTCGAATCAGGAATTTATGTTGCACAAATTTCAATGGATTCACCAGCATTTACTAGTGGACTTCAAATTGGTGATGTAATTACAAAAATTGATGATATAGAACTAGAAAAAATGAGTGATTTAAGAGAATATATATATTCGAAGAATGTGGGAGATACAGTAAAATTATCAATTTACAGGAATAATAGGGAACAGTTAATCGATTTGAAGTTATCTAAGAAGAGATAAAAAATCTTAAAAAATGAAAAACTTTTTTGAGATATATGTTATAAAAATTAATTATAAAAATTAATTATAAGAATTTGGGAGGAATTATGGATTCTTTATGGATTACGGATAGTCGTAAAACGAACTATCCAAAATTAAGCGAAGATATAAGTGCAGATGTGTGTATAATAGGAGGAGGTATTGTTGGGGCAATTACAGCGTATTTATTAACCCAGAAAGGTATTAATACTGTAGTTCTAGAAAAAGATAAAATATGTATGGGCGTAACTGCAAACTCAACTGCAAAACTGACAAGCCAACATGGATTGTTTTATAATTATTTAGAAAATGAAAAAGGATTAGAATATGCAAAAAAATATTTAGAATCAAATGAAAATGGAATTAAGCTAGCAGAAAAAATTATTAATGAAGAAAAAATAGAATGCGATTTTGAAAAACAAGATGCATACGTTTTTGCTACAAACGAAAGTGAAATAAATAAAATAAAAAAAGAAATAGATACATTAAATAAAATTAGATTTTCAGCAGAGTTTGAAGAAAACGTTGATATTCCAATAGAAAAAGTTTTGGGAGCAATAAAATTTAAGAATCAAGCTCAATTTAATTCGAGAAAATATACATTAGGGGTTTTTGAAAAAGCAGTAAATAAAGGATTAAAAATATTTGAAGATAGTAAAGTGGAAAAAATAGAAAAAAAGGACGATATATATGTGATAAGCACAAATAATTATTGCGTAAAAGCCAAGAATGTAGTAATAGCAACTCATTATCCAATAAAAAACTTTCCTGGAATGTATTTTAGTAAAATGTATCAAGATAAATCTTATATAATTGCAGTAGATGTAAATGATGAAAAAATAAAAGATTTTAATGGTATGTATATACAATCATGTGACCCAATAATATCGTTTAGAACAGCAAATTATCAAGGGAAAAAATTATTATTAATAGCAGGTTCAGGGCATAAAACTGGAAAGCCTGATGGGAAAATAGAGGATTATTATTTAAATTTAGAAAACTATATAAAAGAGTATTATCCGAATGCAGAAGTTGTATTCAAATGGTCAACAGAGGATTGTGTATCTTTAGATAAAATACCATATATAGGCAAATTTTCAAATTTAATGCCTAATATTTATGTGGCAACAGGCTTCAAAAAATGGGGGATGAGTACATCACATGTTGCAGGAAAATTAATAAGTGATTTAATTACAGGGGAGAAAAACCAATATGAAGATATTTATAGAGCAACCAGATTAGAACCATTGAAAAACATCAAAGAGTTCGGGAATATGATTAAAGAAAGCACGTATTCATTGTTAATTAATAAAATAAAACCAGCAAGGGAAATATATGATAATATAAAATTAGGTGAGGGTGGAATTGTTGAGATTGATGGCAAAAAAGTAGGAATATATAAAAGAGAAGATGGGGAAATATTTGCAGTTGAACCATATTGTGGACATTTAGGATGTTTGGTTTCATGGAATAATTTAGAAAAAACTTGGGATTGTCCATGCCACGGTTCTAGATACGATTATAAAGGGAATATTATTACAGAACCTACGGTTAATGAGCTTAAGAGGATTGAGTAATAAATATAAAATTAAAATAAAAATAAAATATAAAACATAATGTTTTATATTTTATTTTTTATTAATTTATAAATTAGTCAAATCGAAAGATGTACTTGATAAAGATATTCCTAAAATTGCAACTAATGCAATCATAATAATTGCAAAAATCAAAGCAAGTAACAATCCGCAGAAAAAAGAGCGTGCATAGTTTCTTCTGTTTATATTAGAAGAATCAAATGAAAATATAATTAATAAAATAAAACCAATCAAAGGTATTGAAAATAATAAATTATAACCAAAATAAGCCCATGCTGATAGTGGTCTATATTCATTTGGTAATCCTTCTGGATAATTTTGCATATCTATTCCTCCTTTTTTTTATTCAAGATGATTTTATCATTTAAATAAAAAAAATACAACAAAAATATAAAAATGTCGAAAAAAGTTGTAGAAAAGAAAAAAGAAGACAACTTAAAAATTGTCTCCTTTTTTGGTGCAACTGGAGGGATTCGAACCCCCGACCTTCCGGTTCGTAGCCGAACGCTCTATCCAGCTAAGCTACAGTTGCGAAACTATATAGTATTATAAACTTTTTTTTATAGTATTTCAAGAGAAAATTAAAATTTTTATAAATTTTTTTAAAAAACTATTGAAAAATGAAATAGAATATGTTATATTATATTAGTCTAAACAATGTTTAGCCAATAATCGAGGCGTAGCGCAGTTGGTAGCGCGCGTGGTTTGGGACCATGAGGTCGCAGGTTCGATCCCTGTCGCCTCGACCAGTTTTAAAGATTTTTCAAGAAATTCTAGAAAATTTCAGAAAAGTTTAAAATGAGAAAAGGCACATGTTTGTAGCAATACAGCATGTGTCTTTAATTTTATCAAATTCTGTGGAATTCTAAAAAATGTTAAAAAAATTTCCAAAATAAATTTCAAGAATTAATTTTTATCTATAAAAAGTTTCCAAAAAATTTCAAGAATTGCTATCCCTTATCCAGACTGGATTAGGAGGAATTAGATGTTAACTTTTGTACCACATAAAATTAATGAGGACTATAAGAAAGTAGAATTTTATCGCGTTAATAAAGAGTTGTTAAATTGTGAAGAATACAGAGGCTTGTCGCCTACTGCAATTTTGTTGTATTCGTTGCTATGTGATAGGCTTTCGCTTTGTTATAGTAATGAATTAAATAATAATGCTTTCCAAAATAAAAATCATTACTATGATGAAAATAAAAATATGTATGTAATTTTCACGAGGATGAATTTAGAAGAGAAATTACATGTTGGAAAGACAGCTATCAATTCTGCATTTGAACAGCTTAAAAAAGCTAACTTAATTCAAGAGAAAAGACAGGGGAGAAATAAGCCTAATAGAATCTATGTTGGAAAGACAAAATCTGAAATTAGTGAAAATTTTGTAAATTGGAAGTCTGAAAATCGTACTTCCGGAAATCCGATTTTCGGATATCCGGAGGTGCGAAAATCGGATGCAAATAATAATAATATATTTAAATCTAAGAATAAAGATTGTAAATATTTGGATTATGAAGAACGTGATTATTCTAATTATGATTGGTTGGATTTGTATGCTAATAAAAAATGAAATAGAGAGGGTTGGAATTATGGAAAATATAAGAGAAAGAATAACTTATCGAAGAGAGGGAGATTATTTATTACCAGATTTAACTGTTGATGAAGGTGTAGGAGATAATTATAGAATTGGTAAATATGGATATTTAAGGCTTGATTGGTTACAACAAAATAAAAAGGGATTATATACGGAATTAATGCTTGAGGGAAAATTGCCAGAGCATTTAGTAGAAATTGATAAACAAGCAAACGTAAGAGTAAAACAAATAGTTGAAGAACTTGCAAAGTCAGAAAATGCAGATGAAACTTTAAAACAAAATAATCAGCTGGAGTGGGTTAGATTGATGAATAATTTTAAGAATCAAGCTGAAGAGATAGTGTTTGATGAGTTAATTTATAATTAAGTATTGGAGGATTGGTTGAGATGAGTAATTTAAGAAAAGTAAATGATGATATTTTTAGGGAATGGTTTAAATTTAGAGAGGAAACTTGTTTTTGTATTACAGATGATGAAGATAAAAAACATAAAATTAATCTTGAAGAAATAGGAAATAGGATTTTAAAAAATGTACCTAGTCAAAATCAGAAATATATTAAAAGCCAGTTGGAGTTACTGGATAATAATTTGTTTGACTATATTTCATATTGGAATGAAAAGTATTATAGGAATGGATTTTGTGATGGATTAGAGTTTCTTTAAATACGCAAAATCAAATATGAGCTAAGTGGTTATTTCACTTAGCTCATATTTGATTTTATTTTCAACAATTACGTAACAGCCATATAATAATTTCCAAAGATTTCAAGTAAATAAGTAAATTTCCTTGATTTAATTTAAAGATATTGTATAATATAATCAAAAAATATATTTTAGGAGGATTGAATATGACACAACTACCTTATGATAAAACATCATGTAAATCAATAGAAAACTATGCAATGAGTTTAAGAGAAAAAACTTTTAGAGATGTCTTATTAAATGACCCTAATATTACAGATGAAGATAGAACAATATTATTTGAATATTACAATGATTACAGAACGAAAGGCTCTTTGGGGCAATTAATAGAAAAGCATTTTTTCTTTTACGATATAAATAATAATTCAGAAGCAGATTTTAACGAAGCAGGGGTTGAATTAAAAGTTAGTCCATATATAATAAAATCAAATGGAGATTTAAGAGCAAAGGAGCGACTTGTACTTACAATAATAAACTATATGAAAGACTATGAAGAAGATGATTTTCTAAAAAGTCATGTATATGAAAAATGTTCATTAATGCTTTTAATTTATTATTTATATGAACCCAATAAAGAAAGATTAGATTATTTAATTAATTATATCAAGTTATTTCAGTTTCCGGAAGAAGATTTAGAAATAATAAAAAATGATTATAAAATAATAATAAATAAAATTAAGGATGGAAAAGCAGAAGAAATATCAGAAGGTGATACAAACTATCTTGGAGCTTGTACTAAAGGTGCAAATGCCAATTCTTTAAGGGAGCAACCTTTTAGTAATGTTAAAGCAATGCAAAGAGCTTTTTGTTTAAAGAACTCTTATATGTCTTATATTTTGAATCACTACATTGTAAATAAAACAGAAGAATTTGAATCAGTTGTAAAAGATAGTAACATATTAAAAAAACAATCGTTGGAAAATTATATTATAAGTAAGTTAAAACCTTATTATAATCAAGATATTGAATTTCTAAAAAACAAATTTAATATACCTTATATGGTTAGCAATAAGTCTTTTACATATCTATTAGCTAAGGGAATGCTAAATGTTGTTAATGAGAAGATTGAAGAGTTTGAAAAAGCTAACATAAAAATTAAAGCGATAAGACTAAGACCTGATGGCATGCCAAAAGAATCAATGTCTTTCCCAGCTTTCAAATATACTGAAATTATAAATGAAGAATGGCTTGATTCAGAACTATATGAAACATTTTCAACTACAAAATATTTATTTATGATTTATCAATATATTGATGATGATACACTAATCTTCAAAAAAGCAATGTTTTGGAATGTTCCGCAGAATGATTTAAATTCTGAAATAAAAAATGTATGGGAAACTACTGTAGAAAGAATAAAAAATAATGAGTATGATAATTTACCTAAAATATCAGAAAGCTCTATAATTCATGTAAGACCACATGCACAAAATTCTAACGATACATATCCAACACCAGATGGAAAACAGGCAATTAAAAAGTGTTTCTGGTTAAATGCTAGTTATATAAAGAAACAAATTGAAGAAAGCGAAGACTAATCATCTTCGCTTTCAAATATTTCATTTAAATGATTCCCCATTTTCTCTATCAAACCAACTACCAAAGCATTTCCCATACAAAAATACCTGAATCTTTCTGGCATTCCGGTATTTGTCCAATTATCAGGGAAGCCGTTTATCCTTTCTGTTTCAACTGGTGTTAAAATTCTGTAACATTTGCTTTTGGGATCTTCAATTACATGTGTACTTCTGTTTAAGCTGCCTTCACTTGTAAGCATAGTTCTAGCAGGTTTATCTAATCCATCTGGGAAAGCAATTGCCCCCTCTCTAAAATGATATTCATGAGGTGTTCCAGCTTTTCTTAATATGTCTTTTGCACCTTTTAAATAATTCCATTTTTCTAAATTATTACCTAGATTATATTTTTCATTAACACCTTCATATTCAACAATAGTACTTAATGGCGTTGATTTTATTTCAGCAGGTATAACTTCTGTTGTATAAATTTTCCCATTTTTCATAATTCCAGAATTTTTAAATTCCATTTTAAAATTATCAGAGACATCAGTTAAATCTTTATATTTAAAATCGATTTCTTTTGAGTTTAAATTAGATGTTATAGGAAATTCTTTAACAAAAAACCCATCGTTTTGTATTATATTATCTAATGTTAAATTATTTGTTGCTTTATAATAATTAGTAGAATTCTTATAAGCAAAAATAAAAGTTCTTCTTCTTCTTTGCGCAAATCCATAGTCTGCCGCATTTATAACTCTCCATTCAACTGTATAGTCTAAATCGTTAAAACAAGCTAAAATTACTCCGAAGTCTCTACCTCTTTGATTAGCAGGAGATTTTAATAATCTATCAACATTCTCCAATAAAACAAATTTAGGATGTTTAGCTTCTAATGTATCTCTTATTTGCCACCATAAAACACCTTTTTTTCCTTCTATACCTTCTGCTCCAGTGTGTGCAACCGAATAATCTTGGCAAGGAAATCCACCTACTAGAAGGTTATGGTCTGGTATTTCATTTTTATTTATGGTTGATATATCTTCATTTACATATTTATTTTCTTTTCCAAAATGACTTGTATAGCAGTCAAAAGCATATTGAGATTTTTTTCCAGGTTCCCATTGGTTTGCCCATACTGTATCCCAACTGGAATCAGAATTTTCTAATCCGAACTCTAAACCCTCCAACTCCTGCAAATAATTCACAAACTGTTTTCTTCATCTTATGCATTCCTTTCAATATAGTTATATAATGTATTAATTTTTTGTAAAAAATCTTTCTGCAAATATATTATAAAACATTTAGAGAAAAAGATCAACACTTTTATAAAAAAATTTTTAAATTTATTGCATTGAACAATATAAAGGCTATTTGAAGCTACTTATTATTGCCTTTTTAAATTAAAATTACTAATAATACAATCATTACTTAATTTGTAACAATAAATCTCATTAAAGCTACTATCTTTTAAATACGCATTTTGCTCTAATAAATTCTTTAATGCATCATTTTCATTTTCTCCAGCAACTATTCCTAATACTTGTGCATTTTCACAATCAGGTTCTAAACTGCTGGAATTTGGTTGGTATGTACATCCTTCGTTAGTAATAAAAATATATTTATTCAAAATAATCACTCCTTATTTAAATATTTATTACAATATTCCTTGAATTAATATATAATAGTTTGTACAGATTTTCAAGCGAACAAACAAATTTTCACAATAGTTGCTGTTTCTATTTTATTGACAACTTTTATACTTAATAGTAAAATTGACTATGAAATGGAGAAAATTTATGAATATATATATAAAAGAAGCTATAAAAGATGATATAAAAGAAATTAATAATTTACTAACTGATTTAATTCAAGATGAAAGGCAGTATGATGAGAATATAAATAAAAATTATATGGTGAAAGATTATTATGAGCAGTTTTTTGAAAAAAAGGATTCATGTATAATAGTTGCCAAGGACGAATATAATAATATTCTTGGATATGGTTTTGGATTTATAATGGATTATGGTAATGTTTATAATAATAAAATTTCACAGTTAGATGCTGTGTATATTAAACCTGAGTACAGAAAAAAGGGAATAGCTAGACAGATAATTAAATATTTTACTGAATGGTCAAAGAAAAACAAAGTATCATACATTGAATTAAAAGTATGTAATAACAATAGTAAAGCTATAGAGTTGTATGAGAGAGAAGGCTTCTTAATAGATAAAAGAATTTTAAAGAAAAAGTTATAAAAATGGGATAACAAATTATACAATTTGCATTTTTTTAATATTATAAATATGGTATATTGTTTTTATCTTGGTATAAAAGGAGTCAGAAAAATGAGTAATTTAGAGAAATTTTTTCAAAATACAAAAGATTCATTACCACATAAAAATGTGCAAATGTTTTGCAAAGACAATATGCAAACAGGTACAGCTATAGATTTTGGATGTGGAGCAGGCAGAGATACAGTATTCTTAATAAAGAATGGTTGGAATGTAATTTCTGTTGATAAGGAAAATACAAAGACATTAATAGAGCAAAATTTAACTGATGAAGAAATAAAACATTTTAAATTTATACAAAGCGAATTTGAAAATTGTAAAATAGAGAAGAACGATTTATTTGTTGCAAATTTTAGCATTCCTTTTTGCAAGAAGGAGTATTTTGAACAAACATGGAACAAAATTGTTGATAGTATTAAAGAAAATCGGATACTTTATAGGAAATTTCTTTGGACATAAAGATTCATGGGCTAAGATAAAAAAAGATGTGTTTTTTATGAATAAAGAAGAGGTGTTAAATCTTTTTAAGGAATTTGAGATTAAAAGTTTTAACGAAATAGAAAGAGATGGGAAAACAGGATTAGAAAAAATGAAACATTGGCATACATTTGAAATAATTGCAAAAAAGAAATAAGATTTTTATTTTAAAGTTTAAAGGCTTTTGTCATCACAAAGGCCTTTAAATTTTTTAGAAAATTATAAAAGTAAAATATTTTTTATAAAGGGTTTGGGATGTAATCCAAAAAGACAGAATTTTCCAAAGCGCATCAATGCGTGTGGACAAATTCATTGCTTGCCAGGACAAAAAATTAAAAAATTGATTTTTTTATTGATTAAAAAAGTAACAATAAAATGTACTTTTTATGGAACAATAAGTCAGCAAATAACATTATAAAAGTACAAATATGTATAACAATATAAAGTAAAAATAAGTACCTAAAAAATAAAATATTGGGTGCTTATTTTTGTTTTAGTGGAGTTTATTTGTAAAGTATAATGTACTCTTTTTTTAATTTTAAGTGCTCTTTATAAGTAGAAAAAATATAAAAATAACTTTCAAATATGTTCCATAAAATTGTTATTAAATTTAAAATTTTTAAAATTTTTTATCAAGGTTTAATAATTTTTATCGCTTTTATAAGTAGGGGGATAAATCAAAAAAATGGATTATAAGATACTTATTTTAAAAATATTTTATAAAAAATGTCACTTTTTGTACCTTTAAAGTGCTGTTTATAGATAAAGGAATAATTAAAAATATTTCCGATTTCATTCCATAAAAATAAAATTAAATATTTTTTATCAAGGTTGAGCAAAAAATTTCGCCTTTATAAGTAGAGGGAGTAATATATAAAATGCAAAATTTAGGGTAAAAAATTATAATTTTAAATTTTTTTTATCAAGGTTTAAACATTTTTATCGATTTTATAAGTAGGAGGAAAAAATAAAAAATTTTAAAAATTTTCTTTTTAGCCCCGCGAGAAAGGGGTAGAAGTGAGGAATAAATTAGAGGGATATAAAAATTAAAATAGTCCATTGACAATGCGAAGATGTTATGTTAATTTAGAACCGAAGGGTGATCATACAACACTAAATTAACTTAAAACATTACGCGTGTAAATATATCAATGAAATCAAAGTTAAGGAGGTGTGGTTATGGAAAAGCTTGATAATATAGTTATGTATTCGCCAGAAGATGTTAGAAAACTCTTACATTTAGGTAACGCAAAATGCTTAGAATTATTCAACTCAAAAGATTTTCCAAGCATAAAAATTGGACGAGCATTTTGGGTAAAAGCTGATTGTCTAGAACGATTTTTAAGTGAAAAACATGTTTTAGGGCAAGAAAACGAATTCGAGTTTTAAACAGCAATAAAGGAAAAATACAAAATTAAAAACCAAGAAACAAAAATAACTATTTACAAGAACACCCTGTACTACTCAGGCTATACAAAAGTTTTATATGGTACAAGAGTAAAAGCAGGGAGTTTCTTCTAAAGCAAGGAGGAAACAATGCAACACTCAAAAGGAATTACAGTTGGAACATACACAGTAAAAACAAAAAAGAAGGTAAATACCTTGCCTATCTGTTCAAACTGTAAGAATTGCAAAGATAGGAAAATTTGTAGCAATAGAAAGAATCTAACAAAGTGTTCAATATGCAAAAACTGCACAAATGCTGAACAATGCGATGTTTTCTACATTTCAACATGTTGTAAAGCAGTACTTAATTTAGGAAGAAGTTCTCAAACTGGTAAAATTATTAAAAAGTCTTTTACCGGAAAAACAGAAGATGAGGCATTATATAAGCTTTATCAATTCAAAGATGATGTAAAAAGAAATGGACTTCCTAAAAATATTGTGCAAAAAACTGTAGTTACAATTTATAGCTTAGGCTGCCAAATGGAAGAAATAAAGAAATCCAGAGGAAAAGTTGGAACTAACGCATATAGAACAAATATGAGCACATTAAAAAGAATTGCAAATTATGATTTTGCTAATCTTCCAATTGAAAAAGTTAAAAAAGAGCATATTGAAGCCTTTCTAGAAGATGAAAGAAATAGATCAAACTCAATCATAAAAAAGGATTATGGTATGCTTTCAAGAATCTATGATTATGCTGAAGAAAACGATTATATCAAAAAGAACTTTTTCAGAGGGTTTAACAAAATAGAAAAGACTCAAAGTAAAATTGCTACAAAACAGGTAATACCAATGACATTTGATGAAGAACAAAGATTTAAAACATATTTAATGAAGGACACACATCAATATAAAAATCTTGTTTTAATCGAATTGTTCACAGGTATGAGATTGGGCGAAATATTAGCATTAAATGTATCAGATGTTGATATTATCAGCGATACAATTCGTGTTAGTAAAATACTAACACATGATGAAAATCACAAGGCATACATACATGAATCAGCCTTATCTCAAACAAAAGATGGTGCTAGACTTGTGCAAATTAACGATATTTTCAAACCAAATGTTATAGATGCTATAACTAGAGCTGAACAAAATGTTAATAACAAGGAAAAATTGTTATTTTGCCAAGATAATGGTTCACTTATTTTAGAAAGTAGTGTAAATAGTTATTTAAAAAATGTTGCGAAAAATATTGGGCTTAGTTATTGGAAAGAATTTAGTTCACACAGATTAAGACATTCATTTGCAACACGATGTATTGAAGCAGGTATTTCTCTTCCTGTGCTTCAAACATTAATGGGACATCATGATATTCAAACAACCATTAATGAGTATGGTAAAGTGTTTAATTTTTACCAACGAAAAGAGAAAGAAAAATATATAAATTATATAACAGCCGGAATAAGTGAGATTTAAGCTAAAAACAGAAGTTATTTGAAAATTTAATATAGATAAAAAGATAAAAGAAATTTCCAAGTCAAATTTCCAAAATGATATTGGAAAGAAAAAATACAGTAATTGCAAGACATGTGAGCGGTTTTGTTATGACCGCCTCGACCATATTTAAGCTGTTTTTTAGAGAATTCAGCAGAATTCAAAAATAGTTAAAAGTGATAAAAGATACTATTTTCTAAGATTTTTAGGAAATAGTATTTTTTTGTTTATATTCAAAAAGTTCTAAAAAATTCTGAAAAATGCGAATATTTTGTTCCGCAAAATGTTCCGCAAAACAAATTTGGGTCAAAAAAATTGTTCCGCAATGTTCCGCAAAACGGAAAGCTATTATTTAGCAAGACTTTCAGCAAATTTCAAAACTGAAAGGAGAACTATTGCTATGAATTTTATACCTTACAAAGTAAATGAGGTTTTAGATAATGTCTTTTATCAAATTCCAAAAGAATTATTAGTAAACCCTATATATAATAATTTAGATTCTAATAGTATTTTACTATATGGACTATTACTTGATAGATTATCTGTATCTATGAAAAATAAATGGTTTGATAAAGACGGAAATATATACCTTATTTACTCAAGAAAAGAAGCTCAAAAGATGTTAAAACTTTCTGATAAGCCAATTACTAAGGCATTTAGAAAATTAGAAGAAGCAAAACTTATATACGAAATTAGAAGTGGTTATAGAAAAAGCAATATCATTTATGTTGGAAAAATAAACCACCAATCTGTAAGAAAAACTATGAATCGTACAATGTCCGATTCATCAATCGGAGAAAATACGATTATAGAGTCGGAGAATGTACGACGTAGTAATAATAAATATAATAAAAATAATTATAGTAATAAGAGCTTTCATGAAAAAAGCAAATTTCATTATGAACAAAGAGAATATACCGAAGAAGAATTAGAAGCTTTATACTGTAATTAAGAAATGGAGATATTAATTATGAATAATTTAAGAGAAGTTAAAAATGATTTATTAAAAGACTGGATTGATTATAGAGCTGAAACTATATTTGCAATATTAAGTGTTTAAGATAAAAAACATTGTATACAATATGATGAAATTACCGAAAGAATACTAAAAAATATACCAATTGAAAATAAAAAATATGTAATGAAACAACTAGATTTACTTGATAAGAATTATATGGATTATTTAGATTATTGGTGCGAGAAGTATTATAGAAATGGCTTTGTGGATAGTATTGAATTATTAAAAACAATTTAGCATATTTATAAAATTAGCCTAATTCGCTCCATAAGTATATAACAATGGAGCGGATTAGTATAAAACATGAGCTTGAAACATTAAGAAATACGAGTGTTGAAGAAGATGAAGACGAGGAAGAAGAAATTTGACATAAATTGATAATATGATATAATCCCAATAAAGATAGTAATTTATTGCATGTTAACAATATTGTAATATTGTTAACAAGTGAGATAAAGAAAAAAGTTAGAAAAATCAGATAATTTGTGCAATTCTCTGTTTCTGTCCTGTTAGTTTTAATATAAAAAATATAAAATTACCTCTGGAAAGGAGGATAATATGAATCAAGAAAAAATAGGAGTATTTATAGCAAAATGTCGTAAAGATAAAAATTTAACACAAGAACAATTAGCTGAAAAACTAGGAGTATCTAATAAAAGTATTAGTCGTTGGGAAAATGGAAAAACGATGCCTGATTATTCTATATTAAAAGATTTGTGTAGTATATTAGAAATTGATGTAAATGAATTTTTATCTGGAGAAAAAATAGAAAAAGAAGAAATACAAGTACATACTATTGAAAATTTAGATTCTATTTTAAAAGAGTATTATAAAATGAAAAAACAAAGAAATGTATTTAAAATTATTGCTATTATAGTAGGAAGTATTGCTATCAGTTTAACTATTGCTGTTAGTTGTATCTTTATATTTATGGGAGGATTAAATAAGGTAGAGATAACAACAGATAAAGCAAGTTATCAAGAAGTTATTGGTGTTAATTCAAATGATAAATATAAGGATAAATGGGGAATGTCTGAAGAAATATTTCCTAAATCAATAGATAATCTAAATGTATTAGATTTCAAAATGGTATACTATGATCCTTGGGATAAACAATTCTTATCTTATTTAGTAGTTGATTATAGTGAAAATGAATATAATAAAGAAGTTGAAAGATTAAATAATTATGGAATCGAAGATTACATAGGCTACTATGGTGCAACAGGATTTACAAATTATAAATTATTGGCAATGGAATCAGATGCTTATCAAGGTTTTGTTTATGCTATTACAGATGGAAAAAGCAAAATAATATATGTAGAAATTATATTCTGTAATTATTTTATGGACATAAACTATGAAGAACAAATTCCAAATAATTATTTGCCAGATGGATTTGATGCTACTTCAAATAATACTTATAGAGAAAAAATGTTAAAAGATTAAGGTGGTTTAATGAAAAAATGAAAAATAGTAGGATTAATAATGTTAATTGTTGGCATTATATATATGGTTTGTTTCTTTACTTTTACAAATGAATTTGAGAAAGTAAATGATACATTATGTCTTATATTAACTATAATTAGTGTTATTTGTATTATATGGGGATTTGGATTATTAATATTTAAAACTCCAGAAGAACAATTTAAGGAACAAGCAATAAAACAAGAAGAAAGAATTAAATTAAATAAATATTATAAATCTAAGCCAATAATAACTTATATTTTAATAGGTATTAATGTATTGATGTTTATTATTATCAATATGACTCATGGTAATGAAGAAGTATTAAAATATGCTATATCAAAGAATAATTTTGAATTTTATAAATTATTTACTTCTATGTTTGCTCATGCAGATGAATCACATTTAATATTTAATATGTTGGCGTTGTATATTTGTGGTTGCAAATTAGAATCATTAATAGGTAATATAAAATATACCATTGTTTATATGATATCTGGTTTAGGATCAGCTATTCTTATAACATTATTATCTAATAATCCTTGTGTAGGAGCTAGTGGTGCTATATTTGGATTATTTGGTTGTTACTTGCTAATAGCATTTAAAAATAGAAATGCAATGAAATATACATATAAATACGATTTACTTCCTACAATTATTATTAATCTAATAGTTACATTTGCTATACCAAATATATCAGTTATTGCTCATGTAGGAGGATTAATAATTGGTATTGTTTGTAGTCAAATACTATGTAGAAAGTTTGTTTTAAAGTAATGAGGGGTATATGGATTTATTATTTGAAGCGATATTTGAATTAATATTAGAAGGAAGTTTTGAGGCAAGTAGAAGCAGTAAAGTTCCTAAACCTATTAGATATTTTTTAATAGTATTGATAGCATTAGTATATCTATTAATAATAGGATTTCTATTTTATATGGGAATTACAGGTTTAAATAAGAACTTATTTGCAGGAATAATATTAATAGTATTTGGATTGTTATTTTTAATTTTAAGTATCATAAAGTTTAGAAAAACATATTTAAATAGAATTAAAAAGGTATCATAATATTTATAAATTGTGATTAAATAAAAAGTTTTCACAAACAAAACAAGTAGTAGATGGAAAAATCTGCTATTTTTGTAGCATAATGTTAATATAGGAGATGTATTTTTATGAAGAAAAAAATAAACATTAGACCTTACGATTATCTAGTATTAATACTTTTAGTCTTATTTTTTATAGGATATTTTGGTTTATTTTCATTATTAGTTAAATATGTATCTAAAATAGTGATCTATTTAATTGTATTATTTATCTGGATTATAGTGATGAAAAAATATATAAAGCATGGAATCAAAAATTTTAAAAAAGAATATATTAATGATGCTTTAAGTATTGTTACTTTGATTATTGTTACTTCAAGTGTATTGTTTTTATTTCTAAATTAAAGTACAAATATCAACTCTCAATCAAATGAAACTGTTTCATTAATGTTATTTTCTACATTGATATTTACACCAATTGTAGAAGAACTTGTAAATAGATGTGCAATAGGATTATTATTGGAAAAATTTACAAGTAAAAATAATTATATTAATATTATAACAACCATAATATTTGTTTTTATGCATATATATAAGATGAATTTAAATATAGTATCATTATTAATATATTCTGTAATTTATTTTCTTTTGGGATATGCTTGTGGTTATTATTATAGAAAAACTAACAATATTATTTTATCAATACTGATTCACTTTCTTTGGAATTTATTTATGATTATTGGAGTTGTTATTAGAAATATATTATAATTAATAATGATTATTAAAGATATTGTACTAATTTGAGATTGCAATGACTATGAAACGGATGAAAATCCGTTTTTGTGTGATATTATATTTAATAGGAGGAGAAGAAATGAAAAAGAATTTTAGTTTTATAGCATCAATATTTGAAATAGTTGTTGGAATATTTGCTATAGTAGCTTTCATTACATTAGCAATTAATGGTGAATCATTATTAAAATGGGCTATAGCATTAATTTTGGCAATATTATTAATTGGAATTGGAATTAATGGAATAATAAAATTTTGTAAATAATAAATTATATACAAAATTTTGATGTTACACGCAAATTTAAATAAAATTTCAAAATTTATTCAAAAATCGTTCATTGACACATATAAAAAAGCAATATAAAATCTTATTATAAAAAATTGTGAGCAAAAGTCAGTTTAGAAAACTGGCTTTTTTCTTGCTCTAAAAAAATCCATAGATAAATAAAAATACCAACGCAGATTTTGCTTAAAAGGTAGTTATATTCAATTTTAATATAAAAAGAATATAACTACCCTATTCACTTCATCAACTTGTTTATTTTCAAATTTAAAATGATGTGAATTAGAAAAAGCAGGTTTGCTTTTTCTATGTAGAGGAAAAATTTATTTTTACCTCTACATGCAAAAATTGTGAAAGCAAATTTTGCAAAAACATAAATTGAGTGGCAAACGAAATTTGTGTTTGGGGGTTGTAGGGTTCACCCTGCCACACTAACACTTTTTACTTTAGGTTAAAAGTGTTGTAGTGTGTTACAACACATACAAAGAAAAACTAAAATTTCTTGCAAAGTGTGTCTAAAAAAGATTCAAAATCAAAGGAGGAAGATAAAAAATGAGTTATGCTATTATTAGAAATGTGAAATATAAAAGAGAAAATCTAAAAGGAATTTATCGTCATAATGAAAGAAAAAATTACAACTATTCAAATAAAAATATTGACAAAGAAAAGTCATATTTAAACTATGCTATAAAAGAGCCTATGTATAGTTATGAAAAAGAATTTGACAGATTAAAGGAAAAGTACGATTTAAAAGGTCAAATAAAAACAGTTAGTAATATAGCTTGTGAATATATAATTACATCAGATAAAGAATTTTTTGAGGAAATTGGTGAAGAAGAAACAAAACGATATTTTGAAACAGCATACAAGTTTGTATCAAAATACAAAAATTTAGGTGAAAATTATATAGTGTCTGCACAGGTGCATATGGACGAGGAAACTCCACATATGCACCTTGTTTTTTTACCAGTAGTTCATACAACTGATAAAAAAGGAAATAAAATTGATAAACTTGCTTGTAGTGAATTTTGGAAAGGCAAAGATAGTTATAGAGAATTACAAAATGCTTTTTATGCTTATATGGTATCTCATAATTTTAATTTATTAAGAGGTTTACCAAAAGAAGAAACTAACAGACAACATCTTAATATAAAAGAATATAAAGAATTAACGAATTTTAATATTACCAAAGACTTAGTTGAAAGCATTACTTTAGATATTCCAGAAGAAACCAATATAAATGATTTGAAAAAAATAATATTTAACAAAAATGAAAAAATTTTAAATGAAATTATAAAACCTAAAGAAGAACTGATAAAACAATTATACAAAGAAAATAAAGAACTACATAAAGAACTTTATAGGCAAACTAATATTGTTGATGATGCTGAAAAATATCAAATAGAAAGAAATTCTATTATTGCTGATAATAAAGCTCTGCATGATAAAGTTAATAAATTAGAATGTGAATATAAAAATAAATCTATTGAGTTAGAATTTAAGTATAATGATAAATATGAACAATTAGAAAATGAAAATAATAAACTTCGAGATATAATTGATAGATTTTATACTACGATTGTTTTATTTATAAAATGGGTATGTAATAAATTCGCTCTTGGAGATTCAAGAGAAGTTTTAAGAAATTTTGAAAGAGAAAATGATATTTGCATTGATCCAGTAAAGCAAATTACTAACGAACAAGAAGATGAAGAAGAAATGTAAAAAAATAAGTTATCGACTATTTTTAGATAACACATACCTAAAAGTGGTCGATAACTTGATATTTTATAATGAATTGCCATAAAAACTATTATTATAATTCTTTATTATTATATATAAAATCAGCAATATTTACATTTATTACACCATCTCTATCTTGCAAAAGAACATCAGATGTAAACAAATATTTAGGATACATATTCTTTATTTCATAAAATGGTTTATATTCTCTTTCTTCAACTTTTTCATCTGCTATTGTTTTAGAAACTTGAATGTAGAAATATTTATCAAAATCTTTTCTTGCAATAAAATCACACTCTAACTTTCCTATTTTTCCAACACTTAAATTATAATTTTTACTTTTTAAATAATTATATACTATATTTTCAAGCATTGGTCCATAGCTTATTCTATTATCAGTATTTAGAGTATAATATATACTAAAATCTGCTAAATAATATTTCTTCTCACCTTTTAAAACCATTTTTGATTTTATATCAAATAAATCACATGAATAAATTATTTTTGCTTTTTCTAAAATATCAATATATCTTTTTAAAGTTCTTCTATCAACTTTTAATTTTTCTTTTTTTACTAGATATTCATAAATACTGCTTACAGATATTACACTTCCAAAATTATTTATTATAAATTTTTCAATTACTTCAAATAATGCAACATCTTTTATTTTATTATTTGTTTTTATATCTTTTTCAAAAATCTGCTGAACAACACTTGAAATATAAGTAATTTTATCTTCAAATTCGTCATAATATAATGCACCAGGGAATCCTCCATTTTTAATAAAATCTTCAAATTCTATATAAATGTTTGAATTTATTTCTTTATTTAAAAATTTTTTCATTCCTATATATTCATAAAAATTCAACGGCATCATTTCAAATTCAATATATCTGCCTGTTAATTTAGTTATTAATTCCCCACTAAGCAAATATGAATTAGATCCAGTTATAAATACTGATATATTGCCTTCTTCTCTATATGCATTAATAACAGGTTCAAAGTTTTTAACGTTTTCTATTTCATCAATAAATAAATATTTGAAATCTTTATCTGTTATTCTTTTATCTATTTCTTCTTCTAATTGCTCTGGTGTTACGATTTTTTTAAATTCTTTTTTATCTAATTCTATGGAGATAATATCTTTTTCTGGTACTCCTTTTTCTTGCAATTCTTCAATAATTGATTTTAGTAAAGTTGATTTTCCACATCTTCTAATACCAGTAATAACTTTAATAATACTACCGTCATCATAAAAGTTTCTTATTCTTTTTAAATAATTTTCTCTTCTATAATATTCCATAACTCAAATCACCTCTATCAATTATAATTATACCCTAAAAATTTAAAAAATGTCAAGTTATCGACCACTTTTTGATGTATGATATGCAAAAATGGTCGATAACTCTATATTTTTACTTGCATTTTTTCAAAATTGTTTCAAAAAACGTTCATTGACATTTTTTAATAATCCATATATCATCAATGCAACTCAAAGATATATTAACATTTTACAAAATATATATTTGAGATTTTTACGAAAGGA
>SAMEA3663241__coassemble_84_pt1 | contig 27667 bp, 25 predicted proteins | sample SAMEA3663241__metabat2_low_PE_011 | metagenome-assembled genome bin SAMEA3663241 (sample SAMEA3663241) | pig gut metagenome | biome: pig gut; feature: pig-associated habitat; material: faeces | place: China | collected 2013 | reverse complement strand
TTATAGAGTTATAATATAAGAGTAAAAATTAATTAATATTTATATAAAAAGTAAAATTATTATTTATATAAAAAACTAATATTTATATTAAATCAAAATCCTATAAAACTAATGAGGAGAGAAAATATGGAGAATAATAAAAAATATAATCAAGATAAAAGTGAAAAAATAACAAAGCAGGATACTATTAAAATAAAAACAAATCAAGATACAATTGAAAGAATAAAAACAATATGTATAATACTTCTTTCTATAATTCTATTTATATATCTAGCAATTGGTATATTTAATATGTCAAAAGGTGGAAAAATGGGATTTTTCTCGCTTAGGTTTTATATTATGGCATCTGATTCAAATGAGGCTGGTACGTCTTCAGGAGATTTAATAATTGCTAGAAAAATGAATGTAAAAAGACTTAAACAAAATGATGATGTTATATATCAAAAAAATAACATAATGATAATAAAAAAAGTAAGCAAAGCTGAAAATAATGCAGGAAACATAAGTATTTATGTCGAAAATGATAAAAATAATTCAGAAGAAAAATTGGACAATTCTCATATCGATGGAAAAGTACTTCACAGAGTGAAAGGAATTGGAAATGTAGCAATGTTTATACAAAGTCCTTTAGGAACAGTGAATCTTATTTTGATTGTTATTTGCATTTTCATACTAATAAAAAAATTGATGTATAATAATAAGTCTGATGATGACGAAGAGTCAATTTCTAATGATAAAACATCTGATGAAGAATAGATGAATAAATTGATAAGAAGGAAATTAGTAATATGGATAACAAAAGTGAAAAAAAATTAGATGAAAAAATCAAAAACAAGACAAGAACAGAGAATAAAACGGTTAAAACCAAAAGTCGTAAGAAAAAAATAAAAAAAATAATAAATGTAATAGACTACATTGTGATTTTTCTTGTTATTTTCGTAAATGCAGTATTAATTTTTAAGTCAATGAGTAATCCAGGAAAATCACCATCAATATTTGGTAAAAAGGCATTTGTTATTATTTCAGGAAGTATGATTCCTCATATTCAAATAGGAGATGTGGTTTTAATTAACGAAACTAACAATGTTGCTGTTGGAGATGTTATTGCTTTCAGGCGAGATTCAAGTGTTATTGTACACAGAATTGTTAAAGAAATGAATGTTAATGGTAAATTAATGTATCAAACAAAAGGTGACAATAATAATGTTGAAGATAAGGAATTAGTTGAAACATCAATTATTGAGGGAGTAATGTTTGGAAAAATTCCTTTTATAGGTAAAATCTTTTTATGGCTATATAACCATATTTCAATTGTTATTGCAGTAGCTATAATAATTATAATTCTTAAGTTTTTTATTACAAGATAATATAGAGGAACGTAAAAAAATATAAAAATACAATAAATATAATAAATAGGAATAAAAGAACTCCTTTAAAATAAACTTATACAAAGTTTATTTTAAAGGGGTTTTTAATAATGGAAGACTTAATAAAAACAACTATTTTAGGCTTGTTTTTCGGAACATTTGGAACAACTTTAGGAGGAATTATTGGAGTTACTTTTAAAAGGAATTCTGATAATTTTTTAGGATTTATTTTATCACTGGCATCTGGCTTAATGACCGCAATTGTGTGTTTTGAATTAATTCCAGAAGCAATGGAAATTTCAAAAATATGGCCAGTTTTATGTGGCATAATTCTAGGAATTCTATTAATGATATTTTGTGACATAACTGTTGAAAAAAAATTCAAAAAAATGAAAATAAATGATAAAAAAGATAGCTTATTAAAAACTGGAATAATTGTAAGTATAGGTCTTGCAATTCATAATTTCCCAGAAGGGCTAGCTATAGGTACTGGATTTGAAGCATCACTATCACTAGGATATTCACTAGCTATAGCAATTGCAATGCATGATGTTCCAGAAGGAATATCAATGGCAGTTCCAATGAAAAATGGAGGAATAAAAACAAGTAAAGTAATTTTTTATATAATACTTTCAGGAATAACAACACGGAATAGGAGCATTCTTTGGCGCTCTAATAGGAGGAATTTCACAAAATATAATAGCACTATGCTTAGCATTTGCAGCAGGAGCAATGTTATATATTGTTTCAGGGGAGTTAATACCAGAATCAAATAATCTATCTAAAACTAAGTTTCCAACCATCGGAAATATTTTAGGCTTTATTTTAGGATACTTGAGCCTTAATATACACTTTTAAAGCAGAAAACTTAAGGAAAAAAATGGAAATCTATTGAAAAAAACTTATATTCAAGATATAATACCAACAGTAAACAACAAAAAATAACAAAAGAAAAGGGAGGAAAAAAATGGCAACAAGAGATAAAAATATATGGATATTAATCGTATTTATACTAGCTGGTCTAGTAATAGGGGGACTTATAGGACAATTTGCAGCAAAAATGGATTCATTATGGTGGTTAGCATATGGAGAAAGTTTTGGTTTATCAGAACCATTACAATTAGATTTAAGCATTATCAAACTTACATTTTCAATAATGCTAAAAATAAACATTTCAAGTATCATTGGAATGGCAATAGCTATTTTTGTTTATAGAAAAGTGTAATTATTAACTAATATATTCTGGGAGAAAGGATAATTATGACAATAAAAATTAAACAACTTCCAGAAACAGAAAGGCCATATGAAAAATTGGAATTATATGGCGAAAAAATGTTATCAAATGCTGAACTTTTGGCAATAATAATCAAAAGTGGAACAAAAGAAAATACATCTGTAGAACTTGCAAATAAAGTTTTATCTTTAATTACAGATAATCATGTAACAAATGATTCATTATCAAACAAAACACAAGATATTTCATGCAAATATAATAGTGCTTATAATGATAATAATTCTAATAATATTTTACAATCATTACAACAAATTTCTTTAGAAGAATTTCAAAAAATAAAGGGAATTGGAAAAGTAAAAGCAATTCAGCTTAAAGCAGTTTGTGAATTAGCTAGAAGAATGGCACAACCTATTAATAAAAGAAATATAAAAATTAATTCTTCAGTTGATGTAGCACAATTGCTAATGGAAGAATTAAGATTTGAAAAGGTTGAATATGCTAAATTGTTGTTATTGAATTCTAAAAATATTTTAATTAGAATTATTGATGTTTCTAAAGGTGGGACAAATTCTGCTATTGTTGAGCCAAAAGAAGTTTTGCAAGAAGCTATAAAATCGGGAATTCCTAAAATTATTTTGGTGCATAATCATCCAAGCCGGAGATGCAACACCAAGCAGAGCTGATATAGAAATGACAAAAAGGTTATATTCTGCTGCCAATATTTTAGGAATTCAATTGTTAGATCATATTGTTATTGGCAACAGGTGTTATACAAGTATTTTCTCGACAGAAAGGATTGTGGAAAATTAAATGAAAAAAAATAGGTTTAAAAAATTTTTTGGACTAGCGTCTAAAGATATAGGAATAGATTTAGGAACAGCTAATTTATTAGTAACATTAAAGGGAAAAGGAATAGTTTTAAAAGAACCTTCTGTAGTTGCAATTGATAGAAAATCAGGAAATATTTTAGCAACAGGATATGAAGCAAAAGAAATGCTTGGCAGAACTCCAGATGAAATAAGAGCTGTTAGGCCTATGAAGGATGGTGTAATTGCAGATTTTACAGGAACACAATTGATGTTAAGAAATATTATGACAAAAGTTTGCCAAAGATATTCTATTGGAAAACCTAGAGTTGTTGTTGGGGTTCCATCTGGTATAACTGAAGTTGAGGAAAGGGCTGTTGAAGAAGCTGTTCTTTATGCTGGTGCTAAAGAGGTGTATTTAATTGAAGAACCAATGGCTGCTGCAATAGGTGCAAATATGGATGTTGCAGAACCTAGCGGAAATATAATTGTTGATATAGGTGGTGGAACAACAGAGGTTGCTGTTATTTCTTTAGGCGGAATTGTTGTTAGCAATTCAATTAGAGTTGCTGGGGATGAATTAGATGAAGATATTGTAAACTATGTTAAAAGAGAAATGAATCTTGCTATTGGTAATACAACTGCTGAAATTATCAAAACTGAAATTGGATGTGCAATGCCACTAATGACAGATTTATCATTTGAAGTAAAAGGTAGAGATTTAGCAACAGGATTACCAAGAACAGTTCATATTAGTTCATCACAAGTTCAAGAAGCAATGCAGGAATCAATTTTTAAAATTGTGGATATTGTAAAAAATACTTTAGAAAGAACACCTCCTGAACTTGCATCAGATATAATGGAAAAAGGAATCGTCTTAGCTGGTGGTGGTGCACTAATTAAGAATTTAGACAAGCTTCTAAGTCAAGTAACAGGAATGCCTGTGCTTATTGCGGATAATCCGTTAGATTGTGTTGCAAGAGGTGCAGGGAAAACATTAGATGAGATTGAAAAATTAAAAAGTGTGTTACTTAATTCAAGAAAGAGAAAATAGAAACTAAAAAGAAAAACGAGATTGATGAAGGGTGTTATAAAATACCAGAAGGGATTTACAAAATAGGATGAAGAATAATAAAAAAAGTACTATTATTGGTATAATGATTACTGTGCTAATTTTAATTTTTTTGGTTGGTGTATCAAACATCAAAATAGATAAAATTTCGCAAGTTGGTAATCCTTTTACAAAGTTTGTTAATTCAATTCAAAATAGTATGGTTTATTTAAAAAATAAGTTAGCTGGCAATGATTCATTTTTTATTAATGTTGAAGAGATGAAAAAAGAAAATGAGAAATTAAAAAAAGAAAATAGTGAGCTAGAGCAGTCTTTAAGAGAATTGGAAATAGTTAAAGCGGAAAATGCTACTTTGAAAGAATATGTTAATTTGACAGATAAATATAATGAATATAATACTAAACCTGCATATGTAATTCAATCAGATATTAGTAATTACAGTAAAATTATTATGATTAATGTAGGAAAAAATGATGGAATAGATGTTAATATGACTGTTATTTCTGATAAAGGTTTAGTTGGTCATGTTATTTCGGTTACAGATAATACAGCAAAAGTTGAGACGATTATTGATACATCAAGCACTGTTTCTTGCACAATCAGTACAACAAGAGATAGTATTGTTGCAAGAGGTGTAATTGATTCTAATAAAAATTTAAAAGCAACTTTTATACCAACAGAGGCTAATGTTTTAGAAGGAGATAATGTCGAAACTTCAGGCATTGGAGGTATTTATCCAAAAGGCATTCATATTGGTACAATAAAACAAGTTGTGAATACAAAAAATATTACAAATAGATATGCTATTATTGAAACAGCTGTTGATTTTTCTAAATTGGAAACGGTTTTAGTTATAACAAATTGATTAATATAGACAGTTTTGATAAATAAGTTTATAGCTTTAATTATTATAAAGTAATTAAAATTTTTAGTATAGTAAATAAGTAAAAAAGAAGGTGAATAATCTGAAAAAAACAATATCAATATTAGGAATAATACTCACATTTTTTATATTATATTTTTTGCAAATTAATTTTTTTAGTTGGTTTAATATTGCAGGAGTAAAGCCAAATCTATTTGTTGTCTTAGTTTTATGTTTAGGATTATTCATTAATAAAAATATTGCTATTATTTTTGGATTTATAATTGGAATATACTTAGATATTTTAACAGGTAGACAAATTGGTATATCTGCGGTAATATATGCTCTTATCGGATTTTTAGGAGGATATTTTGATAAAAATTTTTCAAAGGAAAGTAAAATTACTATATTATTGATGGTTGCAGGAAGTACGATAATTTTCGAAACAATAGTGTATATTTATACAATTGCAAGAAATCAAATACCATTACAATTATTTGGATTTGTAAAAATATTACTAATTGAAGTTGTTTTTAATGTTTTATTAACAATAATTTTATATCCATTGATAAAGAAATTAGGATATTCTTTAGAAAATATATTTAAGAAAAAAAGAGCTTTAACAAGATATTTTTAAATATATTGGGATGTGCCAATCTGTGAAAAACACAGGTTTAGACATGTCCTTAATTGCATGTTTGAAGGGTAGGTGTGAAATTGGACAAGACTGATATAAGAAGCAGCAAAATTAAATATAATATTCTTTCAATGCTAGTATATATTTTGGGTGTTATTTTATTAATACAATTATTTAACCTACAAATTATAAAAGGTCAAGAGTATAGAGAACAGTCAAATACGAGATTAACCAGGGAATCTGTTCTTAAAGCAGCAAGAGGTAATATTTTGGATAGAACAGGAAATCCAATCGTATCAAATACCATGGGGTTTAGATTGGACTTATATAAAACTAAGGTAGATAATCAAACATTAAATAATACAATTTTAAATATTATTCATATTCTAGAAAAAAATGGTGATAAATACTATGATAACTTGCCAATTACAATAAATCCTTTTGAATTTACTAATCAAGATGAAGAATTTTTAAAAAAATGGAAGAAAAGAAATAAAATTGATGAAAAGTCATCTGCTGAGGATTGTTTTTACTCATTAAAACAAAAATATGAGATACAAAGTAATGATATTGAAGAAACAAGAAAAATTATGGCAATAAGATATGAAATATCACAAAATGGATATAGTAATACAAAAGCTGTTGAAATTTGCGGAGATTTGAGTAGAGAAAGCGTTATGGAATTAAGTGAAAAGAATGCAGATTTTGCTGGAATTGATATTGTTACAGAACCAATAGTTTCATATACTTCTGGAAATTTAGCTTCACATATTTTAGGAACTGTTGGAAAAATAGATCAAAAGGAATTAGAAGGAAAAGAAAATACATATGATATGAATGATTTAATTGGAAAAACAGGAATTCAATATGTATTTGAGGATTTATTAAAAGGAAAAAATGGAATTAGACAAATTGATATGGATATTGATGGAACAATTACAGGGGAATATATTGCACAAGAAGCTGTTGCAGGATCAGATGTAGTTTTAACAATTGATTCTAATTTACAAGCAGTTACAGAAAAAGCTTTAAAAGACAATATAACTAAAATTTCGACTGGTGGTTTTTCATCAAGAAGCGATGCAGATGCAGGTGCAGTTTGCGTAATGAATGTAAAAACAGGTGAAATACTTGCTATGGCTAGCTATCCAGATTATGAGCCACAACTGTTTGTTAATGGGATTAGCAATGAAAAGTACAATGAATACCAACAAACAGCAGCTTTATATAATAGAGCTATAAGTGGCGCATATGCTCCAGGTTCAATTTTTAAAATGATAACTGCAATAGCAGGCTTAGAAAGTGGTGCTATAAATACTAACACAACAATAAATGACACTGGGGTTTATCCACATGCACATAAACCAGTTTGCTGGTATTATACTGAATATGGTAGAGGACATGGACCATTAAATGTTTCTGGTGCAATTAAACATTCTTGTAACTATTTCTTTTATGAAGTAGGAAATAGAATTGGTATAGACACTATTGAAAAATATGCAAAATATTTTGGACTTGGGAAGAAAACCCAGGTTGAATTGCCAAGTGAATCATCAGGTAAAGTGGCAAGTAGAGCTATTGCTGAAAGTGAGAATAGAACGTGGTATGTAGGTGAAACTTTATCTGCTTCAATTGGACAGAGTTACAACAACTTTACTCCAATTCAAATGACAAAATATATTAGTATGCTTGCAAATGGTGGAAAAAACATAGATGTAAGTTTAATCAAATCTATAATTGATAGCAATGGAAATGAAATGTCAAAACAAGATATTGATAAATTTGTTAATGAAAGATTAGGATTTGATTCAAATGAAAATAATGAAAATTTAAATATTTCTCAAGAAAATTTACAAGCAATTTTAGAAGGAATGAAAGGAGTTACAAGTGAGTCTGGAGGAACAGCATATTCAACATTTTCAGGATTTAATGTTGAAGTAGCTGGAAAAACAGGTACTGCACAGGTTGGAAATAAAACAAATGGATGGTTTGCGGGTTTTGCACCATATGAAAATCCAGAAATTGCTATAGTAGTTGTTGTTGAGAATGTAACACATGGAGGATATACAGCAGAAGTTGCAAGAGATATTTTTGCCGAATATTTTGGAATGAATGCTAATGAAATTACAGAAACTCAAGAAGCAGTTCCAAGTACACAAATTGTTAGATAATGTATTCTAAAGAAAATATGTAGAAGGAAAGGAAGAAAAAATGGCTTACAAAGATGTAGAATTTAGTTTAAGAAGAAAACGTATTACTATTGGAATTAGTGAAGACGCAGAATTTAAAATTGTTATTGCAATTTTGAAAAGAAAAATGCCAGAAATAAAGGAATTATATAAAAATAATCAACCTGAAATATCTATTCTTGGCAGAGAATTTAGTAATAAAGAGATTTATCATATTCAAAAATTGATTGCTAAATTTTTTGATGCAGATGTAAATTTCTCTCGCGCAAAAATGTTAGGTTTGCATAGTATTAGAAAAACTTTTAATAAAGATTTAGCAGTGTCAAAAACAAAATATTACAGACATTCGTTAAGATCAGGTCAAAGGATTGAATTTGAGGGAAGTATTATAGTTTTAGGTGATGTGAATTTTGGTGCTGAAGTAATTGCAGGAGAAAACATTGTTGTGCTTGGTGTTTTAAGAGGTTTAGCACATGCTGGAGCAAAAGGAAATAAAGATGCAATTATTTCTGCTGGTGCTATTCAAACAAATCAAATTAGAATTTCTAATATTGTAAAAGAATTTGAAAGAGGAGAGTTCGAGGATACAATTATAAAAACAAATGTATATTTAAATGAAAATGATGAGATTATTGTTGAATAGAAAGGAAATTAGATTATATCTAAATAGAGTAAAAATTTGATTTATATGGAACACTATGTGCTTATCTACAAAAAAGTTTAAAAGCTTTCTAGTGGAGTACATTGTGTTCCAATTTTTTAACTATTTTTATAATCTAGCTTAAAAGCAGCAAAACTAATGAAATAAACAGAAATTCGTCTTGTATACCTTCTTCATATAAAAAAAATAAAATACATATTATTAAAATATCATCAAAAAATATTTTTATTCCAAATAGTTCAAATATAACTTCGTTAGTATTAAAAAAAGTTGGAAAATGGCTTGATGTATAACTATTTGTGGCTCTTGAAGTATTTGAATTATCTGAAAAATTTGAATTGTATGAAACATCTGAAGTATTATAATTGTTTGAAGTGTTTGAAACATTTGAAATTTTTGATACATTCGAAGTATTTGATATGTTTAATTGATTATTATACATTTTTTTAGCTTGGATGTGCTTTTGAGCATAATTACAGGGCACAGGTCTTCTCATAAAATTAGGAGGAGGTAAAAAAGAAGATAATCTATTTGACATTTTTATTATCACCACCTAAAGGATTCATTATTTCAAAAATTTTACCCATTTTCATTAATTGAATATATTGGTCAACTTTATTTTTACGGCTATCTTTTAAATATGGTTTTAAAGACCTTAATAAATTGGCTCTTGAATCATCTTGATTATTATTTAGCGAACTCATAATTTGTTGCATTTTAAAAAAAGTATTTATATCAAAATTGTCTGAAGAATTCCTAGCGTTATCCGAAAAATCTGTATTTGAAGAATTATTATTTGAGGTATTATTATTTGAGGTATTATTATTTGATGTATTAGTATTTGAAGTATCATTATTTGAAGATTCACTATTTTCTTTAAAATTATTCATTATATTTTTAAAACTGTCAGAAAAATCCTTATTATTCATCATTTGACTAAAGTTTTTTAGCATTTCAGATGCATCATTATTCAAACAAAATCACCTTCTTATAAATATTTTTTAAAAAGTATAAAATCTTAGTAATATTATATTCAGTTAATATATGAAATTGTGAAAGAAAAAGTTAAAAAAAGATGTGTCAATATATTGTAATTTCCGCGAATTTAAGATAAAATATTGTAAGTAAATTGTAATATAAAAAAACAAAATAAAAATATTACAATTAAAATATCACAAATTGTAAAAAACTTTTTAAATTGCACATATTAAAAATGACAAAATATTTAAAATATATTGTATTAAAATGTGTAAAGAAAAAAAGTGTAGAGGTGGTAAGGATGTTTCAAAATATAGAAAAAGGCTTTGATAAGAGAGAAAATCAAAGTGAGGATGTAAAATTGTATAAAATTGCAGAGTTAAAAGAACTTGCAAAAAAATTTTTTGTTAAACAAAATATTGTGCTTTATATAGTATCACTAATGATTTCAATGGTTAGCTTTGGAGGAAATAGTTCATTAGGCTTAGCTCCATTTGCTTTAGCTATTTTAGCAGCAACTTTAAGTAATTCTATTCCAGTTGGATTTGTTTATGTTTTAACTTGTATAGGTACATATTTGGGGTTTGGAACAAGTGGACTATTAAATTATATTATCACTACAGTAGTATTTTTCGCAAGCTTGTTTATATTAAAAACACGTGTACAAGATGATTGTAATGAAAGACGAAAAGTTGGGAAAAATCTTATAATTGCAAGCTTAATAGTACAAATTGGACCAATGATATTTGGTACATTTTATTTATATGATTTATTAATAGGAATTATGCAATCAATTATTGTATTTATTTTTTATAAAATATTTGTTAATTCAATTACAGTCATAAGAGATTTTAGTTATAAGAAAGTATTTTCAATTGAAGAGTTAATGGGCGCCAGCATGATGCTTGCAATAGCACTTTCAGCTTTAACGCCAATACATATATTTAGTTTTTCTTTAAAAAATATTTTATGTATTTTGATAGTACTTGTACTAGGCTGGAAAAATGGAATGTTAGTAGGAGCTACAGGTGGAATTACTGTTGGAATTGTACTTGGAATAATTGATGTAGGAAATCCAATTATGATTGCTGCATATGCAATTTCAGGATTAATTGCTGGTTTATTTAGTAGATTTGGAAAACCAGGTGTTATTATAGGATTTGTTCTTGGAAACACTGTTCTGACATATGTTTCAAATGGAAATATAGTTCCAATAATTTTATTCCAGGAAATTCTAATTGCTTCTCTAGGCTTATTATTGATTCCTAAAAAAGTTGAATTTGTTATTGAAGATATTTTTACAAATTCAAAATTATTACCAGAAACAACAGGTAGAGCATTAGAGGGAAGTAAAGAAACTTTAAGAAAATTAACAAATATTTCTGAAACAATTTCTGAATTAGCACAAAGTTATACACAAACAGCAGCAACTGTTTTAGATGATGAAATGACAAAAATAGAAAAAGAAAATGAGGAAATATTTGTAAAAGAATTACGAAATAATATTGAAGAGTTACAAGAAAACATGTTATATGAAGAATTATACTATTCTGATGAAATTGTAACTGACGTTTTCAAATTTCTTTTAGTTAATACTAGAATTACTGAAAAGGCTTTAATAGAGATATTCTCAAATCATAATGATTATATTTTAGGATTTGATGAAGATAGTGAAAACAAAGATGCAATAAAAAAAGATATATCTGAAATGATTAAAAAGATTAATTATTCATATAAAACTAGTAAAATGAATTTCGTATATAAAAAGAAAATAGAAGAAAATAATAAAAATGTTTCAGCACAATTACAAGGTGTTTCAGAAATGATTGCAGAAGTTGCAGGAGAGCTTGAAGAATCTCAAAATAATGAATCTGATGATGAATTTAAAGCAGAAAAAGAGCAAATAATTCAATTATTAAAACAAAAACAAATAAACATTGATGAGATTTATATTAAAAGAGAAGATACAGGAAGATATCAAGTAATTGTTTATGAAAAAACATGTGATGCAGTTGATGGAACAGATTGTCCATATAAAACAATAGGACAAGTTATTTCAAGAGTTTTAAATGAACAAGTTAGTTTGGCAAACCAGGTTTGTGGTTTAAGAAAAAAACAAGATATTTGCAAATTTTCGTATATGTCAAAAGATAAATTAAATTTACAAATAGGTATTGCAAAATCAACAAAAAATGGTTCACCGGTATCAGGCGATACAAGTATTCAAACAAGATTAGAAGATGGAAAATATTTAATAGCATTAAGTGATGGAATGGGTTCAGGCCCTGAAGCTAGAAAAAGCAGTAAAATTGCTATTAAAATGTTAGAAAGATTATTAACAGCAGGATTTAAGAAAGATACATCAATTAAATTAATAAATTCTACATTGGCAACAAGTATGAAGGAAGAAGATATGTATGCAACACTTGATATTGCGATTTTAGACCTATATGCTGAAAATATGGAATTTGTAAAAAATGGTGCTTGCCCAACATACATTAAACGAAATAAAAATGTTCAATTAGTAAAATCGATTTCAATGCCAACAGGAATTTTAGAGGATATTGAATTAATAGTATATGACAAAGATATAGAAAAAGGAGATATATTTGTTATGTGCTCAGACGGAATAATTGAATCAAATAATGATTATCAAAATAAAGAGTTATGGCTTAAATATTTACTAGAAGAAATTAATAGTGATGATGTTCAAAAAATAGCTGATATTATAATTTCAGAAGCTATTGATAATGATTTTGGTAAAGAAAAAGATGATATGACTGTAATTGTGGCTAAGGTATGTTAACCACGTTAATGTGAAACGTTCCGGGACGGTCTTGTTTTGTTTCAGAAATGAAACAAAACAAGACCGTCCCGGAACGTTTCATTTGACTCCTTTTGCCTCCAATTACTCAAAATTTTAAAAAAAAGGTTTACAATTAAAAACCACTTATGATATAATTTTTAAAGAATAGATAGAGGTGATTTAATGAATCAAATATTATTAACAAATGATGACAAAAATGGCTCATCATCAGGGATGAAGCCTATTATAAGATTTTTCTGTGTTGCAATAATAATTTTTGCAATTATTTTAATTTGTGAAGGTGGTTTTAAACTATATAATTCATTAGGAAAAAATAAAGATTTTCCTAAACCAGCATTAATAAGTGAGAAAAATGGAAGTTCTCTAAATATTGTTGTTAATGGTGAAATTGGGATTAATAAATTGGTATATTCATGGAATGGTGGAGATGAAACTGTAGTTGAAGGAAATGGTATGAAAAATGCTAAATTTGAAATACAAATTCCAAATGGAGACAATGTTTTAAGTTCATATGTTGTTGATGTTAAAGGAAATAAAACAAAATTTGAAGATGTTCCTGTTTCATTTACTTCATCAGATGATACTGTAAAACCAATTATTTCTTTAGAAAACAAAGATGGTAAATTAGAAGTGTCAGTTACAGATGAAACAGAATTAGATTATATGACATATCAATGGGAAGAAGCTGAAGAAGTAAGAGTTGAGGTATCTGAAGATGATAAAAGAATGATTAAGCAAACAATAGATGTAGAAAAAGGAACAAAAAGATTAGTTATTTCAGCTTATGATAAATCAGGAAATAAACAAACAGTTTCTAAAAAAATAATAGGTTCTAATGGACCAACAGTTACAGCTTCAATATCAAATGGAAATTTTGTTATAAAAGTAACAGATGAATTTGGATTAACAAAAATTGAATATACACATAATGATGAATTATTTACAATTAATGATTTACCACAAAATGCTACAGAATATGAATTTACAATCCCTGTAAAAGATGGTGACAATTATGTTAAAGTAAATGCATATGAAAATGGAATAATGACAGAATTTAAATGCAAAAAGACAAAATAAAGATAGGTGAATACAAATGATTCAAAATATATACATTATTGATGAAGATAAAGAATTATATAACACATTAATAGAATTATTCAAAAACGATGAAAGTTATTGCTTTAAAAATGTAAAAGAAAGTGAATTAGAGATTGCTTTGAAAAATATTCCAAAATTAATTATAATTCATGAAGATACAATAAACGGAAGTGTAATAGATATTTGCAACAAAATACGAGAAAATGATGATAACATCATTACACCTGTTATGGTAATTTCATCAAATATAGAGCATAACCACAGAGTTGAAATTTTAAAAGCATCAGTTGATCGTTTTATAAGAAAACCAATAGATGAAGATTATTTATATTACACAATAATAAATATTATTAGATTATTAGATATTAATAGAACAGTAAGCCCATTAACAGGGCTTCCTGGAAATGTACAAATCCAAGCTGAAATGAAAAAAAGACTTATTAATAAAGAAGAATTTGTAATGTTATATTTAGATTTAGATAATTTTAAAGCATATAATGATACATATGGTTTTATAAAAGGTGATGAGGTAATAAAATTTACTTCAAAAACTATTTTGAAAAATGTACATGAAATTGATTTTGAAAAAGGATTTGTAGGTCATATTGGTGGAGATGATTTTATAGCAATTATTTCAAATGATAGATTTGAAGAATTATGCCAAAATATTATAGTTGATTTTGATTATAATGTTTTAGATTATTATGCACAAGAACACATTGAAAATGGTTATATAGAAGTAAAAAATAGAAAAGGAATTATGGAACAATTTCCATTAGTTTCAATTTCAATAGGAGTTGTTAAAGTTGATGATACTTTCAAAAATATCCTGGAAATTGGAGAAGTTGGGGCGCAAGTTAAACGACTTGCAAAAAGTATTCAAGGAAGTACATATGTTGTAAATAGAAGGAAGTTGAAAAATGAAAATTAATATTGTAATGGTGGAGCCTGAAATTCCACAAAATACAGGAAATATAGCAAGAACCTGTGCAGCAATAGGTGCTAAATTGCATTTAGTTAAACCATTAGGTTTTGAAATTAGTGATAAATACTTAAAAAGAGCAGGTTTAGATTATTGGGATAAATTAGAAATTGAAGAACATGAATCATTAAATGAATTTCTAGAAAAGTATCCAATTAATAATAATATGTTTTTAGCAACTACAAAAGCTAAACACTGTTATTCAGATGTTGATTATTCAAAATTTGATGAGATTTTTATTTTATTTGGGAAAGAGACAAAGGGATTACCAGAAACGCTTTTATTAGATAATTTGGATAATACAATTAGAATTCCAATGAGACAAACTTTAAGGTCATTAAACTTAGCTAACTCAGTTGCAATAGTGGTTTATGAAGTTTTAAGACAAAAGAATTTTGAAGGACTAGAAGAAATAAGTTCGTATTTTTAATTGATTACATATTTATAATATACAAAGGAGGAACAAATGGAGGATCAAGGAGTAGTAGTTGTCAAAGATAGTTTTTTAGCAAGAATTACTCAAGCAATAAAAAAATTTTTCTTTAAAGGAAAAACAAATGAATTACTTTTAGCTGAAAAAAATGAATCAAGAATTAAATTGATTGAGGCAAATGAAGAGTTTATACAAAAAGAAATTCAAGATGCACGAAGAGCTTATAGGAAATATGTTATCAATAATGATAAAAACATTTCAATTGATGTATTATCATATATTACGCAAAAAATAAATGAAAATGAACAAGAAATCAGAAAAATTATTCAGATTAACAATGATGATATTACATATGAAGAAATAGTTCAATTAATTGAAGATGAAAAAAACAATGTTGAAAGCTTTAAATCAAAGAACAAAAAAACAGGGCGTTTTAATGTTCCGGTTGGTGTTATTGGAATGGAATGTTCTAATGTAAATGATTGTATAAAATGTATATTAAAAGCAATATCAACAAGAAATGCAATTATAATTTTACATAACAATTATAGTAAATATAGCACAGAAGCTTTAATTCTTTTAATTATTAAAGAATGCTTGAAAAATTACTATATAGATGATAATATAATTCAAATGTTTGAAAAGGAAGAAATTGACTTAAAAAAATTAGACAAATTAATAAAAAAAGACGGAGAAAAAATAGAAAAAGAAATTCCTAAAACTATTTATATTTATCAAGAAAACGAAAATTATGAAACTGAAGTTCAAAACGAAATTGATAGACTAAAAAATAATGATATATATAAATCATATGAAATTAAACCAATCAAAGGGGAATTTGGAACAATAGTAAATTATTTAAATAATGATAAAGCTTCTGCTGTTTGTATGTATACAGATAATTCACAAAAAGCTTACAAGTTTATTAATTGGATAGATTCTCCAAATGTATTTGTAAATACAGGAATACAAAAATGCAAAAATAGTATTGCAGGAGAAAATGATTTCTTTAAATCAAAATATGTTTTACATGAAGATGTTTTTTAATGAAGATAATAGTTTTGGATTTGAAAAAAATGATGATTGTTTAATAAAGAGGACAGCTCTAAAAATCAAAATTAGATTTTAGAGTTGTCCATTTTTTAATTTATGTAAACTAAATTGCTTTTTTATGTAAATTGTGCTATAATATAAGTGTAAGCCCCTAGTATTAGGGATTCACTTTATTCACTTTAAGGAGGTCTTAGTATGAAAAAGGCTATGTATTGGGTAATCACAACTATTGCTATTGCATCCATAGCACTCTCAATGGTAGGATGCGGACAGATCGATCGGATAGGCTCAAACACAAACACTCTGATTAATGTAACATATGGTGAAGGCGAATTTGAATACCGTAAGGATACCCCAGATGAGGTATACGAAGGTTATACAAAGGCGAAGAAAACCATAGAGAACTTGCTCGGAACTAATGTTGAGATAGGTCCAGAATATCCCGCAGGATCATATTTGATTAAGGGAATGCTGAAACCTGTTAAGACAAATCAAATGAAGGATTACATGCTTTTCAGAGTGCCTGACTACGATTCCAAACCAACTGTAATAATTTTCCTTTACAACGATGATAATAATGGTTGCATTACATCAGACGTTCAGAAGGGATATTATGACGAAGAAAATGACAAGCTTGACCTGAGCTTTGAGTCACAGTTAGTTAACGGAGCATATGCTTACAGATATGATGCATCTTCTGATTGTATCGTTTCTGAAGCAGCCGGTACTGTTTCCACCGTCTGGGAATACAACGAATCTACAGGAACCATTTCTCTCGTCTGGGAGAATTGGGCTAGACTCGAATGAGATTTCCAAAATAACCAGCATATAATTATGCTGGTTATTATTTTTGCACAAATATAAAGAAAATAAAAAATGAACCATAAAATTATTTCATATAATTTAAAAAAATTATTTATGAAATTTTAATAAATTCTAATAAAAAAATACAAGCAAAAATTAAAAATTATTACGGAAATAAAGCTTTTTTTAAAAACTATTCAAAAATCGCAAAAAATGTAATATAAAATTAATAATTCTCTAAAAATAGTAAATCCCTAAGCTAATATGAAAAAATGAAAAAAATATGTAATTGTTTTTTTTTCTTATCACTTGTACAATAAAAGAAAAATACGAGGAGGAGAGAAATGAAACAATTTGTTAAGAAAATTATAGGGTTAGTTATATGTGTATATTTTGTTTTTATGCCAATTCTTAATGCAATGGCTAACATTGGAGAAGTAAAAGCAGATACATATACAAAAACTAATATTAATGATATTGATCCAAATACAGAGGAAATAGTTAATATTTGCCATCAAGTAAAATACAATGTTGCTTATTGGACAAATCGTCGTTTGAATTTTTTTTCAGTAGATAGAATAGGAGCAAACGCTAATTTAAAAAATTCAGTTGGCTGGTATGTAAAAGTAAGAGATAAAAATAATCGTAATAAAGAATATAAAATGTATGTGACTAACTTAACTATAGAACCTATTGCAGGCAAAAAAGATAAAGTAAATGTATTTTTTAATGGACGTTGTGATATCGAAGATAATACATGGTATAGAATTGATAATGATAATCCATCATTACCAATATTAACTTTAGAATTGTTTGGTCATACTATAGATTTTGCACCAGATCAAAGGGTAATTAGAGAACATTCATATACATATACATGTAGAGCTAAACAAAAAAATTCAAATAGTGGCCAAAATAATAAATATTCTGATAATCAACAAATCCAACAAATGATTGAAGAAATTAAGAGAAAACCAGATGCAAATGTTTCTTCATATAATAATTGGACTACTGAACCTTCTGATGATTCTGGTTATGGTTATGAAACAGAGCCAATAGCTGTTGAGAAGTTTATTCCTACAAGTGATGAAAACAAAAGATTATACATTAGAAATATGTATAGATCAGTACTTGGCAGAGGAGCAAGTGATGATGAAGTAAATGCTCATTTTAATAACTCAATACAAAGAATAACATTGGATATAATAATGTCACCTGAATCAAAACAAAAATATTCAATTGATAGTTTAAGTAATACGGATTTTGTTAAATTATTATATAAATTAATATTAAGAAGAGAAGGCTCTGCAGGAGATGTTGCGCATTATGCTGGTGATCTAAATGTAGGTGTAACTAGAGACAGTACTATTTATAAATTTGTCGAATCAGGAGAATTTAAAACAAATGTACTTGATCGCCAAGAAGTAGAGCTTGGATTAGATGATGATTCAAGAAAATTATTTATATGTAGTTTATTTAGAAATGCATTAGGAAGAGATCCAAGTGAAAATGATATAAATGATCATTTAAAAAACACACCACAAAGAAATGCATTTGATGTAATTTTCTCACCTGAATCAGTAGAAAAAAATGGTATTTATAAAATGTCTAATAAAGATTTTGTTAAATTTGCATATAAAGTAGTATTAAACAGAACAGAGCAAGATATTGCTAATGACCCAAACGGATTTAATACAAATGTTAGACATTTGGATTTAGGAAATTCAAGAGATAGTCTTGTAAAAGCATTTTCTGAATCTCAAGAATTTAAAGATAAAAGACTAAAATCAAGCAAAAATATGAGCTTTGATGTTAATACTTGTGAAGCAGTATATCGTAAGTTGATTAGTCAAGGTTTCCAAGTTTATAAAAGAAGTGACACATCGCTTTTAATGTATGAAGATGAAATTAATGAAGTAAAAAACTTAGATTTAAGTGGTAAAGAATTGAAAAATCTAAATGGTTTGTCAAATTTTGCAAATTTAGAAAAATTAATTGCTCAAAATAATGAATTTGAGGATATTAGTGAATTATCTAAATTAACAAATTTAAAATACTTAAACTTAAATGGATGTAATTTAAATAAAAAGGTAAGTGCAATAAATTCATTAAATAATTTAGAGGAATTACATTTAGATAATAATGCTATAGATTTCTTTAGATTAGATTCTGCAATTTCAAATTTAAATAATTTGAAAAAATTATATATAAATAACAATAATTTATCAGATATATCAACTGCTTTAGATTTACCAAATATTAAAGAAATATATGCTGATAATAATAAAATTGCCATGTTTAATAGTACAAAGCAATTAGATGCTTTAAGCTTGAAAAATAACACAATAAAAATAAGCAATTATGGAGATACAAAAGATTTACCTAGTCTTATTAGTTCAGTTCAAAATTCAAATAGTATGTTAAATGCAAATGCAGAAGTGATTTTGGATAACTGCCAGATTATTGATAATAAAATTAAAATGAATAACAAAAATAAGACTACAATTACCGTAAAAGGTGGAGTAGCAGATGGAACAGTTATTAATGTTTATAATTCAGAAATAGTTATAATAATGGATGATAAAGCTTTAGCAGATAGACTTCAAAGAATATTAGGAAGTTTTGCAAAAGAAAGAAGAGATGTTGATAATCGTTATTATTTATTTGCAGACAATAATTATATAGAATCAATTTATAGTTTGGATTTGTCAACAAGCCAAGAGGATCCAGCAGAAATTACAAATATTACTGGTTTGGAAATATTTAAGAATTTAAGAGCTTTAAACTTAAATGGTAATAAAGTATCAAATTTTGATAAACTAAGTATATTAAAGAATTTAAATACATTAGAGGTTAGATATAATGGTATAAGAAATTGGAGTTCTATAAAGAATTTGACAAATTTGGTACAATTAGATATCTCTAATAACTCATTGACAAATACTAATGGAGTAGAAGATTTAACAAAATTAAATGTATTACTTTTAGCTAATAATAATATTCAAAATAATTTAGACGGTATCAAAGAATTAAAAGATTTAAGAACATTGTCTATTATTAATAATAATGTTGAAAATATAGATGCTTTGCGTTCTATAAATTTACAAGAATGTTATGCGTCATTTAATAAAATAATGGATTGTTCACCTTTAACTTTAAAAGAAAGTGTTATTAATATAGATTTAGCTAATAATACTGTAGATTTAAATGTAAGAGGAGATAGAATTGATTTACCAGAAATTATAAGATATGCAATGGATAATGTTGGAGTTGAAAATTTAGATTTAATAAATTGCAGTATTTCAGATAATAAGGTAGTATTAAATAATGGTTCTAAAGTTGGACAAGTAATAGTAAAAAATGGTAATGCAAGTGATACAATTATAAATATTAAAAATATTCAAGATGAAAAACCATTTGCAGTAAATGTTACTTATACAAAAAATGCAGATAAAACAGTTACTGCAAAAATAACATCTGAAACACCAATGGTTCAAATAATGGGTTGGGATCGTAATGCTTCAAGAACAGAATTTACTCGTGTATATGAATATAATACAAGAGAAAGAATTTCTATTGAAAGTATTAATCATGATGTGATTTTACAAGATGTTGTTGTAACAGGTGTTGAATCTAGTAAAATACCTGGAATGAATGTTGTATATGACAATTATGATTTAACAAATGGTACTGTAAAATGCACAATTACAGCAGATGTACCAATGTATTTACCAAGTATTTGGATAGGAGATGGTGTATTACAATGGAATATTAGTCAAGATAAGAAAACTATTTCTAAAGTATTTAGTGTAAATGGTGAAGGAAATATCCAAGTTATAACTGAAGAAAATCATAATCAAATGGAAGCTTTAAATGAAAGATATAGAAATGGTGAATTATCTGAAGAAGAATACGAGAGACAATTTGCTGTTATAAATAATAAATATGTAAATGTTAATCGTTATGTTAGTGTTATTGATACAGAAGCACCAGAATGTAATGTAGAGTATAGTACAACAGCACCTACAAAAGGTTCTGTAAAAGCAACTATTTGGGCTAATGAAGATATTGATTTAGTTGATAAAAAAAATAAAATATATTCATATGTTGAAGGTAAAGATAATCATGATAGAAAAACATATGGAATAACATTATATTATTCTAGAAATGCAAACGAAACAGTAGAAGTTCAAGATAATGCTGGAAATAAATCAACTGTTGATATTAGTGTAAATAACATAGATACTTTTGTTGATGGTGTAAATGTACACATTAAGAGAAATGTAGTTTCAAATAATAATGAAACAGTTGTTGTAAATGCAAATGAAAATATTAGTGCAAATGAAAGTAACAGTATGTTAACTGCAAAAGTAAAACAAATGTATAGAACTGCACTTCAACCAGAATTTAGATTGGCAAGTAACATAAATGCAGGATTATTAACAGTAGTTGCTGATAATGAAAATCAACAAGCTTCTGGAAATCAAGTTTCTTTTGAATTTGACGAACCAGCTTTAGGAACAATTGTTGCAACAGATGCTACAAACAATACAGATGTTGCACCATATAATACAGAAAATATTGATAAAACAAATCCATATGTTTCAAAAAATATTATCAAAAATGATGATGGAACAATAACAGTTGAGTTAAATTCTGAAGAAGAAATTCAAGATGCAGACGAAATAGCTGGTTGGACATTAAGTGATGATAAAAAGACTTTAACAAAAACATTTAAATTTAATGGTAAAGAAACAGTTTCTGTTAAAGATTTAGCTGGAAATGAAACAGAAGTTACAGTTAATATTAATGATATTAACACAATTAAATATACTGTTTACTTTGAAAAAATTGAAAATTCTAGTAAGTATTTAGTTGTAATTTCAGCAGATAGAGAATTGCAAGAAGTTGATGGTTGGAAACAATTAGATAACAAAAAAGAAATGGCTAAAGTATTTTCAGTAGGTGAAAATGAAAACTTAATAATAAATGGTGTAAATGATGGTTCTGCTTTAGTATTTATTGAGGTAAAAGATTTTGAAAAATCAGAAGCTATAGAAGACGATAAACAATCTGATAACACAGATGTTGATTATAGTGGAAAAGTTGATAATACTCAAAGTCCAAATGAATTGCCTCAAACAGGTGTATTTATGCTATTTGGTATACTATTAAGTATGGCACTTGCTATTATTACAGCAATTACAGTAATTACTTGTGAAAAAGACACTGAAATAGAGTAATTATAGCAATAAAAAACAAAAAAAATTCAAAAAACTATTGCATTTTCAAAAATCTTATATTACAATTTAGTTGCAAGTGGAGGAAAGTGGAACAAAGTGGTGCAAATAATAAGTGAGGTGTCATAAAATGCTAATTGGTGAATATGAACATACTCTGGATGTTAAAGGTAGATTAATAATGCCAGCAAAATTAAGAGAAGATATTGGCGATAAATTCATAATAACAAAAGGCTTAGATGGCTGTTTATTCGGGTTTTCTTTGAATGAATGGACTCACTTTGAAGAAAAATTAAAAGCACTTCCACTAACTAATAAAAACGCAAGAGATTTCGTAAGGTTTTTCCTATCAGGAGCAGTAAGTATTGAGATAGATAAACAAGGAAGATTTTTAGTTGCAAGTAACCTAAGAGAGTATGCATCAATGGAAAAAGAAGTAGTAATAATTGGTGTAGGAACACGTATCGAATTCTGGAGCAAAGATAAATGGATAAAATACAATAGTTCTGAGAATATTTCTGCAGATAATTTAGCAGAAAATATGACAATACTTGGTATATAACTTGCAAAAGTTTATATAAATATACGTAAGAAAAAGTTTTTAAACACAAAAGAAAAAATTTTTAAGGTACAAAAGATTATAGTAAAAAAAGTTGTACTAAAAAGCACAAAAGATAAAGCTTGAAGTTAAGCATATATTCTAAAGAAAAATAGCTATAAGTGCTAAAAACCAAAGAAAAATATGTTAGAATACAAAAGAAAAAAATGAAATTACGAAAGAATTAAGAAATTCCCAAAAGACAAGTTTTTAGTTTAGGTTTAATTTTAATTAACAAAAGAATGATATATTAGATCGTTTTAACTAAAAACGATAAATGCTAAAATATCAATATAAACCAAAGATGAGAATATATAATAATAGCATTTTAGTTGGTATTTTTAGAAATACCAACTAATTCTGCTATTTAATTTGGGTTTTGGAATTGGAGTAGATGTTAGTGTTAGAATTTAAGCATAAACCTGTATTACTTGATGAATGTATTGAAGGATTAAATATAAAACCAGATGGTATTTATGTAGATGGAACATTAGGTGGTGCAGGGCATAGTAAAGTAATTGCAAGTAAGTTATCTGAAAATGGATTACTTATTGGTATTGATAGAGATGAAGATGCTTTAAATGCAGCAAAAAATAATCTAAAACAATACCAAAATGTTAAATATGTTCATGGAAATCATGATAATATTAAAAATATTTTAAATGAATTGGGAATAGATAAGGTTGATGGAATCTTACTAGATTTAGGAGTTTCTTCATTTCAGTTAGATGAAAAATCAAGAGGGTTTAGCTATATTGGGGATAATGAGCTTGATATGAGAATGGATAAAACCCAAGATTTAACTGCAAAAAAAGTTATAAATTCTTATTCAGAAGACGAATTAGCAAATATTATTTTTGAATATGGTGAAGAAAGGTTTTCTAGAAACATTGCAAAAAATATTTGTAAATATAGAGAAGAAAAGGAAATTGAAACAACAAATGAATTAGTAAAAATTATTGAAAATTCAATTCCTAAATCTAAACAAAAAGATGGACATCCTGCAAAAAGAACTTTTCAAGCTATTAGAATAGAGGTTAATGATGAATTAAAACCTTTATATAATACTGTAAAAGATTCAATAGATTGTTTAAAAAAAGGTGGAAGATTATGCATTATAACTTTCCATTCTTTAGAAGATAGAGCAGTAAAACAAGCATATACAGATTCTGTACGGTAAATGTACTTGCCCTCCAGGATTGCCTTACTGTGTTTGTAATTATAAAGAAAAATCAAAAGGCAAAATTATTAATAAAAAACCAATTATAGCAAAAGAAGAAGAGTTAAACGAAAACTCCAGAGCTCAAAGTGCTAAACTTAGAATCTTTGAAAAAGAGTGAGGTGAATAGATTAATGGCAGATAGGTTTTATGGATATCAATATGATACAAGCCCAAGAAAATTAAATTCACAATTTAATCAATATCGAAATAGATATCCACAAGAAGAAGAACCTGTAGAAACTACCAAAAATAATTATCATAAAAATAGAAATAATTCAAAAAAAGATACAACAAATAGTAAAAATAGAAAAACTACAAGAGATGAAATAAATACACAAGATAGAAGAATTTCTGAATATGAAAGAAGACAGGTTATAAATAAAAATAATAAAGTGCATAGAAATGATCAAGTTGGTAAAGATAAAGGGAATATGGAAAATTCCAAAAATAGTGATATAAATAATGCACAAGGTAATAAAATAACCAAAGCTAATGTTAAAGCAAGATTGAAAATCGTAATGTTTTTAGTTGCTGGATTTTCAGTTTTATTTGCTATTAGTTATCAAAACTCTTTAATTAGTGAAAGTTTTAATAGGAAAGAGCAATACAGAAAAGAAATGGAGGCTTTGAGTAAAACTAATCAACAAATAGAGGTTAGTATTGAAAATAATCTGAACTTAAATACTATTGAGCAAACAGCTAAAGAACAAATTGGAATGCAAAAATTGAATAATAATCAAAAGATATATGTTAATTTACCTAAACAAGATTATGTTGCTCCAGCTAGTGAGCAGGTTGTAATTGAGGAAAATCAAAACTTTTTCCAAAAATTGTTTAGTAAGTTTTAAGTAATAGGGACGGTTCTAAGTTTTAGAACCATCCCTATTTTCATATTAATTTTTCCAAACACCATTTTTAAATTCTTTATAATAATCAACATGTCTTCTCAAAAGCAACAACTTTCTCTTAAAATCAGTATCTTTTTTATACTTCAAAGGATTAACCACACCCTTTTTCCATAAAGACAAAGCTTTTTTCTTAAATTCCTCATTTTTAATATATTTTTTAATAACACCTTTTGGAACAAATGATAATAAAACTTCTTTATCAATTACTTCAAAATCCATAGGTTTGTTCTCAATAAGGTCATCAACTAATACTTTTACTAAATTATATCCAAGAGGTGAGATATAATAACTACATCTACCTTGCCTTGCATTTATTTCTAATACTTTGAACTTTTTATCTCTATAATCATATTTCATATCAAACTCAGCAAATCCTTGATATCCAATATCTTCCATAAAAGTCTTAATTGTGTTTATCATTTCTGTGTTTTCACCATATTGATTAAAACCATTAATCAAAACAGCAGCATTTCCAACCATAGTTTTGGAATGCTCTTGTAAACCAATTTGTGCAAATGAAATTAATTTCACTTTTTTATCTTTGCCACAATAAACAACACTATCAAAAAGATAACTATCATCACCTGGGATGAATTCTTGTAAAATCAAAGTATCTTTATACCCATTTTTAACGATTTTATCAACAGTTTCTTCTAATTGTGATTGTGTATCTACCTTATAAATCTTATTTTTTCCTTCAAAACTTATATGATTGTATTCAATAACATTACTTGGTTTTATAATTACTGGATAAGTAAAATCATTTGTAATTTTAGTAGGATTTGAACAATCATAATAAATAGTTTTTGGAAAATCTAAAACAGAGTTTTCATATGTTTTATAAAATGTTTCTTTCATTATCAAACTATTAATAATATCAATACTTGGATAATTGTGTACAAATTGTTCATTTATTTTATCTTTATTTTTGCTTATAAATGCAGCATATGTTTCATTTGAACTTATTAAAAGAATTTTTTTGTTAGGATGTTGTTTCCTGAAATCTTCAATTGCATCCAAAAAACCTTGTTCAGTCCAAATTTTATCATTATATATAACATTTAAAATATTTGTATATTTTGTATAAATCATAGGCGTTTTGCCCAATAAATTCGCTTTTTTTCCATAAGCCTCATGATAGCATCTTGCCATATAGTAAGCATTTGCATCAGTTCCAGCTATTAATATTTCAAAATCCATAAATATTCTCCTTTATTTTTTGTAATTTCAAATGAAAATTTAATTTTGCATTATTTTTTTATTTTAAGTTATAATAGACTAATAACTAATTTCAGTTGTTGTGTCACCTTCAATGTATACCCTTGGAACACGGTTTGTAATTCCTTCAAATAAAGTATAACTGCTTATACCACACTCATTTGCAACTTTTTTGATAGGCAGTTTATCACTACCTAAAATAGTAACTTTATCATATAAATTTACGTTTTCATCAACAACAACTGAAATCATATCCATACAAACTTCACCAACAACATTGTATATTTTATCATTAATAACAACATGTTTAATTTTTTTAGGTATTCCATCAGCATATCCAATTGGAACGGTTGCAATAATCATTACTTTTGGAGCAATAAATAATGCACCATAACCAACAAAATCATTTGCAGATATTTTTCTAATGTCCATAACTTCGCTATATAAAGTAATAGCTGTATTTAAATCCAGATTATTTGTAGTTACAGTTGGGCTGATATGTAGTTTTTTCTTATTTCTATTATTACGAAAATTTCGTAAAAAAGCTTTAAAACCTCTGCTAACAGGCATTTTTTGCGCCATTCCATACATTACAATTCCTAATCTTATACCATTACAAAAAGGAATTTTAGGATGAGTAACAAGAGTTAAAGATCTTCCCATATGAACAATAGGAATAGTTGATAAATCAATATCTTTGGTAATCTCTTTAAATTTTTCTAATTGGTTATCCCAGTGTTTATCATTAATTCCACTTGTTGCAAAATGTGTGTATAAACCTTCTAAATATAAGTTTTTGTTATTTGGTAATTTTTGTAGTATTTCATTTAAGTCAGATGCATTTGTAATACCTAATCTACTCATTCCAGTGTCTAATTTTACGTGGATTTTTATTTGCTTAGGTAATTCGATTGTTATTAATTCTCTGAAATATTCCATATTTGAAACTGTTATTGTTATATTGTATTTCATACACTTGTCAAGAAATTCTAAATGAATTGGTTCTAAAACCAAAATTGGAATTTCTGTATTATATTGTCTTAGTTTTATTGCCTCTTCTAAAGAGGAAACTGCTAAATAATTTACTCCTCCTGATATTAAGCTATTAATAATATATCCACCATGACCATAAGCATTTCCTTTTACTACTCCAAAGTAGTATTCGTAGTCTGGATAGTTTTGTTTTATATTAATTATATTGTTTTTTAATTTATCACAGTTAACTTCTAAATAAGTTCTTCTGTACATTTTTATAATCTCCTTTTGTGTTTTATTTGGGCTTTGAAATGGCACCCATGGACCTTTTTTGTGATTTGCTTTTTTTAATGTGATTATATCATATGGGAGGAGGGGTTTCAATGGATTTTATGAATTTGATTTGTTTAAATTGGCCACCCAAGCCAAAGAATTATGTAACGTGATGAAATATCATTAATTCTCCGTTCGTTTGCTGGCGTTGGAATTTGAGAGAAAGACGT
>SAMEA3663241__coassemble_79_pt1 | contig 28855 bp, 29 predicted proteins | sample SAMEA3663241__metabat2_low_PE_011 | metagenome-assembled genome bin SAMEA3663241 (sample SAMEA3663241) | pig gut metagenome | biome: pig gut; feature: pig-associated habitat; material: faeces | place: China | collected 2013 | reverse complement strand
AATTCGTGCCAATTTGCCCCGTCCCCTTTGGCTCATCAGTTTCTTAAAAATTCAAAGCATTTTCAATCAATTCATCAAGTAATTCAGAATAACCTTTTCCACATTTTTCCCAAAGTTGTGGATACATGCTAATAGTAGTAAATCCTGGCAATGTATTTATTTCGTTTAAATAGATTTTATTAGTTTCCTTTTCAACAAAAAAATCTACTCTAGATAAACCTTTTCCATCAACAGCTTTAAAGGCTTTTATTGCAGTTTTTCTAATTTCTTCCGAAATACTTTCATCAAGATTTGCTGGAATAACAACTCTTGATTCAGCATTTTTATATTTAGCATCAAAACTATAAAAATCCTCCGCAGGTAATATTTCTCCTACACATGATGCTTCAACAATTTCATTTCCAATAACTGCACATTCAACTTCTCTCGCATTAATATTTTCTTCGATAACAATTTTTTTATCAAATTTACTTGCATATTCTATTGCATTTTTTAGTTGTTCTTTATCTTTTGCTTTATTAATGCCAACTGATGAACCTGAATTAGAAGGTTTTACAAAAACTGGTAATCCACATTTATCTATTACTTTTTCGCATAATTCTTCTATATCTAAAATACTTTCATTAAACTCATCATCAACCAATATATATTTATCATCAAATTTTCTGATGTATGCATATTGGGCTTGATTTATTTTTGCTTTATCAAGCACAACTTTTGTATATGCTTTATCCATGCACAAACTTGAACCTAAAACTCTGCATCCTACATATGGGATTTTTAACAATTCAAATAATCCTTGAATTGTTCCATCTTCACCATATAATCCATGTAAAACCGGAAATACAACATCAACTTTTTTTAATATTTCAATAGGATTAGAAATACTTTTCAATTCTGTAGGTTGTTCTCCAACTTCAGGTATCTCAATTTCATTTAAATTTTTTGTATATAAAAACCAATCTCCGTTTTGATCTATATAAATTGGTGTAATGTCATATTTATCTTTATTTAAATTTTTTAAAACAGAACTTCCAGATACAATTGAAACATCATGTTCTGTTGACATTCCCCCAAATATAACTGCTAATTTTAATTTTTCCATAATCAATTCCTCACTTTTTATACTTATTATTTTTCAAATGCAAAAATACAATCTAGTTATTAACCAAACCGTCAACTATATTTTTAAACTTCATTCCATTTGAAGCTTTTATTAAAACAATATCTCCAAATTCAGTAAGCTCTTTTATTTTTTGTACAGCTTTTTCATTATTTTCGCAATGATATGATTCAACACCTTTTTCACTTGCAGTATCCGAAATAACTTTACCCATTTCACCAACAGTAATTAAAATATCTATTTTATTTTTTACAACTTCTTCTCCAACTTTTTTGTGCAAAGCATTCGAAAACTCTCCTAATTCAAGCATATCTCCTAATACAACAATTTTTCTCTTGAATTTTGTTTTAGCCAAGTATTCAATTGACGCTTTCATAGAATCGTAGTTTGCATTATAGCAATCATTAACAATTGTTATTCCATCTCTAATTTTTATTAATTCCATTCTGCTTTTAGATAACTCGAATTTTTCAATTCCGTTTTTTATTTTTTCTAATTGAATATTTAATTGATTTCCAACTGCTATAGCTGATAATGCATTATAAACAAAATGTTGCCCCCCAACTGGAACGTTCACTTTTCCATTGTATTCCGAATTAATTTTAATGTCAAATTCGCTCGAATTTTCCTTTAATTCAATATCACAAGCATTAAAATTACTTATATTTTCAATTCCATAAGTTACAATTTTTACATTATTGATTTTTCCACTATTTTTTTCGCTCCAACTATGTAATAAGTCATTATCATTGTTTATAATTAAAACACCATTATCCTTTATGCCATCTAAAATTTCTAATTTAGCTTTTAAAATATTCTCTCTTGAACCCAAATTACCAATATGTGCTGTTCCAACATTTGTAATAACTGCAATATTAGGTTTTGCAATTTTTGAAAGAACACTAATTTCTCCAAAATTATTCATTCCCATTTCTACAACTAATGCTTCATGGTCTTTTAGCCCTAAAATTGTTAAGGGCAACCCGATATGATTATTTAAATTACCTTGAGTTTTTAGCACCTTATAACCTTCATTTACAACACTGGCAATAATATCTTTTGTGCTAGTTTTACCTACACTTCCCGTTATTGCAATCACTGGTATATCATATAAATCCCTTTTATATGATGCAATTTGTTGTAATGCTTTTATAGTATCTTCAACAATTATAATCGCTCTGTCAATGTATTTGTTTTTAATTTCATCACCTATATCAACTCCTTGCAAAATACACACTTTCGCGCCTTTTTCAAAAGCGTTCTCATATAAAATATTTCCATCAAAATTTTCGCCTTTTATTCCAATATATACGTCATTTTCTTCTATTGTTCTAGTATCTTTTGAAAAATTGTCACATACAATATTTTCATCACCAATTATTAGTTTTCCATTACATATATTTATAATATCTTTTACTTTTATTTCCATTAATAATCCTCCTAATAGATTATATTCATCTTCTGTATTCTATACCACATTTATTAATAAATCAATTAATTTGTATAAATTCTTTTTCTTTTATTATAAAATATAAAAAGAACAACTTTCAATTATTATGAAAGTTGTTCTTTCTTTAATTAATTATATTACTATCTAACTACACTTTTCTATTAGCTATCTCAATAGCTTTTTTTACAATATTACCACAATTCTTAGAAGACACATTTTGCCATCCACCATCTTGTTTTACTTGTTCATATACTCCAAGTTCTTTTGCTATCTCTACTTTTAAATCTTCCGACATTAGTCCACTATTTCTTCTAGACATAACAAATACCTCCTTAAGTTTGAAACTAGTTTCTTGTTGAAGAAATTATTCCAACAAGATACTATTATTATATTCTTTATTCGACATTTTATTCTTACATTTTTTTCCAGTGATCAATTGGGGACGTGAAACATTTGGGGACGGTGAAACATTTGGGGACGGTGAAACATTTGGGGACGGTCTTGTTTTGTTCCAAAACTGGAACAAAACAAGACCGTCCCCAAATGTTTCACCGTCCCAAAATGTTTCACCGTCCCCAATTGATCACATAGTCAAAGTTCCATTAGCCGTATCTAAAATAACTAAAACATCTTCCTCTCTACCATTCTCAACATTTATATAAACCAAAAACTCTCTATCCTCAACCTTTCCTTTAAACTCCCAACACAGAATCTCACTCTGATACTCAGTTGGAATCATCGCCAAACCTTCACTAGTAATTTCCAAACTCTTATTTATCTTGTTTCTAGCCTCATCTTGCGAAACCTTAGGTGCCGTAAAATTTCTTTGTGTGTGCGAATTCAAATATCCTGTTGTTTCCATTCCTAAAATCTCACCATTATCCAAAGCGATTTTTAATTTAATCAAATCAGAATAAACAGTTACATTATCTTGAACATATGCATAATTTATTGTAACAATACCATTTTGTCTAATATAATAAGTTGGCTTCATATGTGCAATTCCACGAGATTCTAAAAATTTTTGTCCTATTTCATTTGCTTGTTCTTGATTTAAAATTTCTGCTTTTACATCTCTTGTACTATTTGCCAAAACAATATGTCCACCTTTTTGCGAAATAGACACCCAAGCATTATTTCCATCGTTCTTTGTAATATAAAAATCAAAAGATTGTATATTTGCATTTTCAGTTAGTCCATTAGATTTTATTTCTTTAACATTTTCTTTTCCAATAAACTCAATAGCTCTATTTTTAGCAGTTTCTTCATCTATATCTTCTCCAGTTAATCCCTTTCTTTCCGGATTTGTCATATGTTCGGAAAATGCTCCATCATAAATCAAACCTGCATATTCATGAAAATTTTCTTCTAAATTACTAAAACTATCTTTGGAAATATTGCTGACTTCTTGTGCAAAAACAGGGCTTCCTTTTTTAGTTAATTCCCCCCAACTAATTCGACCATTATTTAAATCATCTGATAATTGATTTAATGTATTTTTTAATTCAACACTATATTTATGAAGTTCTTTTAAATTATCTAAATCTTCTTGAGTTAATTCTTGATTATTTATGTTTTTACGTGATAATGCATAACTATAATCACTTACCTGATTCAAAAATTTTGCAGTATTTTCCAATTCTGAACTATTAATTGGCAATCTAGCCAAATAGCTTTGTGCCAAATTCGCCTCTCTCCACACATATGTTAATGTTTCAGCACCATGTTCCGGACTATTAGAAACTAAAGATTTCGCAAGATAAACCTCAACACTATCAACATAATCAACTAATTCAAAAAATGCTAAATTATATGAATTTTCAGATGCTTGCCTGTAATCTCTTTGTTTTTTATAAGTATATAACCCTAAAATAACTATAATAGAAATTAGCACTACCACTATTGTCAGCATATGCCTGTCTCTTAATCTATCCTTCCAATCATAAACTTTTTGTTTTAAACTTGTCATTTTATTTCCTCCTTATTTGAAACTTTTTACTTATAATCTCTACAGCTTTTGGAATATATTCCTAAACGCAACCTAGAAATTCCCAAAGTCTCACTTACAAAATCTATGCTTTCCAATTGTTTTTATATACGGCCTTGACCATATCCAAGAACTTGTTGCAGTATTTGGATTAAAATAATATATTGCCCCATTTGTTGGGTCCCAACCATTTAATGCATCCTGTGCTGCTTTAACCACTGTTGCTTTTTTATCAATTGGTACATTTATTTGACCATCTGAAACTGCTGTAAAAGCCCCTGGTTGATAAATAACCCCTGCAATAGTGTTTGGAAAATTTGGATTTTTTACTCTGTTTAAAATAACAGCACCTACAGCAACTTGTCCTTCATAACTTTCTCCTCTCGCTTCACCATTTATTGCTCTAGCTAATAATTGAACATCTGATGTAGATGAGATATTTGCACCATTTGATTTTTTTGTATTAACTCCAACAATAAAATATAAACTAATAATTAGAACCATCATAATTACAGCCATTATTTTAATAAAAACTTTTATTTTCATCTTAGCTTTCTTTCCTCTCTTCCTTCTCTTTTTTCATTCCTTCTCTTCTTTCTTGCTTCTTCTTACAAGGCACACACATTAATTACACTGCTTTCTATTAATTTTTCTAAAATTATTTCATCAAAAATATTTTTGTCAATTTTTGAAAATTTATTCATATATGTTAATTATTTTTTTGAGCTGTTTTTGGGAACGTTTTGGAAGGTGTCCCCAAAAACACTTCCCCGAAAACAGCCTTTCACATCTTGTAACTATTTTTCTAATATGCTAAAATATGTTTAAACTAATAATTGTATTATTTTTAAAACAATAGAAAGAGGAAAAAATGAAAAAAGTTTTAATTTTATATGCAAAATATGGCGGTGGACATCTTTCAGCTGCAACCGCTATTCAAACATATTTAGAGGAAAATTATTATTATACAGTAGAAGTAAAATGCGTTGATTGTGTTGAATATTACAATCAGTTTTTAAGTGATATGACAACAAACGCTTACAAAAACCTGGCAAAAAATGCACCAAATTTATGGAAAAAAATATACTATGGTTCAAAAAAAGGATTACTTGCAAAAATTAGTGGAAAAGCAAATTCAATGATGGCAAAAAAATTATTGTCTTTACTAACAGATTTTTCACCAGATATGGTTGTTTCAACACATCCATTTTCAAGTCAAATAATCAGTCTTTTAAAAGAGCAAAAAAAGATAAATTGCGATTTAGCAACAGTTTTAACAGATTTTGCGCCACATGACCAATGGTTAGTTGGGAAAGAATATTGTGATTATTATTTTGTTTCAAATAACAAAATGAGACAAGATTTAATTGATAATTATGGTGTTCCCTCAGAAAAAGTATTTGCCACAGGTGTGCCACTATCTAGTAAATTTTCTGAAAAAATTGATGATGAAAAAACTTATTCTAACTATCAATTAAATCCTGATAAAAAGACAATTTTATTTTTTGGTGGTGGAGAATTTGGTTTGGGTAAAAAAAGAACTGTACTTATATTAAAAAGTTTAGCAAAACATTTGGATGAATACCAAATTGTTGCTGTTTCAGGTAGAAATAAAAAAATGAATAATGAATTCTTAAATTTATATGAAAAATTACAAAACGAGGATTTGCATGTTTTGAAATATACAAAAGATGTACCGAGTTTAATGCATATTTCTTCACTAGTTGTTACAAAGCCTGGTGGCTTAACCTCATCAGAAAGTCTTGCATCAAATCTTCCAATTTTAATAATTAACCCAATTCCTGGTCAAGAAGAAGAAAACGCAGAATTCTTAGAAGCCTCTGGCTCAGCTGTTTGGTTAAAAAAAGATGACAACATTGATGACGTAATAAACAACTTACTTAATGACCCACAGAAATTAGAACAAATGAAAATAAATACAACTCAAATTGCAAAACCAAATTCTACTATGGATATTTGTGAGATTTTATTGGAGAGCAAGTGATTTTTTGGACGGTCTTTTTTAAGACCAAAAAAGACCGTCCAAAAAAGTCTCACCATCATTTTCCTATTTTTTTACTTTCATTACAGATTTCTTAATAATAATCTCGTATCTTCCTTTTAAAAATTCTTTATAAAATCTTTTCCTTATTTTTGAAATTATCGGCATATTATCAATTATATCTTCAATTTTATTCATATCAATTTTACTATATACTCTTTCCAAAGCTGCATTGCAATCTTTATTTTTCAATGATGAAATGAAATCATAATAATTAATTCTCTTGTCGTTTTCCGTTATTGTAGAGGTTGGTCTATTATATATTCTATTATTTAATTCTGCCTTGTTTTCAAGAATCTTTTCCATTTGTTCATCTGTTAATTGAGAGCATAAACATGAACCACAATCATATATTGGAGCCATCTTCACTTCTTGAGTTTCATCGTTTACTAAAATCCCCCAATTTCCATTGTGCCTATCATAATTTCCTATCAAAGCATCTACAATAAATATATCCCAAAAATATTGCTTTAATATTTTATTATTTTTGATATCTGTATGATTTTCTATTACATCCAAAATTTCATCTAAAGCTGTTGTTTTTCCATCAGAAGTAGTTGTTGTTTCTGGAAAACTATTTTTCAAATTTTGAAATTCTACCAATCTCCATCCGTTACCAGTAAAATCCTCACAAGCACATACAATTTTTTCAATACCATTTTCTTGCGTTTATTAACCTTTCTATATTTTCCTTCAAATACTTTGGTAATTCAAAATTAATTTCGATACTTTCATCAAATAACATAATAATCCCCCTTAAATATTTAATTTATTACTATTAATAACACATTATAGATATAAATTCAATATTTGTTGGGGAGTCTTTCCACATTTCTATATGCAACTATCGTTCCCAATAAATTACTAAGTCCCACTTCCTTTTTCAAATACAATTTATATTTCTTATTTATTCTTCTATTCTTAACTCTATACTTTGCATATTTTCCTTTAACATCTCTACCAAGAAAAACAAAATTATCTCTGCCTTTATAAATTCTACTTTTTCTATTTAATGTTAATTTTTCCTTAGTCAAAAATTTCTTAATCTCTTCAAGACAATATTTTAAATAATCTTTTGATTCATGATACAAACACCAATCATCTTGAAACCTAATATAATATTTTATTTTCAAATTTTCCTTTATAAAATGATCTAAATCATTTAGATAAAACACTGCCAGAATTTGAGACGTCATATTACCGAATCCCGTAAACCCTCCTCAACACTATCTATAACATCAAAAACAATTTTCAAAGCGTCCTTATCTTTTATTACTTTTTCTACTTTTTGTTTTAATATATCGTGGTCAATACTTGCAAAATATTTACTAACATCACATTTTAGAATATAAAATCTTTCATATTTCTGTTTGCACAATCTTAAATATTTATAATGATAATACAATCCCATTTTTGTTCCCATTCCAACTCTACTAGCAACATTTTGTTCTATCAACTTTGGCATTATTGCAGGCATTAAAATATGTCTTGATATTAAATGATTTATTATTTTATCATAAGTCTTTTGGCTAACTATTTTTCTTTCTTTTGGTTCATATATAGTAAATTCATTATATGGTCCAACCTTATATGTTTTATTTTTCAAATCATTATATATTCTTGAAATAAATATACATCTAAAATTTTTAAATCTATTTACCTCTCTTTTATTCTTTGTATTTCTACATACCTCATTAGCTGCACTAATAATATTTTCTATTTTATATGTATTTTCATATAAATTACCTTTTCTTTTCAAAACTTCCTCCTTTTTTGCATAAAAAAATAGTAATATTTTACTATTACTATAAAAACTGTACTAGCATATACTCCCTTTCAATTTCTTTACTAACAAATATAAGCATCAATTTTTAGTTTATAACTTTTTGTAAGTTACAGGATATAGTTTGTTTCTATTTTCTCTTGCATAACCATTAGTTATACAACCTCAGTTTATAGAAGCTACAAAGGGCACGACCGCATAGGAAGGGCTGTTCACGTTCCCAGTCGAATTGTACAAGTTATTGTTGTTGACATTGCCAGAGTTCACATTACGCACGTTGAAGTTGCAATTAGATGGATTGAGATTAACATAGCGCGCGGCAACCCAGAAATAATGCAAGGCTTGAAAACATCCGCTCTTTACAACTATACCCTAATAATATATGATATATATATTATCCAGTTAATTATAAAAATACAGTATGTAATTTTTATTTTTAATACTATAAGTTAGAAACTACCTGATTATTATAATTATGTGTTGAATTAGTCCAGGCTGTAACATACCTTATAATTAAATCTAACTTTTCTCCAAATTTTATATACTTTTTACCATTAATTATTTGTTTTTCATAACAAAGACCAATTAGAAAATCTATATATTTTATCATTGCAATAGCCTTTTGCTGTAATTCTATTTTTAAATCCATATTTGTAGAAGTATTTGCCTCATAAATTACGAGCAATAAATTATAACTACTTTGTTTAATTTCATGTTTTAACTCTATTTCCTTTTTTGGAAAATTAGTAAAGCTTTTATCTATATACATAATTAATTCTTTAACTAAATTAGCGACCTTAAATTTCTCATTCTTCATATAATATTTCCTCTATTTGTGAAATTTTGCCTTTTATATTATTAGTTCCAATATTTTCAATGAGATAATTGTATATTTCATTTATTCTATTTTTTTGACTTACATATTTATGTGCTTTACTATATATTTCTTGGTATTGATTATTTTCTTTTAAATCTTCTTCGTTTTCTACTGCAAAATTATCAGCTCTATTTACTACCATATAGCTAATCTTCTTACCTTCAAGTGTTCCCATTATTTTATTAAGTGCTCCATTTGGGAATCCACAATCATAATTATTATCTATTTTCTTCAAAGAATAATCAAATAAATATGACATTATAACAGCATCTCTACCATAGCAATGCATAAATGGTCCTATTTTACACATTACTACTCTATCTGGATGAACCTCTTTTATTACTTTTATTGTGTTTTCAATTTTCATTTTTTTCTTATGTTCCTTTCAAATAATTATTTGTTTTTCCTCCGTAATTTCTATTTCACTGATTACACTTAGCAACCACTACACGACTTATATTTTAAGCCCAACCACATTGCCAGCCTTAACAGGGCTGACAACGTGGTTTTAGTAGAAAGGACTATTCGTCCCTTTCCTGCTCTATCCCTTCTAATTATTACTTGTATCTAATAACCATACCCCATTTGCGTCCATTCCTGAAACCTGGATATTAGATCTTAGAGTTACCATGGGCACGACCGCATAGGAAGGGCTGCCCACGCCCCCAGTCGAACCGTACAAGCCATTGCAGGTGACAGCGCCAGAGTACACATAACGCACGAAGAAGTTGCAATAAGACGGACCGAGACCAACATAGCGCGCGGCAACCCAGAAATTTGGTTTCCATGCTGATGTATTCGTACTTTGTCTAAATATTAAATTATAATATGGATTAGCTATATAGCTTGACCCTGTATATCCATAATATGTCTGTCTCATCGTTACTGGATTTGACGCTGATGCTGTTACTTCTGAATTATCATCCATTATAAAAGTTCCACTAGTATATGTTTCTGTTTCAAATCTATTTGAATTTCCTGTGTAATAATAATATCCTAAATTGTCTGCTACACCATCTGTTTGATGTTGATTATTTTTATAGCTTTCTGGATTATATGTTGAATGTGCTGAAATATCTGTTTCTTGTATACTTCTTCCACCTGTTGCACCATTTCCATGTCCATATATGTCACCTATTGAATTTAGTACATTTACTGCGTTTTTCCAACCTGTTTTATTTGATAGGGTTAATGTTTGACTTGTTGGGTCTGCCGCAATTAGAGTTACTTCTCCTGTTTCTGCATTTTTACTATATATTCTCCATTTTGTTATATCGCTTGAATTAAACGTTGTAGTTGTGCTGCTTCCAGTCAAACTACTGTCTGGTGTTATACTTCTGCCTGCCCCACTTCCGCTTGTAGCATCATAATTTACATATTCGCCGATATTTCCCATACTTGCTAGTGTTTCTCCTGCTCCATATCCATTTACTTGTGATACAGTTACTGACACATTTGCTGTTAATGTTGGACCATTTGCATATTGTGAATCTACCTCATCATTTACCTCTTTTTCTTCTTCTGATGCTCCGGTTCTAAATGGCCAATCCCAATATATTACAACTGGAAGTATATTGTTTTTCTCCTCTAAATTTAATGTTCCTCTTACTGTTATTATCCCATTTTCCATTGATATTGGCACTGTATATCCAGCATCGCTGTAAAAACTCATATTTTCTGGCAAATTACTTTGATTCATTGTTACAACATATGCTACTGCTGTTTCACAATCTGTTGCATCAATATTTAATATTATCTGCCCTCTATCTCCTGGTGCAATTTTATCAGATTGAACATGTTGATTGGCAACCTTTGTTGATGCCATATTTATGCTTGTTCCTTCTGTAAATTCTCCATCAACTCCATTATTTCCCATTGTTACTTTTACACTCCATTGAGCAACATGCGCTGACACTCCTCCAAATTTGTTTGTGATGTATTTTGCATATGCATACATTCCTAGTGTTGATGTTAATAGCATTATCATCAATACTGCCACAACTATAAATTCAGTGTTTAATTTTTTGTATTTTTTCTTCCAATAGTCTACGCTGTTTTCTAGCTCTGGATTCTTTTCTTTTTTCCTTCTCATCAAATTTTCATCCCTTTCTGTTCTTTTATAATTCTTTTGTTTTTTCCTTAAGTTTTTTATACTAAGGAAATTACATCTAATTATATTTTATCATAAGAGGGCAAATTAGCAATCCTTTTTATAAAAAATTTATGTTTTTTAGGGACACCTTCAAAAAAAACAAAAAAATTTCTCTCCAAACTCACTCGGAAAAAGAAATAATAAAAAAATAAAAATCTTTGAAAATGTTAACGTAGGAACATTACAGTTTCTTAGAAATGCACCTCTTGAGGGTGCGTAAGAGCCCTCTACGGAGAGGCTCAAGGGTGCAACTCTTAGAAACTGTTTGTTCCGAAGATTACGTTTTCAAAGATTTTTATTTTTTTATTATTTCTTTTTCTCGGCGACTAATCCCCAAAAAATTTTTTTGATTTTTGTGTAGGCTGTTTTCGGAAGGCATCACCCCAAAAGCATCATAATTCTCTTCTTCCTTCCAAAGCCTTACTCAAAGTAACCTCATCCGTATACTCCAAATCTCCCCCAACCGGAATTCCATGAGCAATTCTAGTAACCTTAATTCCCAAAGGCTTTATCAATTTAGATAAATACATTGCAGTAGCTTCTCCTTCAACTCTAGGATTTGTTGCAAGAACAATCTCCTTAACCTGTCCATCCATTAATCTTGCCAACAATTCTTTTACTTTAATATCATCTGGTCCAATTCCATTCATTGGAGAAACAACACCATGTAAAACATGATAAACTCCTTTAAATTCATGTGTTCTTTCCATTGCAACCACGTCTTTAACATCCTCAACTACACAAATAATTGATTGGTCTCTACCTGCATTAGAGCATATCGGACATGGGTCTGTATCTGTAATATTGTAACATTTTGAACAATATTTTAAATTTCTTTTAGCATTTGTAATTGCTTCTATAAATTCATTTGTTTCCTCTTCACTTGAATTTAAAATATGAAAAGCAAGTCTTGCTGCTGTTTTGTTTCCAATACTTGGCAGTTTTTCAAATGCTTCAATTAATTTTTCTATTGATGGTGAATAGTATCCCATAATAATTCTCCTTTTGTTTATATTTATTCTTAAAAAAAGTTAATAGAACAAGAAAGCCCTGCCTCTTTTTTTCTCTACCAACTAATATTTCATTTTCTAATAACTTCTTTATATAACATAAAAAGATGTTTTCGGAATCTCTCCCAAAAACACCTTCAAACTACATAATTCCTGGGATATTAAATTTTCCCAAAGATGCTGCTTGTGCAGAATCTACTTTTTTCAAAGCTTCATTAACACATGTTATAATTAAATCTTGTAACATTTCTACATCATCTGGATCAACTACTTCTGGCTTTATTTTAATATCTTTTATTAATTTATCACCACTAACTTTTACCTCAATAGCTCCTCCACCTGCTGATGCATCAAATTCTTTTGCTGCTAATTCCTCTTGTGATTTTTCCATATCAGCTTGCATTTTTTTAGCTTCTTTCATTAATTGATTGATGTTCATTCCACCAAATCCTCCCATTCCTGGGAATCCTCCTCTTTTTGACATTTTAATTTCCTCCTCTTCATTATTCAGCCAATATTAGCTAATTTACAATTTTTGTTTCGTATAATCACCAGTTCTGTGCTCAATCACTTCCAGTGTCATTACTCAGCCAATTTTATTCAAGGATAATTTGCACTTTTGTTTTTGTGCCAAATTGCCCCGTCCCCATTGGCATTTATTCATCTATAACATTAATAGGCATTCCTATTTCTTTTGTTATTTCTCCAACAATATCTTTTGCTTGCTCAGGATGTTTTGCATCTATGTATCTAACCTGCATAGGCTTTCCAAATTCTAATGAAACTAATTTTGTTAATTCATTAACACTTTCTGGCTTATCTAAAATACTTCTTCCAAAAGGTGTTATACCATTTTGAAACACTATTCCAACTGTCATATCATTTACTTCAGTTGCAGTTGTATTCATAAGATTAGTATATAACATTATTTTACCACTATCTTTTAAACCAGAAACTAATTTCCCCCAGCCTTCAACTTTTTTACCTTTTATTTCAAAGTTTTTAATTATATTAGTTGGGCCATTTTGAACAGCTTTTGTGTTACTTTTTCTCTTAACTGGATTGTTTTCGCTTAAGTTATCCACATTTGTTCCTGAATTGTGGATAACTAAGTTTGAAATTTTGTCCATTTTTGATTCTAACTCTTTAATTTTATTTTCAAGCTCAGCATTATATTGTAAATTTTTTGAACTGTTTAAATTGTTTGAATTTATTAATGAATTATTTTCATAATTTTTGTAGATATTTTCCGTTTGTGCATTGTGATTATTATCAATATTATTTTGATTTCCATTAACCATATTATTTCCGGTTGACGCACTTCCAAAAGTTTCACTACCTTTTGAGTCAGACCCTTCATTGCTACATAATTTCATAATTCCAACTTCTAGCATAATTGTTTTTTGAGTTGTCATTTTTAAATCATTTGCTAATTCTGATAAATCATAAATCATTTTTAATAATCTATCTTTTGATGTTTTATCAGATATTTCTTTTATTTTAGCTAATTCATTTTCATTATACAAATTAACACTTCCACTTGATTTAAAAACTAATATATCTTTTAAATATTTAATAATTTCCCATATTAAATTATTTAAATCTTTACCATCTGAAATTACTTCATCAATATTTTTCAATGTTTCATCTACATTATAATCTATTACTGAATTTACTATTTTATTAATATATTCAATTTTAGGAATTCCAACTAATTCTTTTACTTTATCATCATCAATTAAGTCTTCACCTTCTTGGACACATCTTTCCAAAATGCTTAATCCATCTCTCATTGCGCCTTCAGCAAGAATTGAGATTGTTTTTAATGCTTCATCTGTAATATTTATTTCGCATTCTTTACAAATAAATTCAAGTCTTAATTTAACATTTTCTGGTGATATTTTTTTATAATCGAATCTTTGACATCTAGATAAGATTGTCGCAGGTAATTTTTGTGGTTCTGTTGTTGCTAAAATAAATTTTACATGTTCTGGTGGCTCTTCTAATGTCTTTAACAAAGCATTAAATGCTCCAACAGATAACATATGAACCTCATCTATTATATATACTCTATATTTTGCAACAGTTGGCAAAAAATTAACTTCTTCCCTTATTGACCTGATATCTTCAACACTATTGTTAGAAGCCGCGTCCATTTCAACTATATCTGTTAATGACCCTTGAATTGCTGCTTTACAAATTTCACATTCATTGCAAGGCTCTCCATCTTGTGGGTTTAAGCAGTTTATAGCTCTTGCTAAAATTTTTGCTGCAGATGTTTTACCTGTTCCTCTACCACCTGTTAATAAATACGCATGACCAACTCTACCTGCAATTATTTGATTTTTAAGAGTTCTAGTTATGTGTTCTTGCCCTACAATTTCGCTAAATTTAGTAGGTCTGAACTTCCTATATAAAGCAGTATATGACACAATATCACCCCTAATCAAAAATTTCAAAAAAAATGGTACGAGCAATTTTTATTTATCTAACCTTTCTGTGGAAGTATTTTTCACATAAAATCGACCACTTATTGCTGCTTCCTTCCGGACCTGACAAGATTCATAGCTTTTTATTGAAAAATATCCTCCACACAAAGGTTAGAATTTCTCATACCATTCACATTATATAATGTTTTTTTTATTTTAGCAATAGTTTTTTTAATATTTTATAATCTTTTAAAAACTAAATTTTGTAAATCTGTAATCTCCCTAGTTGTTTCCTTTTGTCCTACTATTCCATCTATTGGTAAATCTAAAACAATATTTGTTTTGTAAGATTTGTCTTGTACTTCTACAATTAAATCAAATGAAACTTTAAATTTCAAATCTTCATTTGAAACATTCATTTTTTCTAATATAGTTCCACCTTGCTGAATTTCTTGGTCATCATTTGATTTATAATTTCCAAGTCCCATATTAGCAAAACTTATGCAAATTCCTCCGCCTTGACTTCTTACTTGTAAGGCTTTTCTGTTATCTGCTGATGCACCCGTATATGTTAATGATGAATTTACTAAATACTCATTTGTATATTTATAAAGTCCATCTTCCAAGCTGTTTGGCATATATACTTGAATTTTTCCTTTTTTTACATTTTCTAGAATTTTTATATTATCAATTTTTACACTTTTAATTATATCATCTTTTTTATAATCTGGATTTTTATCTAAATATATAAAAATATCATTTGTTTGAACAACTTTTTCGTTCCATATATAGTTTTCTTCAGGTTGCTCAGCGGTTTCTGTGTTTTGATTATTTTCAGTATTTTGTGCCTCTTCTGTATTTGTATTATTTTCTTGCTTGTCAGCAGTTTCTGTATTTTCTATATTCTCTGAATTTTCATTGTTTCCTTGTTCATCTGCATTTTGTTGATTTTCTACATTTTCTTGTTCATTATTATTTGTTGTTGTAGCTGAACTAATAACAATTATTTTTCCAACATTAAATGGAACCACTTTTTCTCCTTCGATATTATACTTCATTACTGTGAATACAGCAAAAGCAATAACGCAAATAACTCCTAATAAAACACTATAAAATTTAATTCTTTGTTTTACTTTTTCTCTAATCAAATTAAATTCCTTTCTAGAAAGATAGCTTTAAAATATATCTTTAAATTAAATCATTATATATAAAATATATATTATTTTTTAATATAATTTTATTATTTTTTCTATCTTTTCTTCTTTAAATTTCTTAACTCTTTAAAAAACTTTTTCAAAAGTTCTTCACATTCATCTTTTAAGATTCCTGTTTCAATTTCAAGTTTATGATTGAATTCATAATCTTCTGATAAATTTAATACAGAACCACATGCTCCTGTTTTTTCATCCAATGCTCCAATATATACTTTTCTAATTCTTGATTGTATTAAAGCACCTGTGCACATACTACATGGTTCTAGTGTTACATACATATCACAATCTAAAAGTCTCCAACTATTTAATTTCTTACTTGCTTTTTTTATTGCTAATATTTCCGCATGATTTGTTGTATCTTGTTTTTGTTCTTTTTGATTATATGCTCTTGCAATAATTTTCCCATCCTTCACAATTACCGCACCAACTGGTACTTCTAATTGTTCATACGCTTTTTGGGCTTGTTTCAGAGCTTCCTTCATAAATTTTTCTTTCATTTTTTCACAATCCTCTATAACTATTATTTTCAATATTAATTCCTAACTTTAATAATTAAGTCTAATATTCTAAATCATTTTGTATTATAAAGTTTAAAGCATAATGGTGTGCCCAAGGGGACTCGAACCTCTATCGGTCGCTTAGGAGGCGACTACTCTATCCTGTTGAGCTATGAGCACATATGTAAATAGTATATAACATTTGCTCTTTTTTTTCAAGTAATTTTGTGTTATACTATATAAAAATAATTTTTTGGACAATTCTATAAATTTAATATTGTAATTTTAGGAATAGTAATATATATTTAATTTTGATTTTTAGAAAGAGGTTTTATTATGCAAAAAATTTTAGGTTATATGAGAAAAGCTATAGATAATTATAATATGATTGATGAAGGTGATAAAATTGCAGTAGCATTATCAGGTGGAAAAGATTCTATTACAATGCTAATGGGTTTCAAAAATTTACAAAGATTTTATCCAAAAAAATTTGATATCATTGCTGTTACTATTAATCCAGGTTTTGATGGATTTGATACAAATTTATTAAAAGAACTTTGTGATAGTCTTGATATTCCATTAATCATTGAAAATGGTCATATGCAAGAAATCGTTTTTGATATTAGAAATGAGAAAAATCCTTGTTCTCTTTGTGCGAATATTCGTAGGGGTATGTTAAACAGTATAGCAATTCGTGAAGGTTGCAATAAAATTGCTGTTGGTCATAATGAAGATGATGTTTTAGAAACATTTTTGATGAACTTGTTTTATGCTGGAAGTATCAATACCTTTGCACCCATGAGTTATATGGATAGATCTAAAATTACACTTATTAGGCCTTTAATTTATGCTCCAGAAAAAGATATTCGTAGTTTTGTTAAACGAAATAATATTAAAGTAATGCCAAAGGCTTGTCCTATGGATGGATATTCAAAAAGAGAAGATATGAAGGAATTTTTATTTAATATGCAAAAAGATATTCCTCATATTAGAGCAAATATTTACGGGGCTATTAAGCGTAATAATATTAATGGATTCAAAGAATTTAAATAAAGCAAAAGGGATGGTAGTAAGAAATGAAGAACAATTATTATAAATTACAAAACAGCAAAACGAAAAAAATTTCAAAATCAGCAAAAAAAGCAAGAAATTCAACTAATGCAAAAAAAGCAAAGAATGTCCGAAACACTAGAAATTCAAGATCAATTTCAAATCAAAGAAAAAGACAAAATAGAAAACTAAATTACAAAAAAGTTTTTGCATTTTTAGTTATAGTAATTTTATTTTTTGGTTTATTAATTTCTGGTTGTTCGAAAATGTTTTCACATGATAAAAAAGTAGAACAACCTGTTTCAGCAGAACCTCAAAAAGATATCACTATAAATATGGCAGTAATTGGCGATATCATGTGTCATACAACAAATTTTGCTGATGCTTATGATAAGCAAAATGACACTTACGATTTTTCTAAAGTATTTACAGATGTTAAACCATATCTAGAAAGTGCTGATATCACAATTGGTAACTTGGAAACAACTTTTGCAGGTAAGAGCGTTGGTTACACAGGTTACCCAACATTTAATACTCCTGAACAACTAGCTCAAAATTTAAAAGATATTGGTATTGATGTTGTGTCAACAGCAAATAATCACAGCTTAGACAAGAGATATGCTGGATTAGTAAGCACTTTAGATGAATTAGATAAAGTTAATTTAAGTCATACAGGAACATATAGAAGCAAAGAAGAACAAGATACGATTTTAACAAAAAATGTTAATGGTATTAATATTGCATTTTTATCATTTACATATGGAACAAATGGTATACCTGTTCCTTCCGGAAAAGAATATTGTATAAATTTAATTGATGAAAAATTGATTATTGACCAGATTTCAAAGGCAAAAGCTTTAAATCCAGATTTAATTTGCGTAAGCATGCATTGGGGAGATGAATATAAATTAAAGCAAAACAAAACTCAAGAAGATTTAGCTGATTTATTATTCAAAAATGGTGTTGATATCATCTTTGGAAGTCACCCTCATGTGCTAGAACCAATGGAAAAAAGAACAATTACTTTAGATGATGGAACAACAAAAGATGGTTTTGTTATTTACTCTCTAGGTAATTTTATGTCTGGACAAGTTGCTGAAAACACTATGAATTCAATCATTTTACAATTACAAGTCACAAAACATGGAAACAACAATAAAATTTCAATTGATTCGGTAAATTACATTCCAATTTATATGTATGACAAAGGGTCTGGAAAAACTGAAAGATATAAAATTTTGGATATTGATAAAACAATTGAAGGATATAAAAAAGGAGAAAACGGCATTAGTGATACTATATATAAAAAAGTTACTACTGCAAAGGAAAAAATCGATGCAATTTTAAACACTAATAAAGGAGACGGTTCTAATAATTAGAACCGTCCCCTTTATTAGTTTTATGACAATAAATCTCTTCTCTTTAACCACACAATTGTAATCAAAGTTAAAATAACCATAAAAACAGATATAATCAAAAATCCAAATGGATTGTCCTGTAATGGAACTCTAACGTTCATTCCCCATAAACTTGCAATTAATGTTGGAATTGCTAATATAATTGTAATAGAAGTTAATGTTTTCATAACTCCATTTAAATTGTTAGAAATAATTGATGCATATGCATCCATTGTTCCATTTAAAATATCACTATAAATCTTACTCATTTCAATTGCTTGCTTATTTTCAATAATTGCGTCTTCAAGCAATTCTTCATCTTCACCGTATAATTTTATAATTTTCCCTTTTAAAGTTTTTTCCATTATAACTTCGTTTGATTTTAATGATGTAGTAAAATACACCAAGCTTTTTTCTAAGTTTAATAATTTCAATAACTCTCTATTTTGTAAAGTCTTTTTCAAAACACTTTCTGCTACTTCTGTTTCTTTATTAATTTGTTTTAATAGTTTTAAAAACACTGATGCATTTTCATAGAAAAATTGGAATATAAATCTGCTTTTTTTGTATGTAGTTATTTTTTTATTTACATCTCTTTCTAGTCCTGATATGATTTTATTCTTTTTTAAAGAAACCGTAATAAAAAAATCATCTCTTACAACAATAAGTCCAACTGGCATTGTTGTGTATATTTCAGAGTCTTGCATTTTTTCTAATACAGGAACATCTATAATAAATAATATTGTTCCATCATCTTCTAAATCAACTCTGGCTTTTTCTTCATAGTCTAACGCATATCTAATAAAATCGTCTGATATGTTTGTTTTTTCGCAAACTGTTTTTATCTCTTTCTCAGAGGGGGAGACCATATTTATCCAACATCCTTTTTGAATTTCTTGTACTTCTGTTGTTACATTTGTTTTTACTTCTGTGTTATAAATTTTTATCATTTATTTCCCCTCCTTTTAATATTTGTTATTATAACATATTTTTGCTTTATGCGCAAGATATTATGTATATTAGTTGGCAATAAAAGCAAAAAAAATCTAGTAAAAAAACTTTACTAGATTTTGGTGGGCAATCGGGGTCTCGAACCCCGGACCTTCTGATTAAGAGTCAGCTGCTCTACCAACTGAGCTAATCACCCATATTTTATTTAGACATTGATTATTATACATCTTTTTATTACCAAAAGTCAACCCTTTAATCAACATAATTTCATTTTTCGTATAAATTTTTTTCCACAAATTTTTCAAAAAAATTGCAGAAAATACTTGAATAAAAAATATATTAATAATATAATGTTGTTAATCAAAAGACAAAATAAAGGGAGAGATTTTATGGAATTAGTTAAAGATATTTATTTTAATACAGATAAACTTATTGAAAATACTAAAGTTAAAGTTTCTTACACTGGTAAATTTTATCAAGGAAATAATGACAAAGTATTTCTTCATTATGGATATGGAAGTAATTGGAATAATGTTAATGAAATTGAGATGGCTAAAACAGATTTAGGATATCAAGCAGAACTTGATTTGCTTGGTGAAGATACTATAAATTTCTGTTTTAAAAATCAAAATAATGAATGGGATAATAATTTTGGAAAAAATTATATTTTTGATATTGAAAAACAAGCTTCTACAGTAAATCCAAATGAAAATACTAAAAATTTAGTATTCCTTGGAAAAACATTTGGAAAAAAAGATGAAAACACTTCTGGAGTAATTGAAGATGTTGCTAATTCATCACCAAATAGTGTTGATACTGTTATTTCAAGCAAAGCTGAAAATGTTTTTAATTTTGCAAATACTGAACCAGTACATTCAAATGTTAAAATAAATACTCCTGCTGAAAATGATTGTTTTAAAGTTATTCAAACATCTTTTGGAAACACTAATATTAATGGTGTTGCAAGAACAGGATTAGCTAATTTTGATATTAGTGATAAAAAAGTAAACAATAATGAAAATGTTATTCAAGCATTTGAAATTCCTCAAGCTAATAGTAGTTTAAATGGGAATAATTCATGCAATATTATAAATCCAGTTAATAAACAAACTGAAACAGCACTAGTTGTTGCACCTACAGGATTTAATTACTGGACACAAAAAATAAAAGAAACTGTTTGCAAACTTTTCTCATATGTTCCTAAATTAATTTCTGGAAATTATAAGAGAAATTTATCAAATAGTAATGATAATAATAAATAATAAAATAATAAAATGGTTTAAAGTCTTCATTCTTTAAACCATTTTTATTTGAATTATTTTAAATTGACCATCCGCCATTAACAGAAATAATTTGACCTGTTGTATAATCATCTTCTATCAACCATTTTACACATTTTGTGATAGATTGTGGATAACCTATTTTTTGTAATGGAATTTCTTCTGTTATATTTTGTATATCTTCTTCAGATAATTCAGAATTCATATCTGTTTTTATTATTCCAGGTGCAATACAATTAACTCTAATGTTTGATGGGCCAAGTTCTTTTGCTAATGCTTTTGTCATTCCATTTAACCCTGATTTTGCTGCTGAGTAATGAACTTCACATGATGCACCTATATTCCCCCAGATTGAAGATATATTTATTATACAACCATTTTGATTACTAATCATATTTTTTACTGCTTCTTGTGTTGTATAAAAACATGATGTTAGATTTGTTTTTATCATGTTTTCCCAGTCATCATCTGTTATGTCTGTGAATAATTTTATTTGAGATATGCCTGCATTATTTATTAGTACATCAATTTTTCCATATTTTTCTATGCAGAATTTAATTAATGATTTTACTTCTTCTCTTTTTGTAACATCTGCTTTAAAAATATCTATTTGTATATTTTGCTCTGATAAATCTTGTTTGATTTTTTTTGCTTGTTCTTCGGATTTGTTGTAATTTAATATTATTTTATATCCTTCTGTAGCTAAGCCTCTTACTATGTTTTCTCCAATTCCTCTTGATCCGCCTGTTACTATTATTACTTTATCTTTGTTCATTTTTTCCTCCTTTTGGCTAACTTTTATAAACTATTTTACATTTATATACTAACATTATCATATACTATATTTTATGATATATCAATTATTTATAAAACTAATAATTATTGTTCTAAAAAGCGAGTGTTTACATAAGTGTACTTAATTCGTAAAAAAAAGCCAGTAATTAAGATTTAATCAAAACTACTGACCTTTATAATGGAGCCACTTCTCAGATTCGAACTGAGGACCCCCGCATTACAAGTGCGGTGCTCTGGCCAACTGAGCTAAAGTGGCAATATTTGGTGACCCGTACGGGAATCGAACCCATGTCTCCGCCGTGAAAGGGCGATGTCTTAACCGCTTGACCAACGGGCCATATTAAAAATATAAGTTTCTAGGATTTAAGTTTTCCTTAAATCCTAGACCTTGGTGAGCCATCGCGGATTCGAACCGCGGACAACTTGATTAAAAGTCAAGTGCTCTACCACCTGAGCTAATGACCCAAGTTAGTGCTGTTGCACATTGCATCAACTCGCTATCGGTTAACGCAGTTCTTATTTTAATATATTTGTTTAAATTTGTCAATACTTTATTATAATTTTTTTAAAATTTTTTTAGTTTTTTTGTTTTTATCTTATTTTTATATTAATATTATTGAATATTTTAATAGTGTTTTTTAATTTTGAAAGTCATGTAATTCAAGCGTTTTGGCGGTTTGTTTTATTCAAAGATATTAAATAATAACAATCTAATATTCATATTATAAAAAAATTGTTGAAATTCATATTATTTAATGTTAAAGTAAAATAGAAATATAAAATATCAAAACGCAACCACAAAAGATAAAATAAAAAAGATACATATACTATACAAATGAAAAGTAAAAAATAACAGCAATAGAAAGGAATTGATGAATATGTCAAAATCTAAAATTATAATTGTTGAAGGCGCACAAGGTGCTGGTAAAACAACTATAACAGATTATTTAAGAAATACTGTTAAGCACACCAATCTGTATAGATTAAGTGGTGTAAGTGATTCAAGTATCACAGGTTTAGAAAAAAGCAAAAAAATGTATTACGATTTATTAGATTATATGAAAAACATGGAAAATTTAGATATCAATTTATTATTTGATAGAACATTCTTCTCTGAAGAAAATTATTGTAGATTAGGTAAAAAAGATTATTCTTTTACTGAAGTATATAATGATTTAGTTGATAAATTTAGCAAACTAGATTTTGATATTTATTATTTCACTCTTTATTTAGAAAATGAAAATTTATATGAAGAAAGATTAAAAAGAGAAGGCAAGGTTGAACCTGCCTACGCTAAATTTAGTGGTGAGAATAGTGTTTTACAACAACGTGAATATTTAAAAATGGCTGATGAGTTAAAAGAAAAATATCCTCATATACATGTTTATAAAATTGAGAATGGAAAAGATTTAGCTCAAACAACAGATGAATTAAATAAAATTTTAGGAGATTAATTAATGAAAAATATATATAAATTTATATTAGCTATTATTACTGTTTTTTTAATTAGTATATTATTGATATTTTGCATAAATAAACCTGAAATTTTTAATCATACTACGCATAATAATGGCGAACTTAATAGGTCTAATAATACTTCTTCTACTAATATAGAAAGTACAAATACTGATAATTCTAATGATGTTAATATGACTAATACTGAAGATAATAATCTGCAAAATGTAACTGATTTAAATAATACAGAAAATCAATCTACATCTGATGATTCTGTTCAAAATTTAGATACACCTTCTACTAACACTACTGAAAATGTTGATAAAAATAGTGTTACCTATAACGGCTGGTTACACACTAGCAACACCATTTTAGTAAACGAAAAAGGTGAAACTGTGCAATTACGAGGCGTTAGTAGTCACGGAATAGAATGGTTTTCTAACTTAATTACATATGAAAATCTTAAAACTTTAAAAAATGATTGGAATACAAATATTTTTAGAATAGCAATGTACACTGATTCAAATAATACAGGATACATTTTTAGCCAAGACCAAACAAAACAGAAAGTATGTAATATTATAGATATGGCAATCGATTTAGATATGTATGTTATTATTGATTGGCACATACTTTCAGATAATAATCCTCAAAAATATAAAGAACAATCAAAGGCTTTTTTTGATTATATTTCTAACAAATATTCAAATAATCCTAATGTTATATATGAAATTTGCAACGAACCTAATGGTGCTGATGTTACTTGGCTTAAAGATATAAAACCTTATGCTGAAGAGGTCATCCCAATTATTCGAAAAAACTCTGAAAAATCTTTAATAATTGTTGGAACTGCTGATTGGTCTAAAGGAATAGCTGACTGTGTAAGCGCTCCATTAAATTTTGATAATGTTGTATATACATTGCATTTTTATTCAGGATCACATAAGCAAGAGCTAAGAGACAAAATTGACTATTGCTTAAATAATAATATTCCTGTTTTTGTATCTGAATGTGGATTAACTGATGCAAGTGGCGATGGAGCAAGATATTTTGATGAATTTACTGCATGGATTAATTATTTAAATGATAAAAAAATCAGCTGGTTATACTGGTCTTTATCTAATAAGAATGAAGGGTCTGCAATTTTGTTACCTGAATATAATCCTTCTGAAAATATTAATAATTATTTAACCGATTCTGGAAAATTCATTAGAGATATATTTATAAATTCAAAATAAAAGGCTATTGAATATATTACATAAAACAAGTTTAAAAATACCTAATAGAATTATATTAAAATTCTATTAGGTATTTTTATGTTTCTTACATTTTTACATTTCACACATTTTTTGTCGAAATTTGACGAACGATTTTTAGTGACAAATCGAATTATCTGTGTTATATTATCTACAGTTGATTTTATTATCTGTAAAAATTATTTTCTACGCATTTAATCTTTCAACTAATTCATCAACATTTATTCCGTGTACTTCACATGCTTCTTCTAAAGTTTCAGCTTGTGATGCAGGACATCCTAAGCAGTGCATTCCTGCTTCTAATAATAATTCTGCTTTTTCTGGAGCCATTTCTAATAACTCACCAATTTTTATATTTTTTGTGATTTCCATGTTATTCCCCTTCCTTTTTTATAATACTAATATTTATTTTACCACAAATCTTAAAAAAAGTATAGTTTTTTTCATTTTTTATATTAACAAACCAAGTCTTATTCAATTTACCTTTTTATATCACTAAAACAAGTCTGGCTCGTTTTACCTTCACAACTAGCTTTTATGCATTTTTCAACACATTAATTATTAAGGAGTTTATATGAAAACAATTGATTTATTTTTTATACTATTTTTCTTAAATTTATTTTTAAACTTCTATGTTATTTACACTTTCATAGATATAAAAATATTACATAACAAGCAAGGTTCTAAATTAACCTTAAAATTTAAAGAATAAAAATTTATAAATAATATTTATTAATATCTACTATTATCTAATAATTTTTATTATTTTAAACTATAATTTATTATTAAACAAAAATATTTAAAAATCTACATTCAAAGGAGCATTATGAAAAAAAGAATTATCTTTATTTTAACATTTATATTATTATTTTTTATAATTGGATTTTTCATTTTTTCCCCACTATACCATTTAAAAAATGTTTATATTAGCTACGGATTTTTTTCATATGATATCAACGAAAAACAACCAGAGCTATGGCTTTTTATAAAAATCATTTTTATTATATCCAATTTATTTAATTTAATTTTAATATCTAATACTATTTATTCAAATTTAGTTATCAAAAAGATTCACACAAAAAAAATTGAACCAAAGCATTCATTAGAAAATAATGATTTAAAACTACTTATTGGAAAAAATGAAAAAAACGAAACAATTTTCATTCAAGAAAAAGGATTATATCAAAACATGATTATCACAGGCACAATTGGCTCAGGTAAAACAAGTAGTGCAATGTACCCGTTTACAAAGCAATTAATTTATTTTAATAGCACTGACGACAGCAAGAAAATAGGTATGTTAATTTTAGATGTAAAAGGAAATTATCAATATCAAGTGCAAGAATTTTGCAATCAATTTAACAGGCAAGATGATTTAATTATAATTGAGCTTGGAGGAAAGTATAAATACAATCCTCTAAACAAACCTAACTTAAAGCCATCAATTTTAGCAAATAGATTAAAAACAATTTTACTATTATTTTCAGAAAATAATTCAGAATCATATTGGCTTGATAAAGCTGAGCAAATATTAGAGCAGGCAATAAAACTGTGTAGGTTATATAATGATAACTATGTTAATTTTTCAGAAATACACAAATTAATCACAGATTCTGATTATTATTATTCAAAAATAGAAGTTTTAAAATATAAATTTTTTAAAAATGAATTTAATGAAGAAGACTGCTATAATTTATTAACTGCTATTACTTTTTTTGAAAACGAATTTCTAAAATTAGATCAACGAACTTCTTCTATATTAAAATCAGAAATTACAAGAATTACAAATTGTTTTATTTCAGACTACGAAGTATTACATACTTTTAATCCCGAAAAAAGCGAAGAAAATTTTTATGGTTTATCAGATATTTTAGAGCAAGGAAAAATTGTTGTATTAAATCTTAATATTTCCGAATATAAAAATTTATCAAAAATAATCGCAGCATATTTAAAACTTGATTTTCAAACAGAAGTATTATCACGATTAGCTAAAAATCAAGTACGTCGAACTGTTGCATTTATTTCTGATGAATATCACGAATACGTTACAGCTACAGATGCAGACTTTTTCGCCCAAAGTAGAGAAGCAAAATGTATTAACATTGTTGCAACACAAAGCTATACATCTTTACTAAAAACTTTAAATAACGAATCAACTGTAAAAGTTATAATTCAAAATTTAATTAATAAAATCTGGCTTAGAACAGACGATGCATTCACAATTGAAGAAGCTCAAAAGCAAATTGGTAAAGAAGACAAAGAAAAAATCTCAAGAAGCGTATCAGAAAATGCCAAGGAAACTGTTTATAATTATTTTACCAAATCTTTAAACTCAAAAAATTCAAGCATTACTGAAAGTGTTAACTCTGTAATTCAACATGATTTTATTTATGATACAAATTTCTTTACTCAAAATCTTGAAACCTTTAACTGCCTTGCGTTTTTATCAACTGGAACCTCTATTATTCCCCCTCAAAAACTGGAATTAATTCCTTTTTTTAAGAATGATGATTTATATATTTAAAATATATATTTATTTTTAAAGGTTTATAGGCACATCCAATTTAAAAACCTAAATATATTATATAAGGACTGATAACATGAAATCTTTAAAAAAATTTTTTAACATTAACCATATTGCAATTATATTTGTTTTATCAATAATATTTATTTTTATTTTTTCAAATTTCTCTTTTGCGGCATATCCAAAGCTTATTACAACTCTTAATTCAGCATTTCAAAAAATAGAATCTTGGCTAGTTAGCCTATCAACACCAGCTGCAGCAGTTGCTGTCTGTGCAGGAGTTTTTATGAAAAAATTTAGTTTTGGTGATGATGAAAGAATGAGAGTTGGAAAAAAACTAATTCGTACAGCATTAATTTCATACGCATTAATTCTTGTTTTAGATTTGCTTTTATCAACAATACAAAACTTATTAACAAGTGCATAAACTTTAATAATTTTATATACTATTTTACATATATTTCTTATCATTTTTCGTCTTTTTTATATTTCACAATTAATTTTAAAATTAATATTCATTTTTTCAGAAAGGAGTCAACATGCCAGAAACTCAAGCCTCTATTACACACACAATAATTGAAACAATAAACAATATATTTTCATCTCTTTTTTCATCTGTCGATAATAACCTTTACTCAATTTTAGATGATATTGTTTTTATAAAATCAGATATTTTAAAAGATAAATTTATAAACTCAATATTTGGAACACCAACAACATCAGGTCTGCTATTAATATCTAATTCTTTATTAATAGGTTTTGCACTATACTATATAATTAGATATGCCTGTTCTCATTATATATCAGCACAAACAGAGCAACCTTTTCAATTTATTTTTAAATTATTTTTATATGCGATATTATCAAACTTTTCATATTTTTTAATGGAGCAATTCTTAAACATTAATTCAATAATTTCCCTTGCAATCAGAGAAGTTGGAGAAAATCTATTTAATTGTAATATTAGTTTTTCTGAATTAATTCTAAAAATAAATAGTATGGTATCAACAGAAAACACTTTGAATATTTTCTCACTTGATGGATTATTAAAAGGTTTTATTTCATTTAATTTATTAAATTTACTTTTTACATACTCCTTAAGATATGTAATACTAAAAGTTTTTGTTTTAATAACTCCTTTTGCAATTATAACATTGATAAATTCTTCAACCAGCTGGTTTTTCAAGTCTTGGTTTAAATGTGTCTTATCTTTGCTATTATTACAATCATTTGTTGCATTAATTATGCTAGTTATCTTTTCAATTAATCTATCTTCTGGCGACTTGTTTTCAAAGGTTATTACCATTGGCTCAATTTATGCTTTAACAAAAGCTAGTACATATATTAGAGAATTAATCGGGGGAATTTCAACAGAATTTTCTACAAATATTAATTCTATGAAATATTTAATAAAATAAATTTATTAACATTAGAAAAAATTGGCACAAGTAATGTGAAAGGAGTGCGTTTTATGAATTTCATTATACCAAAAAACTATAAATTTAAAAATAAAATAATGGGTATTATTGATTACCCTACCGCAATTTTTAATTTGATTTGGAA
>SAMEA3663241__coassemble_69_pt1 | contig 31736 bp, 21 predicted proteins | sample SAMEA3663241__metabat2_low_PE_011 | metagenome-assembled genome bin SAMEA3663241 (sample SAMEA3663241) | pig gut metagenome | biome: pig gut; feature: pig-associated habitat; material: faeces | place: China | collected 2013 | reverse complement strand
ATATTTAAGCCCTTCTTTCTACTACAAACTATACTACTATATTTTATAGTAGTTATAATTAAATGTCAATAAATAATAAAAAAATAATTGCATTTAATTCGTTTATAATTCTTATAAAAAATAGATTAGTTGCACTGAACTAATCTATTTGTATAACTGCTTGTCGTACAAAAAAGACTGTCATTACTGACAATCTTTTCGGTAAATTACTATAAATCAATAACTATAAAATTGTAATTTCTTATTCTAATTCTTTTTTATGATTTAAGTGTATTCCTATATGTCCTATTCCTAATACTATTGTTGATATAATAAGAAATATATTTCTACCATATATACCTAGTAACAGAAATGCAACTACTGGCAAAGTAGCTCCTGCAACTGGTATTCCTAACAAGCTACTATACATATCTTTCATTGTTTTATTACTTTTAAAATATCTTATCCAATATATTTCGTATAAAATCATTATAATAAAGGCAATTAACAATATACTAGACCAGTTTGATATTTTATTTATATTAAAATCACTAAATATCAATGACAGACAGGTTACTAGCATTTCTCCAAGCCACTCCAATAGTAGTAATACTTTATTTTCATTTTTTACATATTTATCATAGCCTTTAGGCTTATTTTTACTCCATATAATATTTGGTAACATCAACATTAGTAAAAATATTAAACCTATATATGAAAATCCAAAGTGAATATTCATTAACTCATCTCACTTCCATATTGTAATTTGTCTCTCACTTACTTTACCAAATTTATAATTTTTGTTGCCACTTTTTCAATAAATTTCTCATCATGTTCTACAAAAATAATGGTAGGATTATAATTTAGAATAGCATCTTCTATTTGTTCTCTTGTCAATATATCAATATAGTTTAAAGGTTCATCCCATATATAAATATTAGCCTGTTCTGAAATACTTTTTGCAATTAGAACCTTCTTCTTTTGACCTTCACTCATATCTTGAATATTAGTATCAAAATCAAATTGTGATAATCCCATTTTTACTAACATTGCTTTAAAAATACTTTCATTTATTTTATTATCGTAAGCAAAAGTTCTCAAATTTCCTTTTAAATCTTCTGTACTCTGAGAAACATAAGATATTTTTAAATCATTTGCAACCATAAACTCTCCATTATACTGTAATTCTTCTCCTAAAATAAGTTTTAATATACTTGATTTACCAATGCCATTTTTTCCAATTAGTGCAACCCTATCGCCATTATTAACTTCAAAAGTAATAGGGTTAAATATCGTTTCTTTACTATATTTTATCTGCAAGTTATGTGCAAAAATTAATGGATTCTTATTACTTTTTAGAGGAATAATTTTTAATGTATCATTTACCTCTATATTTTTTAACAAATTAGTCTTTTCATTTATTGCTTTTTCTATTCTTTGTTCCATAACTTTTGATTTTTTCATCATTTTATCTGCTTTATGTCCTATATATCCTTTATCTATTGTAGTTTCTGAATTATATTTTTTATTTTTTGTTTTTTCAGCCTCATTTGACCATTTTGCACAATTTTTAGAAGCTATTTCAAGTCTATTTATATCTTTCTGCAATCTTTCATTTTGTATTTTTTCAAAATTATCTTGCCTATTTTTATTTTCTTTCCAAGATGAAAAATTACCTTGTTGTATTTCTATATTAGTATTATTTATAGAAATTATATGATTTACAACTTTATCTAAAAAATTTCTATCGTGAGATACTAATATAAATCCTTTTTTCTTTTCTAAATAATTTACTAAATTATTTCGTGTTTCAATATCCAAATGATTTGTAGGCTCATCTATAAGTAAAAAGTTATTACCTTTTAAAAATAAACTTATTAAAAGTATCTTTATTTGTTCGCCACCACTTAATAAGTTAAAACTTCTATATAATACTTCAGTATCTGTATTAAGTAAATTTAATTCTCTTATAATTTCCCAATCTTCAACATTCGGAGCAATCTCATTTACTATTTCTATTGCCATTCTTTCTTTGTTTTTTACTTCAAAAGGGAAGTAATCAAACTCAACATTTTTTGATATTGCACCTTGATATTCATATTTTCCTAATAATAACTTTAAAAATGTAGTTTTACCTTTACCGTTTCTTCCAATTAATCCTAATTTCCAATCAGTATCTATATTAAATGATACATTTTCAAATATATTTTTTAGGCTTCCATCATATCCAAAAGTTAAATTGTTTACACTTATTAAAGACATCTATTCCTCCTACAAATTATTATTTTGCGAACTACTAAATTGTAATTTATAATTTGCTTATTACTTTTTTCTGTCAACTTCTTTGTTTACACTATTGCTAATAATATAGAAATTGGAAATATAGCTACTGGATAAAATTCTTATTTTCAATTTTTCAATTTAAAAATTTTCTTTTGGCGCTTAGTTTCAAATTTCCAATAACCATGATTACGATTTCGATGTTTTTTTTGAATCTTGTTTTGATTGTTTTTCATGGCTTGTTCAGCATTTAATATAATAGCTTTTTTTTCGTTGGAAACAAATTTAAGAAAAACATCATATAGGTATAGCCATCCATCGTATGAGATCTCAGTAAGCGTTGACTCTAATTTGATTTTTAAAAACTTGCAAATGCGTTTTTGTTGCTCATAAGTAAACAATTTTTTTGTTTTATCTTTGAAAGTATTTCCAGACGCTAAAAATATATATGATAAAAAATTTCTATAGTCTGTCGCATCCTCAACATCTGCTGATGTTTTTCTTTGAAAGTGAGCAAAACATATTCGTGCATTTGGCACAGGATAAAAATCTGATGGTTTAAACTCATAAATCAATTCAGCGGAAAACCAAGGTTTGTATAAAAGAGACCTCAAACTTTCGTTATAAAAAGGCTGTCCAGAATACCTTATAAAAGCTTCATACTGCATTATGAAATATATATCTTCAGGAGGATTATCATCTTCAAATACTTTTTTCATAATATCAGCAGTTATGTTAAATGGAATATTTGCACATACTTTATATGGTTCTTTTACTGATATTTTATATTTTAAAAAATCCATCTCTATTATTTGAACTTTTTTAGATTCTTTATACCTTTCAGATAAAGTTTTCGCTAATTTTGCATCAAACTCTATTGCTATAACTTTCTTGCTTTTTTTTGCAAGTTCATTGGTAATAATTCCTTTTCCAGGACCTATCTCAATTACAATATCGTCGTTACAAATATTACTCTTTGATAACAAGGTCGCTACAAGTTGTTTACTATGTAAATAATTTTGCGAATGTTCTATTCCCATAAATACCTCCTTTACAAATTACTATTTGATGAAATCATTATAGCATAAATTTAATTTTTTTAACATCTTTCTGGAGAATTTTTATCAGGAGATTTATCTTTCTTTTCTTCTTGCTCATCTCCAAGAATTTCATGATCATCATCATTAATTTTTAACTCTGCATTTATTTCATCTAGTTTTCTTTGTTTTTCTTTTAATTCTTGTTCTTGTGGAAATTCTTTTTGACTTTCTACTTTAGCATTTTCTAATTGCAATTTCGTATTATCAAGTTTTTCTCTTTCAAGTGGAATTTCTTTTTCTATATTTTCTAAACAATTATTAATTCTTGTAATATTACCATTGCTATCAACACCTAAATCAATAGTATAACTAAATTTATTCTTTAGCTTTAACTTTATATTTCTAGTAACAGAATCAAAGCTAATTTCCATTTTAAATCCTCTATACTCTCCTATTTCTTTTACTTCCATGCTCTTCAATAATTGAGTAAATTCTAAAAGTTTTTTACCAGCATTTGCTTTTTCAGAATATTCTTTACCATCAATTATCATTGGAGAAAATCCATCAATATTAGGTTTAGTATATTCTTGTAGTTTTATTATATCTTCTTCCATTGCTGCAATTTTATTATTTAATCTTTTAATTTCTTCAGGATAGTACTTTATAACTTTATCTTGTAATGTATATTTCTGATTCATAAAATTTTGCCTTAATAATTTTAATTTTGATATTTCACTATCTAAATTTGTCTTTTCTAGTATTAAAGGATTACCTGTTGCTAATGCTTTTATTTCTCCATAAGAAAGAGCTTTTTCATCTATATCTTCCATTGTTCTTGCAGGAGTTTTACTTGTCATTATTTGAGATATAAACTTCTGCTTTTGCTCTACTAATTGATACATGTAAGCATCAAAAGTTTTTTCAGTAACATACGAATATACAAATACCTTTTCATTTTCATTTCCTTGTCTTATCATTCTACCATTTCTTTGAGTTAAATCTGAAGGTTTCCAAGCACAATCTAAATGGTGTAATGCTATAAGCTTATCTTGAACATTAGTACCTGCTCCCATTTTAGATGTAGAACCCATTAAAACTCTAACTTCTCCCTGTCTTACTTTGCTAAATAATTCCTTTTTCTTTGTTTCGTTATCTGCCTCATGAATAAAAGCTATTTCATTTTCAGGTATTCCTTTTTGTATAAGTTTTGATTTTAATTCATTATATACATCAGTAAATTCATCTTTTTCATAACCTTTCACATCTTTCGGAGTAGATAAATCACAAAATACAAGTTGTGTTGATTTTTTATCAGAATTTTCACTCCATATTTTATAAACATTTTCACAACAAGAATTTACTTTACTACTATCGCTATCTGGTAATAACGGATTCATTAATCTTTGCTCTAATGCTAATTTTCTACCCTCATTTGTTATTTTAAGCATATTATCTACTGATGCATCTATTGAGCCACTTCTAATACGATCTGCTCTTTCTCCTAATTCTGTTACCATATCTTGTTGTATTTCACTAGGTTTTACAACCACATTTATATTTTCAAATTCAGGAGTTGGAAGATTCAATGTTTCAGCAGTTTGTATGTCAGCAACTTCTTTAAACATAGCCATAAGTTCAGGAAGATTATGAAATTTTGCAAATCTTGTTTTAGCTCTGTAGCCTGTACCTTCAGGTGCAAGTTCTATTGCAGTAACTGTTTCTCCAAATGTACTAGCCCAATTATCAAAATGCTCTAATTCATTTTTTCTTAATTCTCCATATTGTAAATATCTCTGCATTGTATATAATTCTGCCATTGAATTACTTACTGGAGTTCCTGTTGCAAAGACTGTACCTTTGCCTCCTGTTATTTCATCAAGATAACGACATTTCATAAACAAATCAGAACTTTTTTGTGCCTCTGTTTGTGCAAGTCCTCCTACATTTCTCATTTTTGTATATAAAAATAAGTTTTTATAATTATGAGCCTCATCTACAAACAATTTATCAACACCTAGTTCTTCAAAAGTTACTACATCATCTTTTCTTTCTTGTTTATTTAATTTTTCAAGTCTTGTTTCTAATGTTCTCTTTGTTTTTTCTAATTGTTTTATAGTATAATTTTCTCCCCTACTTGCTTTTACATCTGCAATACCTCTTGTTATATCATCGATTTGTTCTCTTAATATTTCCTCTTGTCTTTCAATAGACATTGGTATTCTTTCAAATTGAGAATGTCCTATAATTACTGCATCAAAATCTCCTGTTGCTATTCTTGAACAAAACTTCTTTCTATTTTTAGTTTCAAAGTCTTTTTTAGTTGCAACAAGAATATTAGCAGATGGATATAATTGCAAAAATTCACTAGCAAATTGCTCTATTATGTGATTAGGGACAACAAATAAAGACTTGTTACATAGTCCAAGTCTTTTACTTTCCATTGCTGCTGCAACCATTTCAAATGTTTTACCTGCTCCAACTTCGTGTGCTAATAAAACATTATTACCATATAAAACATGAGCAATAGCATTTAATTGATGAGGTCGAAGTTTTATTTCAGGATTCATTCCTACAAAATCTATATGTGAGCCATCATACTCACGAGGTCTTATTGAATTAAATTTATCATTATAAATTCTTACAAGTTTATTTCTTCTTTCAGGATCTTCCCATACCCAATTTAAAAATTCCTCTTTGATAGTATCTTGTTTACTACTGGCAATAGCTGTTTCCTTTCTATTAAGAACTCTTTGTTTTCTACCATCTTCATCAATAATAGTATCAAATATTTTTACATCTTTTAGATTTAATGTTTGTTCTATTATTTTATATGCATTTATTCTTGGTGTTCCATATACTGAGTATGCTTTTACATTTTCTCTATCAGAGCTTTTATTTTCTATATACCACTCTGCATTTATATTAGAATACTTTACTTTAATATCCCATTGCTTATATCTTGGAGTATCTAATAATTCAAAAATAAATTGTCTTATTACTTCAGGAGGTATCCATGTTGCACCTAATTTAATTCCTATTTCACTAGCAGTTAAATCTTTAGGTATAACCTCTTTTAAATTATCTATATTTATTTGATATTCAGGATATTCAGCTAATTGACTTTCTGCGATTTTTAATTTTTCTCTAACATTTCCTGATAAATATTCATCAGCAGTTACATATTTTTCTTCTATTGGAACTTTGAATATTACTCCTTTTAGTTCATTTATAATTGTATCTTTATCTTTTCCAGTTAATTCAGACATATAATCTAAATCTACTTTTGCTTTTTCTTGAATAGATAGAATTAAAGCCTCATCTGAAGTATCAACTTCTTTTATTTCTTTTTTAGCTTTGATAGTTCTTTTTGTGAACATATCTGCTTTTCCAATAAATTTGCCCTCTCCGTCTAGTTTTTCAAGTGAGCATAATAAGAAATAGCTACTATCATTTGAAAAAGCATTCTCGTTTGCTCTAGAGTTAATTAAACCATATTCTTTAGTAAACTTATCATATAATTGATTAAGTTTTGCTTGTGCTAAATAAATATCTCCATCAGAATAATCATTCATTTGGAAATCTATAAGTTCTCTTACTTGCTCTCTTAATGATATTAAACCTCTAATTCTATTTTGATTAGTAAGAGGTAAATCATCTTGCAATAGCATTCTTGAATTTTCTCTAAAGTATAATTTATTATCTACTATCGCATAAGAGAAGTTCTTTACATCAGGAGTTGCAGGAATAGATGTATCTTCTGTTTCTATCTCATTTTCAATAGATGTTGCTTGTATTTTTCCATGAATATTGTTAATTGCATCATTTAATCTATCTTCTAAATTCTCTCCATCTATCGCTTTACAACTAGAATCAAAGCCATATTGTGTACTTTCTATTTCCATTTTTCCTAAAATCATATTAGGATTATCAACAAAATATTTATTCATTGTGATATTATTTTCATCTTGATCTAAATACACCCAGTCTGGAATTATATCAGTTAAGTTTTCTCTCTTTTGTAAAAAGATAATATCTGAAGTAACTTTTGTTCCTGCATTTTTAGTAAATGTATTATCAGGTAATCTAATTGCACCAAGTAAGTCAGCTCTTTGTGCTATATACTTTCTAACATCAGGACTTGCTTTGTCCATAGTTCCTTTTGATGTAATAAAAGCAATTACGCCTCCTGGTCTAACCTTATCTAAAGTTTTTGCAAAGAAATAATCGTGAATTAAGAAATTATTTTTGTCATATCTTTTATCATTTACTTTGAAATCTCCAAAAGGTACATTTCCAACTGCTACATCATAAAAAGAATCAGGTAAATCTGCTTTTTCATAACCTTGTACTTTGATATTAGCATTTTGATATAACTGCTTTGCTATTCTTCCACTTATACTATCTAATTCAACACCATATAATTTTGATTTTTGCATTTCTTGTGGCAACATTCCTAAAAAGTTTCCTGTTCCACAACTTGGTTCTAATATATTTACTTCTTCAGCTCCAATATTATGAATTGCTTTATATATAGCATTTATAACGATAGGTGGAGTATAAAAGGCAGTTAATGTACTTGCTCTTGCAGAATTATATTCTTCAGGAGTTAATAGTGATTTTAATTCATTATATTCTTGCGACCAATTATCTTTTTTTTCATCAAAGACATCAGGAAGTCCACCCCAACCTACATATTGAGAAAGAATTTCCTGTTCTTCTTGATTTGCAAGTCTTTTATCATCTTCTAGTTCTCTTAATAGTTTTATAGCCTCTATATTTCTTCTAACTTTTTCTTTTGGAGTTCCTTCTCCTAAAGAATTATTATCAATATGATAATTTATTTTATCTTGCTTAATCTTATGTTCTGTTTCTACAACAGGTTCTTCTATTATTTCTTTAGCAAAATTTCTTGGATTATTATTATATAGGTTTAATGCTCTTAAATAACTTTCATTTCTAGTCATTGGATAATGTGCCTCTTCATACATTGTCATATCCATTAAAACTATTTGGTCATATTCTCTATTAAAAGCCTCAACTCTATATTTTCTATCATTTTCTAAATAGATAATTTTTCCTATTTCAAATTCAGGCTTATCTTCTTTTAGCTCGTTTACTGCATCTAATGAATTATTTATAACAACTTGCTTAATTTCTTCAGCAATATCTTCAGCTTTTTGACCACTTGTAATATAGTCCATATCATCTTGTGATACTTCTTGAAGATTGCTATCGGCAAGTTCTTCAATATCAGTAAATTCTGCAAGTCTTTTTCTAATACTCATTAGAGTTTCATTTTCTTCATTGTCAGAATATTCTAATAAGCCACCATCTTGTTCAAATCCAAATTGATCGTATATTTCATAATAATATCCTTCTTCATTTGTATGAAAGTGAAAGTAATTACCATTTTTTAGTTTATAGTTTTTATCTATATTTTGAATGTCTATTTCTTCAGTATCTTTTGATTTATCATCATTAAATACTCTATCAAACATCCACTTTTCATTTTCATAGTCATTTTCTAGCCAATTTTGATATTCTTCTTTTTCGTTATCAACAAAATATCTATCTAATGAGATAAGCTCTCCAATTCGTTTTTCTATTATATTCCAATTAACTTGCATTGTATCTTCAACATCTCTTTTAGATAGTTTAATACCCTTACTTGGACTATATTCAACCCATATACCATCAAGACCTTTTACTCCACTTGTTCCATAATAGTTAAATTCTTTTTTCATAAAATCTTGTCTTTCTTTTGATGAAAAAGTTTCTTGATATAAGCGATATACCCTAAATTTACCATTTTCATGACCAGTTCCATCTTGTAATGCTTTATCTATAATCTCTTGGGTAAAAGAAAAAGCAGGAGTATTTTCTACTTCTGCTTGTGTTTCTATATTTTCAATTTGTTGTTCTACACTAGGTAATTCTTTAATTGGTGGTACATAACTATCAGAAAATAAGTCTAATTGTAAATTAGTTCCTGCATTACTATTTCCTCTGCTTGAGCTTTGATTGAATTCATTTGTCCTACCCATTCCATTTGATTGTTGGCTTTCATTTCCTCGTTCACTTTGAACTTCTCTGCTAATTGTTTGATTATTTCTTTCACTCTCGTTTGAGATGTCTGTTCTATTTCTCCTAAATGTTCTTCCATTTTGCCATCCATCATTAGCTCTGTGTAAAGTCCTTTTTTGTGTTCTTTCAGAAAAGCTAACCTCATTCTTGAATATTTTCCTTGTGGTAGGTTCTTCGTTTTTGGTAATGCTACTTGTGGTACTTGATAATCTCCCATTTGTTTGTATGTTACTTCTATCATAATTCTCATTTCTCCTTTCAATTTTATTTCTATCTTTATGATACTCTTTGTCATTATTTTTAACAAATGTGTAATTTCTATTATTTATAGATTTTTCAATATTTATAACAGTAGAATATATTTCTCGTAATTCTTGTTCTGCAATATCACTTATTGCTACACCTAATCTTAAAATAACTTGTCTTGTATCAAAACTTGTTATTTGATTAAATGATTCTACATTAAATTCTTCAAATGGATCTAATCTACATCTTTTCATTACCATATATGTAATTGAATTAGTAAGCAAAGTTATAAAAGCACCATCAACTTCATTTTCTTCTAAATCTTTTAATGAACTATATTTTACAACTTCTTTAAGTTCTTTCAAATAGTCATTAAGATTATCTTCTACTAGGTTTTGTGTTGCTGAATAAATTGCCTCACCTAAATTATTTTTTATTACTAAATCTCCAAAGTTATTTTCTAATGTTTCAATAAGTCCATTGTGATACGATTCTTTAACTTCCCATAGTTTTAATTCTTTATTTATTCCACTATAAGTATCTGATATATCAAAAACATGTCTTATAATATTTCTACCATCTTGTAAAGAAATAAGAGCAATACCTTTTGCACCTTTAGTAACCCATCTTTTCAGTCTTTTATTCCAAACTTCAATTTCTGCACAAGCAGTAGCATCAGGTTTTTGAGCATATATTAAAACTTGTTCATTAAAATCATATTTGTAATTACTACTTGCAGTATCAAGAAATTTTACCCATTTTTCAGGTTCTGATGTAATATCTTTTAATGTTTCTCTTGCCATCTCATTGATTAATTGATATTTATTAGGCATTAAGTTTCCTCCTCTCTTTTTGTGTTTTCCATTTCATTAAAATATCCAAAAGTATTATGCTTTTCTATACACTCTTGTAAGTAAATTAGATTTAGAATGTGTGGATCATTTGTAATAGCTTTTAATTCTTTAATCTTCATATTCATTATTTCTTTTTCCGTTGTTTTTCCTGCTCTTATCAATCTATCATAGGTTTCTCTCCTAGAATTATTACTCTTTTTTGGCATTTTACCACCTCCATTTTAAGCTAAAAAGGTTAGATATGTTTTTTATTTATCTAACCCTTTTATAGTTTTAGTCTTGTTTTTTCTTATTATGGTTATGAATAATAATATAAGCAATTCCTGATATTGATAGAATTAGTATTCCACCAATAAGTTTTATACTACTTTCATCTCCTGTCTTTGGAACTTCTATTTTTTTGTTTTCAAAAGAAAATTCTATTGTATTCTCTTTTTCTCCTACTTGTGTATCATCAACAAAAATTCCTTTGTCATTAATTTCTACTTTAACAATTCTAGTAGATAATTCATAATCTTTTGGAGCTTTTGTTTCTTTAATATAGTAAGTACCATATCTTAATTCTTCAAATAAAGCTGTTCCATCTTCTTTATTTGATTTTACTTCTTTAATTAGTTTAGTGCATTCAGGATCTTCGTATATAGCAAATGTAAATTTATCTTTAATAGTTTCTTTTGTTTCAGAATCCACTTTAATTACTTTTACATTTTTAAATATAGGCATATCTTTCATTTCTACTTTTTGAGTTTCTTTATCAGTTGTAACAACAAATTTTATTTCTTCTGTTATTTCATAACCATAAGGAGCCGTTGTTTCTTTTAAAATGTATGTTTTTCCCTCTTCTAAACCTTTTACTTGGTGTGGTTCTTTTGTAGAAGTCCATGAGTCAATCACATTTCCTTCTTCGTCAGTAACTTCTAATTCTGCACCCTCTAATTCTTCGCCATTAGTTATGTCTGTTTTTGTTATTTCCACTAATTTATCAATCATAGTTATTTTTTGAGTTTCTTTATCAGTTGTAACCTTAAATTCTATATTAGTTGCTTTAACAAAATTTCCTATTGCTACTTCTTCATGTAATTTATATGTTTTATTTTCTTCAAGACCTTTAACTTTGTGAGCCTCTTTTTCAGAAGTCCATTCATCTATTACATTTCCATCAGTATCAATAACTTGTAATTTTGCTCCTTCAATTTCTTTTCCTGATATATCTTCTTTTGATATTTCAACTATTTTGTCTACAAGTTCAATATGTTCATTTTCTTTTTTATCTGAAACTTTGAACTCAACATCAGTTGCTTTAACAAATCCATCAGGAGCTACTTCTTCATGTAGTCTATATGTTTCATTTTCTTTTAAATTCTTAATTTTGTGTTCTTCTTTAGTAGAAGTCCATTCATCTACTAGATTATCATCTTTATCAAATACTTGAATTTTAGCACCCTCTATTTCTTCTCCTCCAATATCTACTTTAGACATTGATACTATTTTATCTTTCATATTTACTATTTGAATTTCATTAGTATCTTTAATAATGAATTTGATTTCACTAGCTATAACATAACCCTCTGGAGCAATTTCTTCTTTTAGTTTGTATTCTTTTCCTATTTTTAGTCCCTCAATTTTGTAAGTTTTTTCAGTAGAAATCCACTCATCAATTACATTATCTTCAGAATCTAAAACTTGTAATTTTGCTCCTGCAAGTTCTTTATCTCCTGTAATATCTGTTTTTGAAAAATCTACTAATATTGTATCATTGATAACATCTAATTTTTCATTATAAACTTTTGTAGTTAAGTCTTTTTGTTCAAATTTAACCTCATATTTATTTCTATTTAATACAAGTCCATCTAAAGTTTTAGTTTCTTCAATTTCATAAGTTCCCATTGGTAATTCTGAAATTATTAGTTTTCCATCTTTAGTTAGATTATATTTATTTATTTCTTGACCTTTATTATAAATTTTGCTACCATCAGCCATATCAATAATATCTTCTTTTGCAGTTAATTTAAATTCAATACCTGATAAATTAGATATATCTATAAAAGATGTATCCACATCTTCTCTTAATGCTATTTCTTTATCTAATTCTATAGTTCCTGTTGGTTGTTCATTTTTTACTACTACTTCTTTAATAAAATCTCCATCTTTATCAGTATCATAATCTTTAATATTCTTTATTTCAAAAGTAACATGTTTATCTAATTGTAAAAATCCATTAGGTACTTTTATCTCTGTAATTTTATAACTACCTACAGGCAATTTTAATGGTGTCGTAACCTCTGATTTATTATCGTTTGTAGTATTAAAAGAATCATTAGGAACAACTATATTATCTGCATTTGTTGTAAATGAAGTATATGTTGTATTTCCTATTTTTTGAGATATAGCCTCGCCTTTTTTGAATAATATCTTTTTAGTAGCACGATCATAAATATCTTTTGTTGCCTTAATTTCAAATGTTGTTGAATTTAATGTAACATTTTTTCCAGTTTTTAAGTCTTTCTTTACTATTTTAATGTAAGATTCTAATTGTTCATTATTTACTACAATATGTTTAGTTTTCTTTGCTACTTCATTTATTTCTGTTTCATCATTATTAATTGAGAAAGTAAAATCAACTGCTGTTTCATAATCTGTTGGTGTTTTTGTTTCTTTTACTATATATTTTCCATAAGGAAGATTATTTTGTGTATATGCATTTCCATCTTTATCAGTTTTAATAACTTCGTAAGTTGGAGCAATAACTTGAGCTTGAGAAACTCTATTAGCATTTACATTTACTTTATTACCTTCTTCATCAATACCATTCCATACTTCTGCATAAGTATAACCTTGCTCGTATGCTTTTTCTACTGCTGAATTTAATTTTATAGTAAATTCTGCACCCTCTAATCCTGGTGTTTCTCCTGAATTTTCCTTTATACCAGATTTAAAAATGTGAACTCTCATTTCTTTTACTTTTTCTATACTTGTTGTAGTATTAGAAATAACTTTTGTATTTTGGTCTTTATAAACTAAATTAACCTCATATTCTTTTGTATCTATCATATATCCCAAAGATGCTGTTTCTTCTTTAACTACATATTTTCCTAAAGGTAAATTAGTGATATCTTCTGTAGTTCCTTTTTCATTCATTGTTCTAGTAGCTACTAAATCGCCATTAGAATAAAATTTTTTAGTTCTAGCTTTATTGTATATATCTTCTTTTGCATATACTTTATATACTGCTCCTGTAAGCATTGCATCTCCCTGTGGAATTGAACCAGTTTTAGAATCTTTCTTTATAATTGTTATAGTACCTGTTGGTTCATTATCTATAACATTATTTATATCTAAATAAATAACTTTTGTATTTTGATCTTTATACTTTAATTCTGCATCAAATTCTTTTGTATTTAATAAATATCCCTCTGGTGCATTTGTTTCTTTAACATAGTATTTACCTAAATATAAATCAGAAAATTTAACCATTCCCTCATCATTTGTAATAGCTTTTGTAATTAAATCTCCCTTTTTGTACCAAGTTCTAGTTCCTGCTACATTCTTTATATCTTCTCTTGCATAAAGTGATATTTCTGCACCTTTTAGTTTGTTATTATAATCATCTGTTTTATATACTTTTATCTCTCCTGTTGGAGTAGTATCAATTTTTTCAAAACTTTCTAATACTATTTTTTGTGTTTGTCCTTTATAAGATAAAGTAACATTATGCTTTGTAGAATCTAACAAATAACCTGTTGTTGCTTGTGTTTCTTCTACTACATATTTTCCAAGTGGAAGATTAGTTATTTCTGCTAATCCATTACTATCTGTTGTAATATTAGCAATTACTTGTCCTTCTGTATAATATGTTTTAGTTCCTGCTACATTTTTTATATTTTCATTTGCTATAACTTTGAATATTGTACCCTTTATTAAGTCACCTTGTTCACTTTTTTTAATTACTTGGATTGTTCCCGTTGGCTCATTATTAACTATTGCTTGAGTTGCAGTTTGATTTACTTTCACTTCAACATTATAAGCCTGTGTATTTAATAAATAACCATTAGGAGCTGATTTTTCAGTAATCGTATATATTCCTTTTCTTAATTTATCTATAGTTATTTTTCCATTAGTAACAGTTATATCTTGATTATATCCATTTGGTCCTGTAACATTAAATATTGCACCATTTACTAAATCTCCATTTGTATTTAATTTTTGTAATTCTAATTTACCAAATGTTTCAATTGCTAAAGAAAAATTTAATGTTACTGGATCATTGTAACTCATACAATATAATTGATTTTGCACACCTGCTGCAAATTCAAAATAAACCATTGTATCATTATCTTCTGTTCCATTTTTTATCATTCCCCACTCTCTAAAGGTATTGTCTGAAATTCTGTAATTCTCTAAATTTGTATTCTCATCTACTGAAATACTCATTGAATTACTACCATTTTGATGAACAAATCTAATTCCATCTTTTGTATTATCTATTGTTCCATATTCTGCAAGAACCCCATTAGAGTCGTTTATTGTTTTTGTTTCTCCTGCTTGAATTGTGATTATATTTCCATTAAAGCTAGGTCTTCTTTCAATACTTGCAATTTCGTTATTTATTCTATTTTTAAAATCTACATATCCTTGTTGCTCATCTGCATTAATAAATGTGGCATTACTTTGTCCTAGTATTTCCCAAATATATTGTTGAGTAAATACATAGTCCCATTTTACCCATTTCATATCACTTGCTAAAATACCACCATCTACTGTATAGCCTCCATTATTTTTGTACCATCCTAAATAAGCAACTTTACAAGCCTTTCTAATATTAGAATTAGTTGGAGTATAATAAACTCCATTATATGATGCTCCTGTCTTAAAATCTATTCCATGCTCTGCACAGAATACCGTTCTTCTTTCTCCTGTATTTAAGTTGTTTAATCTTCTTATTAGTACACCTGTTGTTCCACCAGCATTATCTGTTGTTTTCATTCCAGAGGCATATTGACCTCCAGACCATGTTCCACTTCCAGATGCTGCAAAAACAGGTTGAATTACACTAAATAATATTAAAAATAGCATTATGACAGATACTATTTTATTAACTTTTTTTATTTTCATATAATTTTACCTCCTATTTTCATAAAAAAAGAACAAGTAATACTATACTTGCTCTATCTAATTTTAATATTTTATTTAATTATAATAAAAGTTTATTGTCCATTTTTCACATAATGGACATGACCAAGTTTCATATCCATAAGGGCAATTTTTTTGATATGTTTCATCATCAATCTCAAATTTTTCCCATTTGTCACCCCAAGTTTTTATTATGCTTTGATAGTGATTTATAGCCTCTTGTTTTGAATTAAACCATTTATTTGAATTACCAACACCAATGTAATGATTAGATTCACTACATTTTGGAATAACTGGTTCAGGTTCTTTTATAGATTCAGGCTTTGTTTCAACAGCTTTAATTTCTTCCTTTGGTTGTGAAACTTGTATTGGTTCTTCTACTTTTTTAATTTTTTGAACTTCTTGTACCTTAGGTTGTTCAATTATTTTTTCTTCTTTTGGTGTAGAGACAATTGTTTTATTATTTTCTACACCAGTTTGTTCTTCTATTACACTATTTTCATTAATTTTATGTGTTTTATTTTCTTCAGGCGTTATTATTATATTTTCAGGAGTTTTATCCACTATTTCCACAATATTTTCTATATACTCATTTTTATTTTTTTCTTTATTGTCTCTATAAATATTTTCTCCCATAAAAGTTGTGAGCATTAATATTATAATTATTATCATTTTTTTCATTATTACCATCTCCTTTAACTTAATTATAGGAGCATATAAATATTAAAACAAATGTGTAAATTATTATATATAATATTACTCTTTTAGTTTGTATATAGTATGTTATTTATAAGGGATTGTAAGGGAAAACTTTGTAATGTGGTCGTACAAATGTCATACATTTATCTTGCATCTCTTTCTTGTTTTAATCTTTCTCTCTTATTATGTTCTTGGACACACATAATTATAAAGTCTTCCACATTTCCTGTTTCTTTAATCTTTGTTGGTATATACCTATCAATTTTTTCATTATGTATTTTTATAAATTCCTTTTGATTAGGCTTTTCTTTATCAAGCAATTCTTCTATTTTTTCTTCTGTAATAGTTCCTTCTTGTTGCATTTTTTTAAGAACTATCGCTTGACTTAAGCTTGGAGATATATCATCATATTCAAGTTTGTTTAATACCACATATTGATTTTCATCAGATAAATAAGATAATTCTACTGCTGGTCTAAAAGCAATTCGTTTATTATCAACTTCTTCTAATAATTCAGGTATTAGTTTAGTAAGTCTTATATATCTTCTTATATTTTCTCTGCTTTCTCCAACTTCCTCTCCTAATATTTCTCTCGATGTCAACTTCTGCACCACTGGTGCCGAAGTTTCATTTTCTTCTAAATCAATATTCTTTCCTTGATGTTTCATAGCATCTAGCTTCATTTTATATGCAAATGCTTTCTCACTTGGCAATATTTCTTCTCTTTGAATATTACTATCTACCATTAAAATAGTAGCCTCATCATTAGATAAATCTTTTACAATACACCTTACTTGTTTTACTCCTGCAAGTTCACAAGCTCTTTTTCTCCTATGTCCTGAAATCATTTCATAAGTTCCGTTTTCTTTTGGTCTAACAATAACAGGAAGTATTACTCCATATTCTTTTACACTCTTGACCATTTCTTTCATTTTGTCATCATCATTAACTTTGAAAGGATGGTTTGGAAAATTAGAGATCTTACTTATATCGATTTCTTGCACTTTTTCTGAATTATTATAATCTCGTTCTTCTTGAGTAGTAAATAAATCATCTAACTTTGGAAGTTTCATTTCTTGTTTTTGTTCTTTCATTGTTTAATACCTCCTTTGCTAAATTTTTATAAGAATCAGCCACAGGGCTATTTTTGTCAAACTCAAATATACTTTTACCTGTTGAACTTGATTTTGCCGTATTTATCGCTTTTGGAATTTCAGTATCATATATCTTTACATATTGTCCATAATTTTCTTCTAATGTATCTCTTACTTGTTTCGACAAATTAGTTCTTTTATCGACAAGAGTAAGTAATACTCCTCCTATTTTTAAGTTAGGATTTATTTGTTTATGAACTTTTGAAACAGTCTTCAATAAATGTCCCATTCCTTTTGCTGCTAAATACTCGCCTTGAACAGGAATTATAACTTTATCACTACAAGCTAGTGCATTTATTGTTATCATTCCTAAACTTGGCATACAATCAATTAAGATATAATCGTATTTATCTCTTACACTACTTATAGAATTCTTTAATGTAAATTCTCGACTCATTGCATTTACTAATGACATTTCTAATGCAGACAAATCTAAATTAGAAGGAATTAAATCTATTCCTTCCTTATGATGAAGTATTGCTTCTTCAGTATTTATTTCTTTGTCTTGTATTGTATCAGTCATTAGTGTTCCTATTGTATTCTGCAATTCATCTTGATTATAATAACCCATACAAGTAGTTAAATCTCCCTGTGGATCTGCATCGATAAGTAAAACCTTTTTGCCCTCTTTTGCAAGAGCTACACCTAAAGAAAAAGTGGTAGTTGTTTTTCCAACTCCACCTTTTTGATTGGCTATGGCTATAATTTTACTCATCTTTGTCCTCCTGTTCTTCAGTTTCTTCAATTTGTTTAGACATAATATTTATAAAATCATCATCACCATATAATTCTTTATAGTCATAACCATCTTCAATGCAATCGATATATTCTTTCATAGCATAGTCTAATTCAAAGAATATTTCACCAATATCAAGTTTATCTCTTTTATGAGTTTCTAATCCTTTTATAAATGTATTTACAAATATCATATCTTTAAGTTCAAAACTATACCAATCTTGATAACTTGGTAATTCATATCTAAACAAATCAATATTATAGTTATCACATAAAATAGTTTCTACAATATTCATTAAATCAAAAACTGCCCAAAATCTTATTCTTACTGCATCTGCAATTCTATTGTCTGAATCCTTAATATATTTCTTTATGTCCTTTTCTTTCTTATATTGCTTTGCATACTTATTTATAAGCTTTCTTGATTTATTATATTGTTTTTCTAAATCTCTCAAATATTGATTACAATCCAATACTCTGTTTACACATAGTCTTAATTGTTCAACAATATTATCCTTATTTGATACTCTGTCTAATTTTTTTGCTATTTTTATAAAAGATAGCAAGTCTTCTTTCGTGTATTCTAAATTTTCATTTTCATTCATTTTTACCTCTCTTTCTTGGAGGTATAAAAAAAGAAGATAATTTATTACTAAACCATCTTCTACATGTTAGATATTATTTCAATAACTACATTTCTAATGCAGCAATCTCTTCAAATTTATCAACTGCATCATTTTTCATTTTTTCTGTAACCCTTACATATATTTCATATGTTGTTCTAATTGTACTATGTCCAAGTCTTTTAGATACTGCTTTTACATCTGCTCCTGCCTCAATTAATCTAGTTGCATGTGTATCTCTGAAATCATGGAACCTACAATTAATTCCTAGCTCATAATGAATAACTTTGAAAGGATATTTACAACTATCAGTACCTTCAAATACTCCGTTATTTTTAACAAATACTAAATTTACTTCAGGAAGTGCAACTTCAATTTCTTTATATGCATTTATAATTTTCGTTTCCTCTTGATTAGTATAAGTGTTTTTTACAATTTTTGCATAATGTTTCATATAATAATCGCCATATTCTAATTTGTTTTCTTCTTGTTCTTTCTTATATTCTTTTAAAGCATTTACTAATGTATCTCCTATATCTATCGTTCTATAACTTGATTTTGTTTTACAAGTTCCAAAGAACCACATTGTCGTTGCTTTCCCACTTATATGTCTTCCATGTGTTGCTCCTGCTTGATTCTTTTTTAATATATTTTTATTTACAGTTAATTTTTTATTTTCTAAATCAATATCATCCCAAGTTAAGCCAAATACTTCTGAAACTCGTAATCCTGTATAGTATGCCGTTAAGAAAGCATAATATACACAATGATTTTTCTTAAATCTTTCCAAGATAATTTTTATTTCTTCTTTACTAAATATATGTGCAGGATCACTATCAGGAATATCATATCTAGGTAATTTAACTTTTAGTGCAGGATTTTCTTTTATAAATCCAACAACATCTGCTGCATAATTAAGCGAAGTTTTTAATACTTTTAATATATTTTTCATAAAGTTTTTAGAAAATCCATATTCAACATATGTATTATTAACAAATTCTTGTAAAGTTGCAGTTGTTATTTGTGATAATCTATAAAATCCCACTCTTGGTTTAATATGATTTTTAATTATATTCTTATATGCCTCAATTGTATGATATTTCAAATTAATCTCACAATGCTCTTTTAACCAATAATCTAAATAATCTGAATACGAAATTGTAGATGGCTTAAATGAGTGACCTGTTTGGTCATATTCATTATATGCTTTTATTCCTGCTTTTTCTGCTTCAGCCTTAGTTTTGAAACCTGATTTTGTTACTTGCTTTCTTTTACCATTAATAGGTGCAACCTCAAATTGATACTGATAAAAATTACCTCTTTTTCTTACATTAACCATTTTATTACCTCCAAAATTCATTTTGTAGATAATAAAAAGAGCTAACACTATAATGTGTTAACTCTAATGATTTGCCTTTTATAATCAAAAAATAAAATTTTAATATTTCCGTTGACAATCCGTTGACAGTTGACAATTTTTCATTGTAATCAAAACTGCAAATGCCCTATTTATGCGTTTTTGCCACAACAATTTTTGTATTTCTTACCAGAACCACATGGACACATATCATTTCTTCCAACCTTAGGCTCATTATTTACAACAGTTTTATTTAATCCACCTTCTTTTGGAGTAATGCTTCCATCAACTAAGCTAATAGCTGTATCTCTTAAACTTGCATCTGTAATTTCTGCTACTTCTGTTCTTTGAACATTATCAGCTCTTTCAAGATGTAATAAAGATTTTGTAATATCAATTTTGATACTATCAACCATTTCGTCAAACATATCAAAACCTTCAATTCTGTATTGAACAACTGGATCTTTTTGACCATATGCACGAAGACCAATACCATTTTTTAATTCATCCATATTATCAATATGTTCCATCCATTGGTCATCAACTACTTTTAATGTAATAACTCTTTCGATTTCTCTTAAGTCTTCAGAACCAACCATTTGCTCTTTTTCTTCATATCTTGCATGAACAGCATCTTTTAATTTATCTGTTAATGTTTGTGGATTTACTTTTTCACCTTCTGTTAATCCTAATTTAGATTTATCTAATCCTAATGTTGTATCTATTTCTAGTAATAAAGCTTCATCAATATTTACTGAATCTTCATCACCAAAAGCTGTTACTATGCTGTCTACTGTAGCATCCATCATATTGATAACACTTTCTTTAATGTTTTCACCATCAAGAACTTCTCTTCTTTGTTTGTAGATAATTTCTCTTTGTGTGTTCATAACATCATCATAATTTAATACATTTTTTCTTATGCTAAAGTTTTTACCTTCAACTTTCTTTTGAGCATTTTCAACTGCACCTGAAATCATTCTTGATTGAATTGGCATATCTTCGTCTGCTCCTAATGTATCATATACTTTTGTAATTGCATTTCCACCAAAGATTTTCATTAAATCATCATCTAATCCAATATAGAATTTAGAATTTCCTGGGTCACCTTGACGACCAGAACGACCTCTTAATTGGTTATCAATACGTCTTGATTCATGTCTTTCTGTACCAATGATTTTTAAACCACCAGCATCAATAACTTTTTGTTTTTCTTCTTTGATTTCTTCATCAAATTTATTTTCTAATTCTTTGAATTTAGCTCTTGCATCTAATATTTCTTGTTCTGTTGTTTCATTAAATGCTGTTGCTTGTTCTATTAATTCTTCAGAATATCCTAATCTTTTCATTTCTTGTTTTGCTAAATATTCACTATTTCCACCAAGCATAATATCAGTACCACGACCTGCCATGTTTGTAGCAATTGTAACAGCACCATATTTACCTGCTTGTGCAACTATTTCAGCTTCTTTTTCATGTTGTTTAGCATTTAATACTGTATGTTTTATTCCTTCTTTATCAAGTAATTTACTTAATTTTTCAGATTTTTCAATTGAAACAGTACCAACTAGAACTGGTTGTCCTTTACTATGTGATTCTTTAATATCTTCTATTACAGCTCTAAATTTAGCATCTTCATTTTTGTAAATAATGTCTGGTTCATCTATTCTTGCTAATGGTTTGTTTGTAGGTATTTCAATAACATCTAATTTGTAGATTTCTTGGAATTCTGATTCTTCTGTCATAGCTGTACCAGTCATACCTGATAATTTTTCATACATTCTAAAGTAGTTTTGGAATGTAATTGTAGCAAGTGTTTTAGATTCGTCAGCTATTTTAACTTGTTCTTTTGCTTCAATAGCTTGGTGTAATCCATTATTATATCTTCTTCCATACATGATACGACCTGTGAATTCGTCTACAATTAAAACTTCACCATCTTTTACAATGTAGTCTATATCTTTTTTCATGATTCCATATGCACGAAGTGCTTGGTTAACATTGTGAACTAATTCAGAGTTTTCAATATCATTGAAGTTATCTAATCTAAATTCTTCTTCAGCTTTAGCTATACCTTTTTGTGTTAATGTAGCTGATTTTGCTTTTAAATCAACTATGTAGTCATAGTTTTCATTATCTTCTGCCTGTGCTTCATCTTTAACATCTTCTTCCACTATAACTTTAGCTTGTAATTTTCTTACAAATGAATCAGCTTTTTTGTATAAATCTGAAGATTTGTTAGCTCTACCTGATATGATTAAAGGTGTACGAGCCTCATCTATTAAAATACTATCGATTTCATCGACAATTGCATAACTTAATTTTCTTTGAACTAATTGATCTTTATATATAACCATGTTATCTCTTAAATAATCAAATCCGAATTCATTATTTGTTCCATAAGTAATATCACAATTATATGCGTCTTGTTTTTCATTTGGTTTCATTCCTGCTATGATTAAACCAACAGATAGACCAAGGAATCTATATACTTTTCCCATCCATTCACTATCTCTTTTTGCTAGGTAATCATTTACAGTGATTATATGAACGCCTTCACCTGTTAAAGCATTTAAGTATGCTGGTAATGTAGCAACTAATGTTTTTCCTTCACCAGTTTTCATTTCAGCAATTCTACCTTGGTGTAAGATTATACCACCTATTAATTGAACATCAAAATGGCGTAATCCTAGAACTCTTTTAGAGGCTTCTCTAACTACTGCAAAAGCTTCTGGTAATAAATCATCTAATGTTTCTCCTTTTGCTAATCTTCCTTTAAATTCAGTTGTTTTAGCACGTAATTCTTCATCAGATAATTTTGTCATTGCATCTTCTAACCCATTAATTTGGTCAACAAGAGGCATAACCCTTTTAACTTCTTTTTCACTGTAACTCTTAAATATCTTGTTTAAAAAACTCATTGCATTTTCTTCCTTTCCATCTTATGTATTTTTATTTAACATATAATTCTGATAGTACTATATCACTAATATAAAAATTTCGCAAGAAAAATCATAATTTTTTTTAAAACTAATATAATTTTATTAATTAAACTTGGGATGAGACTTTTGGAACAAGATTTTGAAACATTTGTGGGCGGTCTTAAAATGTTTCATTTTTGAAAGGTTTTAAGACCGTCCTCAAATGTTTCAAATTAAATGTGCCAAATTGCCCCGTCCCCATTGGCTCAAAAGAAAGGATTGATTTTTATGTTCGTTTGTAATGTAAGATTAAATAATAATGTTATTAAAAAAATAGGAATCATATCTATTGTTTTGATTATTGCTTTAGTTTTTATTATAGTTGGAATTAGATTTTATAAATCTGCTTCAAAATTTACTGTTAAGGATAGTGTGGATAATTCTAGACTTGAAGTTAATAGTAATAATTATACTGATATTCTTAAAGATTCTCATGATAATATTGATAAATATATTGGTAAAAAAATTAAATTTACTGGTTTTGTTTATAGAATTTTTGATTTTAATGAGAAGCAATTTGTATTGGCTCGTGAAATGATTATTTCTTCAGATAATCATGCTGTTGTTGTTGGTTTTTTAAGTGAATATAATAATATATCTAAATTTAAAGATGGTGCTTGGGTAGAAATTGAAGGTGTTATTGAAAAAGGATATTACCATGGTAATATTCCTGTAATTAAAGTAGAAAATATAAAAGAATGTAATGTTCCAAAGGACGAATTTGTTTATCCTCCGGATAATAGTTATATTAGTAGTGAGATATAAATTTCTTATAATAGATACTAGTAAATTATTGCAATAACCTAAAATTTATATAGGTTGTATAATCTTCTTTTAAGACTGTTATAAAAAGAAAGTGGCAGGAGCAAAAAGTCCCTGCCAAAAATTAGGAATTAGGAAGCTAAAAAGCAGATTGTGCACTATGTAGTCACTTGTTTAGTAGAATAAAACTATCTTTCTTTTGGAAAGAAGCTTGTGTGCGTTGTTTTCCATATAACTCTTAGTAACCAGCAGAACGTTTCCCACCTGGGCCTTGTCCACTATCTTCATTTTTCTCACTATTTTTTTCGTAGGAGCATTTGCAAAATCCTCCATAGTGTCGAAGAAAGCGAAAACCTTTACTGCCGATTTCAAATATGCATCAAACATTCTCTTGTTGTAGGTGAAAATCTTTCGGGGATAATGGTTCTCGTCCAGATTGAAGTTTCGCTTGTTATATTCAATGCGAGACTTAATGTAGATTAAAACCTTCGAGTCAATGGGTGATTTAAGCAGCATATGGCTGAAATCGAATTTCATGTCATTGTATGCTTCGGATGCATCCTCGTGATATTTCATTATGTTTACATACTGGATACTTAAGATAGCAAGGTTCCTAACAATTTCTTCATACAGTGTCATATCTTCAGGTTTGATATTTCTTGTTCGGATTCCGTAGCTTTCAGCCAGCTTTTCCCCAAGGATTTTCTTAGTGTTTACATCCCTAACGACATAGTCCGTGAGAGCATTGGTCTGCTCCCAAACTTTGTAGGTCATTCCTACGCAGAAACGGGTTTTGTTGTTAGGTTTATTCAAATGCCTTCTAGACATTGGCATAACCTCCATCATATTATTTTATGTGATTGTTGCAAATACAGTGCATAATCTGAGGTTTAACCAATTTAAGCTTCCTTTGAACCGCATTATACGGTCCTCTCTATATATGTATACGCCAACTTGTTGACGTATGCTTATATTATACCATTTTGTGTACATAATGTCAAATAATGTAAACCTCTATATATTATATTCTTTCTACAATTTAGCTATTTTTTCAATTAAACTAGACATTTTCAGTTAAACATGCTATAATTAATTAACCCATTTGGGAATTTTATTTTTATAAAGGGGGGTGCTTTAATGCACTTATCTTTTACGAAAATGGCTTGGTACCTTTTTAATTATGTTCCATGCCTAATAAGTTCGAATTCGTTCGAAAAAGAAGAAGAGGCCAAAGCAAAAGCAGAAGGTCTCTCATTAGAGGATTATATTTTGAAATATTATACTATTGACAATCATGATGGAACATTTTCTGATGAGTTGTCCACTATAATAAATCAAATATAAATTTCTCTTAACACACCAGATTCAAAATTTGAAACTGGTGTGTTTATTTTTTTAATTTTATATTAATTATAATTTTTTAACAATTCTTCTCAAAAATACTTTTAACAAATCCTTTGTCAATCCTTACCTCATATATATTTTTCAATATTATCAAAACAATTGGTCCAACAAACATTCCAATAAGTCCTAAAAATCTAAAGCCTGTATACATTGCAATTAATGTAAATATCGGATGTATGCCTATTTGTCCACTCACAATTTTAGGCTCTAGAATTTGTCTTACAACACACATCACAATCCATAACACTAATATTGCCACCCCAAGTCTAACATCTCCATTAAATGCTGATATTATTGCCCATGGCACCATTACAGTACCAGAACCAAATATTGGTAGAGCATCTACAATTGCAATTCCTATTGCTATCATAAGTGGATATTTTATATTCATTCCTGATATTGAAAAAATATATAATCCTATTAAAGAGATTATAAATGAAATTAATACTAATTTTAATTGAGCCTTCAAATAACACCCTAAAGCTTTAACAAGCGCTTTTACGTGTCTACTTAAATTTTTCACCCATTTTTCAGGTAAATGATGTTCAATTTGGTCTAACATATATATTTTATCTGTGCACATAAAATATAACGCTAATATTGTTATTACGATATAAATTCCAATTTTTGGTAATGATGTTAATGTATTTAGCATTCTTGTTAATATATTTTTTACCCAATCAGAAGCTGTTTGTATGAAATCATCGCTTGAGTTTTGAAATATTGATAATAATTCCTGCGAAATTTTTATTTTATCAAATTTAAATCTTGAAATTAAATTTTGAGATTCATTTGATACTTTATCAATATAAAAATTTATATTGTTAAGTAAATTAGTCGCCTCAGAAACTAATGTAGCAATCCCCCAGCCTATTAATCCAATTATTATAGATAATATTATAATAAAAATAAGTATTGCACTAACTTTCCTTTTCATTTTTAATTTTTTCATGCAAAATTTAATAAGTGGTTCTATTAACAATGATACTACAAATGCTATTAAAAATGGAATGTAAAACAAACTAATTTTAAACCCAAAATATATTAAAAAAACACTTAAAGCAAATACTAATAGTTTTTTTATTACATCTAACCAATAACTATAATCTATCATACACCATCTCACTCCCTGCTTATGTATTATATCCAGTTATTTTTCTTTATATAATTAATTTTATGAGTTTTTTGGAGAATAATGCTTAATCTAATACTCGGGACGATTCTAAAAATCTAATTTGCAATGGCTGTGCCATTGCAAATTAGATTTTTAAAACAATTCCGAGTATTAGATTAGGCATTATTCTTATTTTCGCCTTTGCAAATATTATCAAAAGTAATAACATATGCTTCTTGATTAGTATTAGGATTTCTACTTATATCTCCTATTGATAAAATCCCAACTATTTTTCCGTTCTCAAGTATCGGTAATCTTCTTATTTGATTTTTTGACATGATTTCTTGTGCTTTATCTAATTGATCGTTTGAATCACAGCACCATACATTTGTAGACATTATATCGCTTGCAGGTGTTGTTTTAGTGTTTTTATTTTTACATACAGTCCTTAATAAAATATCTCTATCTGTAATAATACCAACAACCTTTTGATTTTCATCACATACTGGTATACACCCAATTTTGTGCTCTGCCATTAAGTTAGCACAATCACATACTGATGTTCCTGGATTAACCCATAATACATCATGACACATACATTCATTAACCTTCATAAACTCCCTCCTCAATACAAAAATTAAAAAATTGTATTCAATTTTACATGAATACAATTTTATTCTTCCTGTTTTATAATTTTATATACAATTTTTTACATATATGGCATATAATCATTTAACTCATAATTATAAGTATCTCGTGGCATTGGTGGTCGTTGAGCTGGACCTCCTGGCATTCCTGGATATGGAAATCCTGGTCTACCTGGTCCTGGTCTAAATGGTGGTTTCATTGGTGGTCGTTGTGGTCTGATAAGTCTATTTAAGATTAAAATACGAATTAAGTCTCTTAACAGTGTATTTCTTCTTCTTGGTTGTGGTGAACGATTTTCTCTTTCTTCAATCAATTTTTGAGATTCATTTTTTTGCTGAACATTATTTGATATATTTGTATTTGTCATGCTTGCACCTGTATTTGCACTACTTGACCTTGAGGTTAGCGAATTTGAGTTATTTGACAAATTGGAATTTGCTATATTATTTACTAATTTTGTTTTTTCCATTGCCTCGTCTTCAGCCATTTCCCTTGTTCCAATATTTACATTTATTACATTTTGTATTTCTACCCTATTTACTACATTATCATAAATATCATCAGTCATTTGTTCTATTAGATATTCTGAAATTGGTTGAGTATTATTATCACACATTCTACATACCATAGGATTTATTAATTTATAAATTTCTGGATACATTTGTTCAATATTAGATGTATCAGTATTTCTACTATTTATATAGCTATTATAATTCATTCCGCAATTACAATTATTATCATATGTATTTTGATTACTAGTTGGATACCCTAAAACCGATTTCATATAATCTTCATAAACATTATAATACATAAAAAATACCTCCTAAACATATTTTTATATAATATGTTTTGAAAGTATTTTTGACACTCTTATTTTCTAATTAACTTTTTTATATTTTTTTATATTTTATTTTATTCCTAATTATATTGTATGTCTAATTTTTAAATATAATTTTGAAATAATTTATTTTACAAATTCATAACCAAATTTTTAAACTTTTCTCCTCTTTCAGCATAATTTTTAAACATATCAAAACTTGCACTTGCTGGAGAAAATAATACAACCTCATTTGGTTCAGAAACTTCTTTTGCTTTTTGTACACATTGTTCTAATGTATCACATCTATAAATTGGTAAATTAATCTTTTTAGTTTCATTGTTTTCAGTTTCAATAACGGCTTTTACTTCAGCTTCTATTTTATCTGCTGTGCCTCCAATTAAAATTAATTTACTAACATTATCAATAATCGGTTTAGCAAGCGGTTTATAATCAAGATTTTTGTCGTATCCCCCTGCAATTAAAACTATTTTTTCTTTAAATGTATTTAAACCAGCAATAGTTCTTGTTGGGCTTGTTCCAATTGAATCATTATACCATTTTACACCATCAATATTTCTAACAAATTCTAGTCTATGTTCTACTCCTTTGAATTTTGTTATAGCTCTTAATTGAACATAAGGGTTTGCAAAATCTTCAGTAGCAGCAATAGCAGCACATATATTTTCATAGTTATGCATTCCATGTATTGAAATTGCTTCATCTATTGTTAAAACATGCATACGCACACCATCTTCACATGATTTTAAAACTCCATTATCATATATAACACCATTATCTAATCTACTTTTGCTGCTAAAAAATCGAATTTTCCCTTTTGCTTCAGATGAAAAATATCTTGTCACATCATTATCGTAATTTAACACTACTTTTCCATTTTCATCCTGATATTTAAATATATTTTTCTTGCAATCTATGTATTCTTCATAATTTGTATGTACATCTAAATGATTAGGTGAAATATTTGTAATAACAGCAATTTCTGGAGAAGTTTGAATCCCCATTAATTGGAAACTGCTTAACTCTAACACTACCATACATTCAGGTGTCATTTCTTTTATCTGAGTAAATAATGGATTACCTATATTTCCTCCTAAATAGCATTGATATCCCTTTTCTTTTAAGATTTCATATATTAAAGTAGCTGTTGTTGTTTTTCCATCACTTCCTGTTACTCCAATTACTTTTCCAGGACATAATTCCATTACTAATTCTATTTCAGATGTGATTATAGCCCCTCTAACGCTTTCAGCTTTTAACTCTGGTAAATCTGGCCTACAAGTTGGAGATCTTAAAATCAAATCATATCCTATTAAATTTATTAAATTATATTCCCCAAATGAAAAATTAATGCAACGAGCTGTTATTTTATCAAGTATATCTTTATCCATTTCATCTATACTTCTTTTATCAAATACTGTAACTTGAGCACCTTTGTCAGCAAAGTAATCTATTAACGGCAAATTGCTTACTCCTAGTCCAATCAGTGCTACTCTTTTGTTTTTAATATATCTTTCAAATTCTTGCAATTTTTCATTCACGAACATGTAATGTCTCCTCCTTGTTTATAAAATTGCTAATGCCATATCCTTTTTATATCGAAGATTATACAACAATTCAGTTAATTGTGCAATAGTTTACTAATGTATATCATTAAGATTTTTTTAAGCCATTGACAATATAATTACTAAATTCTTTGTAAGTTTCTTGAATATCTAATTCTTTACCGGTTTTTAGTTTATATAATAAACCTGAGCAAGTAAAACCAAATAGTCCAGATGCAAGTACTTCTGGCTTTCCTTCGATAATTTCCCCTTTTTCTATTCCTTCTTTTATTATATTCTCAAGAATCCTAATATATTCATATATATATTCTCTACATTTCAAATTTCTTTCTTCATTTCCCCATATTTGGCCAATTACAAGAGTAATTAAATTTTCATATTTTACAATGCTTTTTATTTGAATTAATACAACCGCTTTTATTTTATCTACAGAACTTTTGAAATTTTTCGTTTTTATTTCAATGCTATTTTTTAATAAATTCATTCCCTCTTCAACAAGGAAATATAAAATCTCTTCTTTACTTGAAAAATGATAATATAAAGTACCTTTTGCAATCCCAACTACAGAAGTAATTTCTTCTACACTTGTTCCGTCATATCCTTTTTGTGCAAAAAGGTCCATTGCTGCTTCAAATATTTTTCTTTTAGTCCTATTCATTTAAAACTTCCATCCTTTTTTTAAATTTCACCCTATTTTACTATATATTATTTTTTATTGCAAGAATAAGTTTAAATGTGAGTTAATTTTTGGTTTTCTGAGTAGCACAAGCAAAAAAAAGAAGCAAAAACAAATTATAACTTGTCTTGCTACTTCTAAAAAAATTAAATTCAGTGTAAATCTGTAAGCCGGGTTCTGTCTTGAATAGTCATTTATCTAGTACATATATTACTATATGTCTCAAGCCACCTCAATCAGAAGATGACGAGCAGTCTTAGCCTTCTATTTTCGGGTGTTGCTCCAGATGGGGTTTACACAGACCCAGTATGTCACCATACCAGCGGTGAGCTCTTACCTCGCCTTTTCATCCTTGCTCATAAAATTTCATAAAGAAATCATATGGGCGGTTATTTTCTGTTGCACTTTCCTTAAGGTCTCCCTCACTGGACGTTATCCAGCATCATTGCTCTATGGAGCCCGGACTTTCCTCGTACGCTTCCTTTCGGAATTGCTATACGCGACTATTTAATTTACTCTATTGTCTATTGTAACTTGTTTTACGTAATTTGTCAAACTATATCTAAAAAATACTTAACTAATTGATAAAAATTACAAACTGTTATATAATAATTTCATCTCTAAAAACATTGGAGGAAATTTAAATGAATCTACAATACAAAATAAGTGAAAATGAACACTTTGATAATATTAAGGAAGTTCTAAAAACAAAATTCGAAATTTCAGATAGATTATTGACTAAATTGAAAAAAAATAATCTAATATTTTTAAACAATTCAATTGCAAACATAAAATCACCGGTTAATTCAAACGATATTATCGAAATTTCGTTGAATTATAATGAAGATAACACTAATATCGTTCCAACAAAAATGAGCTTAGAAATCCTTTTTGAAGACGATTACTTATTAATAATAAACAAACCTGCTGGATACCCTATTCACCCATCTATGTTACATTTTGAAGATAGTATTTCAAATGGTGTAAAATATTACTTTAATAGTATTAAGCTTCATAAAAAAATCAGACCAGTTAATCGCTTAGATAAAGACACATCTGGAGTTGTTATTTTTGCCAAAAATGAATATATTCAAGAATGCTTAGTAAAGCAAATGAAAAATGGCCAGTTTTTAAAAGAATATATTGCAATTTGTGAAGGCACATTACCAAATAATTGTGGTACAATTAATGCACCAATTTCGCGAAAAGAAGGCAGTATCATAGAAAGATGTGTTAATAATTCTGGAGATGTTGCTATTACACATTATTCAGTTATAAAAGCTTGTGACAAATTTTCAGTAGTTAATTTAATTTTAGAAACTGGAAGAACACATCAAATTCGCGTTCATACTGCATATATAGGTAATCCAATTATCGGTGATACTTTATATGGTAACTCATCTGATTTAATTAATAGACAAGCACTTCATAGTTATAAAACAAGTTTTATTCATCCTATTAGCAAGAAAAAAATGGTTATTATTGCCCCTTTGTATGATGATATGAAAAAAATAATTGATAGTTTCTAATAAAAATGACGAATCTAAAAACTAATTTTATTTTTAGA